>Ga0302279_10002207_pt1 | contig 26406 bp, 22 predicted proteins | sample III_Bog_N3_3_FD_194541 | JGI IMG/M metagenome (GOLD analysis project Ga0302279, IMG submission 194541) | Peat permafrost microbial communities from Stordalen Mire near Abisko, Sweden - III_Bog_N3_3 | ecosystem: Environmental > Terrestrial > Soil > Wetlands > Peat | place: Sweden: Abisko... | reverse complement strand
CAGGCAGACAAGTAACGCCGATCAACGACGTTCGCCTGGACCAGGGTGCATTAAAAGGAGCATTCACATGCCCAAGATGAAGACCAAGAAGAGCGCGGCCAAGCGGTTCCGCGTCCGTCCGGGTGGCACCGTCAAGCGCGGTCAGGCGTTCAAGCGCCACATCCTCACGAAGAAGACCACGAAGAACAAGCGCCACCTGCGCGGCGCTGTCAACGTGCATGAGACCAATATGGGTCACATGGCTCAGATGCTGCCGTTCGCCGGCCTCTGATCTTCAAGTTACGGACTGAAAGGAACTACTCATGCCTCGCGTCAAACGTGGTGTAACGGCTCGCGCCCGCCACAAGAAGATCCTCGCCCTGGCCAAGGGCTACCGCGGTCGCCGCAAGAACGTCTATCGCGTCGCCAAGCAGGCGGTGATGAAGGCGGGCCAGTACGCCTACCGCGACCGCCGCACCCGCAAGCGCGTCTTCCGCGCCCTGTGGATCGCCCGTATCAACGCCGGCGCGCGTTCGCACGGCGTCACGTACAGCAAGTTCATCGCCGGCCTGAAGAAGGCGTCGATCGAGCTGGACCGCAAGGTGCTGTCCGACATGGCCATCAACGACCCGGCCGCCTTTGGCGCCATCGTCGCCAAGGTGAAGGCTCAGCTGGCTTGAACGTGATCACGCCGCAGCCGGCTCCGGCTGGCGGCGATCAAAGCCACCGGGACGCCGCCTAGGCAGCGCCCGACGACAAGGCCGACACCCTGGGTGCCGGCCTTTTCTTTTTCCTGTCTCGATTTGCGGTCAAGCTCGCGGGCTCGATCGAACGGCCAACATGAACGACCTCGACTCCCTGGTGCAGTCCGCCGAAACCGAATTCTCCGCCGCGGCCACGCCGGCCGACCTGGAGAACGCCAAGGCCCGATTCCTCGGCAAGACCGGCCGAGTGACCGAGCTGCTCAAGGGCATGGCGGCGCTGCCGGTCGAGGAAAAGAAGACGCGCGGGGCCGAGATCAACGTCGTCAAGCAGCGCATCGAGGCCGCGCTGACGGCGCGCCGCCAGGCGCTGGCCGATGCCGAACTTCAGGCGCAGCTCAAGGCCGAGGCGCTGGACGTCACGCTGCCCGGCCGCGCGCGCGGGCAGGGCGGCCTGCACCCGGTCTCGCGCACGCTCGAGCGCATCGAGCAGATCTTCGGCTCGATGGGCTTCGATGTCGCCGACGGCCCCGAGATCGAGGAAGACTGGTTCAACTTCACCGCGCTGAACACGCCGCAAGACCATCCGGCGCGCTCGATGCACGACACGTTCTATGTCGAGGGCGGCCACCTGCTGCGCACGCACACCAGCCCGATGCAGGTGCGCTACGCGATGCAGCACGTCAAGCGACACGAGGGCGCCGCGACGATGCCCGAGATCCGCGTCATCGCGCCGGGCCGCACGTACCGCGTCGACTCCGACGCCACGCATTCGCCGATGTTCCACCAGTGCGAAGGCCTGTGGATCGGCGAGAATGTCAGCTTCAAGGACCTGCGCTCGGTGTTCACCGATTTCCTGCGCAAGTTCTTCGAGACCGACGACCTCGTGATCCGTTTCCGCCCGTCGTTCTTCCCGTTCACCGAACCATCGGCTGAAGTGGACATCGCGTTCCAGAGCGGTCCGCTCAAGGGCCGCTGGCTGGAGGTGGCCGGCTCCGGCCAGGTGCATCCGAACGTGGTGCGCAACTTCGGGCTGGACCCGGAGCGCTACATCGGCTTTGCCTTCGGCATGGGCCCCGACCGCCTGACGATGCTGCGCTACGGCGTCAACGACCTGCGCCAGTTCTTCGACGGCGACCTGCGCTTCCTGTCGCAGTTCCGTTGAACGACCAAGCTGCCCTCACCAAACAAGAATCCGAATCCCACCATGCAATTCCCGGAATCCTGGCTGCGCGAGTTCTGCAACCCGCCCCTGTCCACCGACCAGCTGGCCGAGCTGCTCACCATGGCCGGCCTCGAGGTCGAGGAGATGCATCCGGTCGCGCCGCCATTCAGCGGCGTGGTGGTGGCCGAGATCGTCCAGGCGGTGCAGCATCCGAACGCCGACAAGCTGCGAATCTGCAAGGTCGACGCGGGCGCGCTGTCGCCCGACGGCCCGCTGCAGATCGTCTGCGGCGCGCCCAACGCGCGCGTGGGCATCCGCGTGCCGCTCGCGATGGTCGGCGCCGAACTCCCGCCGGGCGAAGATGGCAAGCCGTTCAAGATCGGCGTCGGCAAGCTGCGCGGCACCGAGAGCTACGGCATGCTGTGCTCCGCGCGCGAGCTGAAGCTGGCCGACGACCACGGCGGCCTGCTGGAACTGCCGCTCGATACCCCGGTGGGCATGAACCTGCGCGACGCGCTCAAGCTCGACGACACGCTGTTCACGCTCAAGCTCACGCCCAACCTGGCGCACAACCTGTCGGTGCTGGGCATCGCGCGCGAGGTGTCGGCGCTGACCGGCACGCCGCTGAACGCGCCCACGTTCACGCCGGTCAAGCCCACGCATGACGACAACGTGCCGGTGCGCATCGAGGCCCCCGACCTGTGCGGCCGCTGGGCCGGCCGCGTGGTGCATGGCGTGAACCCGAAGGCGACGACGCCGGCCTGGATCGTCGACCGCCTAGCGCGTTGCGGCCAGCGTTCGGTGTCGCCGCTGGTCGACATCTCCAACTACGTGATGTTCGAGCTGGGCCGCCCGTCGCACATCTTCGACCACGCCAAGATCCACGACGAGCTGGTGATCCGCTGGGCCAGGCCTGGCGAGACGCTCAAGCTGCTCAATGGCAACACGGTGGAACTCGACGAGAAGGTCGGCGTGGTCGCCGATTCGGCCGGCCCCGAGTCGCTGGCCGGCATCATGGGCGGCGACGCCTCGGCGGTGTCCGACGGCACGACCAGCGTCTACGTCGAGGCCGCGTTCTGGTGGCCGGCGGCCATCGCCGGCCGCTCGCGCCGCTTCAACTTCGCCACCGACGCCGGCCACCGCTTCGAGCGCGGCGTCGATGCCGAGACGATTCCGCAGCACGTCGAGCGCATCACGCAGCTGATCCTCGAGATCTGCGGCGGCCAGGCCGGCCCGCTCAACGACGTCGTCGCGCGCCTGCCCGCGCGCGCGCCCGTGACGCTGCGCGTCGCGCGCGCGGCCAAGGTCATCGGCATGCCGGTGACGCAGGAAGAATGCGCCGGCGTGATGAAGCGCCTGGGCCTGGCTTACACGGAAGGCGAGGGCACCCTCACGGTGACGCCGCCGTCGTGGCGTTTCGATATCCAGATCGAGGAAGACCTGATCGAGGAAGTCGTGCGCGTGATCGGCTTCGGCAAGCTGCCCGATACCCCGCCCATCGCGCCGGTGACTGCGCGCGTGCGCCTGGAGTCCAGCCGCTCGACGCACGCGGTGCGCCGCGCCGTGGCCGCGCTCGATTACCAGGAAACGATCAACTTCAGCTTCGTCGAGGCCCGCTGGGAACACGAGCTCGCGGCCAACGCCGACCCGATCCGGGTGCTCAACCCGATCGCAGCGCCGCTGGCCGTGATGCGTTCCAGCCTCGTCGGCAGCCTGGTGCAGATCCTGCGCAACAACCTGGCGCGCAAGGCGCCGCGCGTGCGCATCTTCGAGATCGGCCGCGTGTTCGCGCGCGACGCCGCGCTCACGTCGACGCTCTCGACGGTCGCGGGCGTCAGCCAGCCGCTGCGCGTGGCTGGACTGGCCTGGGGCCCGGTCGAGCAGCAGCAATGGGGCATGGCCGAGCGCCACGTCGACTTCTTCGACATCAAGGGCGACGTCGAGCAACTGCTCGCGCCGCGCATCGTCAACTTCGTGGCCGCCGAACATCCGGCGATGCACCCGGGCCGCTGCGCGGCGGTGATCGTCGACGGCCAGGCCATCGGCCATGTCGGCGAGTTCCATCCGCGCTGGCGCCAGGCCTACGAGCTGCCCAGCGCGCCGGTACTGTTCGAGCTCGACCTGGCCGCCGTGCAGGCGCGCCCGGTGCCACAGGCGCAGCCGCTGCCGCGCCAGCAGGCTGCGCGACGCGACCTCGCGCTGGTGGTGCAGGAGCACGTGAAGCACGACGCGCTGATGGCCGCGCTGCGCGACGACGCCAGCGGCCTGGTGCGTTCGGCCACGCTGTTCGACGTGTATCGCCCCAAGGCCGACGCCGCCGATTTCGCCGCTGGCGAGCGCAGCCTGGCGGTGCGGCTGGAGCTGCTGTCCGACGACGCGACGCTGACCGACGAGATCATCGACGCCGCTGTGGCCGCCGCCATCGCGCGCGCGGGCGCCGCGTGCGGCGCGCGCCTGCGTGCCTGAAGCTGCGATGATGGCGACCATGGACGACTCGACGATGACCGAAGACCGCAACGACGCCGTGATCCTGCCTTCGCTGGAGACGCCCACGCTCACCAAGGCCGAACTGGCCGAACTGCTGTTCGACCGCATCGGCCTGAACAAGCGCGAGTCCAAGGACATCGTCGAGGCCTTCTTCGACCTGCTGCACGAGGCGCTGGTCAAAGGCACCGAGGTGAAGCTGTCGGGCTTCGGCAACTTCTCGATCCGCGAGAAGGGTTCGCGCCCGGGCCGCAATCCGCGCACCGGCGAGTCGGTGCCGATCAAGGCACGCAACGTCGTCACCTTCCATTCCAGCCACAAGCTCAAGGCCATCGTGCAAGGCGATATCCCGCCGCCCGAGGAGTTCGAGTAAAGTCTGAGCCCCGCTCCGGAGACCGTTGATTTGCAACGCGGCGTTGGAGCCGGGCATCAGCGGAGGAGCGGGACATGAGATTTGCCGAGGTCAGCCAATGAGCGTGGACAACAAGCCGCTGCCCGCCATTCCCGCCAAGCGCTACTTCACGATCGGTGAGGTCAGCGAGCTTTGCGGCGTCAAGGCCTACGTCCTGCGCTACTGGGAGCAGGAGTTCGCCCAGCTCAAGCCCATGAAGCGGCGCGGCAACCGCCGCTACTACCAGCACCACGAGGTGCTGCTGATCCGCCGCATCCGCGACCTGCTGTACGAGCAGGGCTTCACGATCAGCGGCGCGCGCAACCAGCTGAGCGACGTGGCCGCCACCCACGCCCACCCAGCGGTCGCAGCGGACGAGCCGTTCGACCCCGATGAGCTGGACGACTCGCCCGTCGACGACCTGGTGCCGACGCAGCCGATGCCGCTGGCCCCGCCCACGCGCAGCCCGGGCACGCGCACGCGCGCGACCGACCACCACGCCGTCGTCGAACTCGACGACGCCGCGCTGGAAGCGATGGCGCGCGACGACCTGGCGATCATCGAGCGCGCGCAACGCGGCACGGGCGAATTCGCGGCCGCGCACCCGGCCGCGAGCGTTCCCGTGGGCCAATCGGGCGTGCGCGCGGCCGCGCTGACCACTCGACGCACGACCGCGGCCTCGAGCAGCAGCGCGTCGAATGCATCACCGGCCGAGCTCTCGACGCCCGCCCAGATCCGTGCCGAACTGCTGGCCATCCGCGCGTTGCTGGTCAGCTGACAACTTTCTTCGCGCGCTTTCAAGGTCTCGATTTCTCGGGCTATAATTGAAGGCTCAGTCGGGGCGTAGCGCAGCCTGGTAGCGCACTTGCATGGGGTGCAAGGGGTCGCGAGTTCGAATCCCGCCGCCCCGACCAATGAAATCATAGGGTTAGCTTCGAAAGAAGCTAACCCTTTTGATTTTCTGGCTCGCGTTTCCGCGACTTGAACAGCCAGTTGCGGCCGCGCTGCCCACGCGCGCGGCGGTGCTGCAGGAAGCCGCGCAACGGGGCGATGCCGGGGCCCGGGCCGACCATGATCATCGGCGTGTCGCCGCGCGCCGGCGGGCGGAAACGGGTGGACTTCTGCATGAAGATCGGCCGAAGCACACTTCGCCGCCGACCGGACGTCCGTCGACTACCGGCGGCTCTTGAAGGGAATGGGACTGGAACTGGGCTTGCGGGACTGCCCCCCGCGTCAGGTACGTGGCATCGTATGCAATCGGCTCGCGTCAGATCAACGAGCGAACCCGGTCGACGAGGCGCCGCGCGAGGGGAGCGCGCGCGCCGGTAGGGCCCGGCGAGTAGAAGCCGCGACGGGAGAAGTCGATGTCGATGCCGTGCCGGGCGAATAGCGGCTCGACGATCGCACGATCCCACTGGCCCTTGACCACGCCAGTGGGACGATACGGGACGACTTCCTTGCCCTGGCCATGGAACTGGTCGCGATCGACGCACAGCACCTTGTCCTTGATCCGCCGCGCGCGTGCCGAGCCGAAGACCTCGAGCTGCCACGGGCTCTCATGCATGCGCAGGTGGCCTCGCAGCGTGGTCTTGCGCCACAGCGCGGCCTGCAGCGCGATGCGGTAGCGTGCGCGCTGGCTGACCTGCCACAGCAGCGGATGCGCCGTCGGTTCCCAGGGGCCCGAGCCGCCGCATTCCATCAGGCGGATCACGTCGGCGCGACCCGCGCGCATTTCCTGCAGGAAGGTCTCGATCAGGTCGGTGCGAACCGGGCTCTCGAGGAAGTAGTCCTCCTGCAGGTACAGCACATAGGGCGTCGTGATGTCGTCCAGGCAGCGCGCGAGGCACTCGCTCCAGCCCAGGCGCCGGGAGGCGTTCGCCGCCACCTGCGCGCAGCGCACCGAGGCTTCGAGGAAGCGCGGATTCTTGAGCTCCGTGTTGAGCACGACCGGATAGGGGCAGTCCGGCCAGTAGCGTGCGAACAGCTGGAAGAAGGGCGGCCAGCAATCTTCGAAGCCGTCCGAGGTGTTGACCAGCACGGTCAGGTCGTTCATGGGCAGTTTCATTCCGGTTCGGATCAGGTCGAGGAAGAGGGCGGCGCGCCGGCGCTCAGGTCGCACGCGGAAAGACGGTGGCCATCAGGCGGCCGTGCCAGCGGCTGACGGTGTCGAAACGCTGCAGCGGGGCGTATTTCAGGCTGCGCCGCGCGATCGACGCCAGCATGGCGGCCAGTGCCGCCGCGCCGCAGAGCGTCTCCAGCAGCACTCGCAGCGGCAGCGGGCAATGCGCGGCGGTGGCGAGGCCGCAGGCCAGGCGCACCGACGTCCAGACCGCCAGGCCGGTGCCCGCGAACAGCAGCAGCGGCCAGCGCAGTTGCTGGTGCTTGATCGCCAATTGCCGTTGCACCAGTTGAAGGCCCAGCGCGAGGCGCGCGACTTCGGCGATCAGCACGGCCCATGCGATGCCGGCCAGATCCCAGCGCGACAGCCACAGCACCAGGGACACTTTCAGCGCGAGAGTCAGTGTCTGCAGGCGCAGCTTGGCCGAGAGTGCACCCAGGCTGTCGAGCGTGACGCCGCAGGCCACGAACATGAACATCGGCGGCACCGCCAGCGCGACGATGGCGACGATGGGCGCGATGGCCAGCCATTTGGCACCGAGCAGCAGCGCCACAACATCGGGCGCGGCCGCGGCGATTCCGCAGGCCAGAGCGCTGCTGAACAAGCCGATGCTCAGCAGCAGCATCTGGAAGCCGTCGGCGAGGCGGCGCTGGTCGTGCTGCATGCCGGACAGCGCGGGGAACAACACCTTGTTGACCGCGCCGACCCCCAGCTCCACCGGCAGGTTGGTGAGCATGGTCGCGCGATTGAACAGGCCCAATTGCGTCTTGCCGAACACGCGGCCGATGAACAGCGTCTCGATGTTGGCGCTCAGGAATTCGAGGAAGCCCACCAGCGAATACCGCGAGCCGTATTGCCACAGCTGGGCATAGGCGCTGCGCGGTACCGGCCACGCGAGCGGGTAGCGCGCGGACAGGAATCCCAATGCCAGCACCAGGACCTGCTGGCTCAGCGTGGCGGCGACCAGGCTCCACACGCCCAGCTTCAAGGCCGCGCACGCGACGCCGACCGCACCGTAGCCGACCACGTAGCTGCCGACCTCGATCGCGTTGACTCGCTTGAACCGGGCCTCGCGGCGCAGCAGCGCCAGCGGCAGGCTGCCGAGCGTGCTCAGGATCAGCGACAGTGCCAGCACGTCGATGAGGCGGGCCAGTTCGGGTGAACGAAAGCCATCGGCGAACAGGGGAGCGCCCAGCACCATGGCCAGGTACAGCGTGGTGCCGATGGCCATGGCCATCAGCAACGCGGCAGTCGTGTCTTCGTCCGTCAGGCGCGGGCGCTGGATGAGTGCCTGGGCAAAGCCCAGTTGCGAGAAGAAACCCGCGAAGCGCAAGGCGATTCCGGCCATCGCCATGAGACCGAACGCGGCGGGGTCGAGCAGGCGCGACAGCGTTGCCATGAAGACGAGCTGGCACACCGCGGAGACGACGGTCGCCAAGGCCGACCAACCCAGGCCGGAGAGGATCTGCTGCGCATTCATGGTCGCCTCGGCGCCCTCCCGGCTGACCGCCGTCGTGAAAGTGCGGAGTCTAGGGAGGCGATATGACAACTCGACGCCACGCCGACGGGGCGTCGACCCCGCCGCGAGCCGTCGGGCATGGGCTTGCTGCGAGCCACGCGCCGCATGGATATAGCCCGTTCGGATCATCAAGACGTCAGACGCGGTTCGACAGGCCTGTTCCGCAGGTCTGGACGGTCAAGTTTGGCGGCCGATGGTTCGAAAACAAGCTGGGCGCGCAGGCCTTTTGCGCGTCCGCCGCTTCCGTCCGGCGTCTTGTGCGGTTTGCTTGTCCTGGTCGATGTCCCTTTTTCCCAAATTCGCGCGCGGCTGCAACTTGGCCTTGGCGGCTGTCCTGACATCGTGCCTCGTGGCCTGCGGCGGTGGCGGCGGTGGCGGTGGCGGCGACCCTGGCGCATCGACGACCGTCGGCAGCAGCGGCGCCGCCGCCACGCCCGCCAGCTCCGCTTCCGTGGCTTGGCCCGGTTCAACGGCATCTGCTGCCTCGGCCACCGCGGCTTCCGCTCCGGCCGCTGCCTCGCCTGCACTCGGCATCGCGGATGCGGTCAACACGATGCGCGTGCTGAGCGTGTCGGCGATGGTGGAGCTGGGACTGCCGGCCGCGCCGCCTGTGGCGGTGACGCCTGCCGGGACCGGCCGCGTCTTCCACGTCGACAGCGTCAACGGCTCGGACACGAACGATGGTCTCGCGGCTGTTTCCTCGGGCAGCAGCGGACCGTGGCGGACGCTCGGCCGCCTGCTGAGCGCCAGCATTGGCGCGGGCGACCGCGTCGAGCTGGCCTGCGGTGGCATCTGGCATGAGACCCTGCGTCTGCCATCGGATGGCGCCGCGAACTCGCCGATCGTCGTCGCACAGCCCGCGGCCGGCTGCAGCGTGCTGCCCAGCATCGATGGCAGCGAGTCGCTGGCGCCGACGGCTTGGACGCCCTACAAGGGCAATATCTACCAGGCCGCGATCGACGCCCCTGCGCTGCAACTGCTGTCGAGCACCGGCGTGCTCACGGCGGCTCATTTCCCGAACGCCGCGGACGTGACGGCCGATCCCGGATCGCCGTTTCTGGCGCTCGCCGCCGACAGCAACGGCACTGTCCTGACCACGGGCAGCGACTTCGTGCTGCCCGCGGGCGCGACGATCGATACGACGACGCGCGTGCATGTGCGCACCAACAACTACCTGTTCGACGAGTCGCAGGTTGCATCGTTCGACGGCACGCACATCACGCTGGCGCAGGCACCTACCTACACGGTGCCCAGCGGCTGGGGCTATTTCCTGACCGGCCAGTTGTGGATGCTGCGCGCCGCGGGCCAGTGGTACTACGACCCGTCCGCGAAGCGGGTGTACGCGTGGATGCCCGATTCGGCGGCTCCGTCGACGACCGTCAGCGTCAGCACGCTGCCCGTGGGCATCGACCTGCAGGGGCGCAACCATGTCGTGATCGACGGGCTCGCCGTGCATTGCGTCGGCCTGGGCGTCGATGCGCGCTCGACGAGCGACGTCGCGCTGCGCAACATGCTGGTCGAGGACATCGCCGACGTCGGCATCGATGCGGCCGGCAGCACCGGCGACATCGTGGAGAGCAACGGCGTCGCCCGGACAGGCAGTGATGCGATCACCGGGTGGGGCGGCGCGATGAGCCCGTTGCTCACAGATGCGACGCAGTTGACGGTTCGCAACAACATCATCCGCGACAGCGGCGTTCTGATGCAGGCGGATCAGGTGCTGAGCCTGCCCAGGCGCTCGATGGCCGCCGTGTTCGTCGGCCCGAATTCGGTCGTCACCGGCAACAGCATCGTCAATACCGGCTACATCGGCATCCTTGCGCAGACTGGCGAGCTGGTGCAGGACAACTTCGTCTACGGCGCCTGCAGCGTGCAGGACGACTGCGGCGGCATCTACACGGGCGGTGCCGGCAACCGGTCCCGCATCCTCGGCAACACGGTGGTGCATTCACGCGGCTTCCTGTTCGGGCAGCCCCTGCAAGGACGCGCCACCGCCGCCCAGGGCATCTACCTGGACGACCAGGGCTCGGACATGCTGGTGCAGGGCAACACCGTGATCGATACGGACTTTGGCATCCAGCTCCATAACGCGGCGCGCAACACCGTCAGCGCGAACCTTCTGTTCGGCAACCGGCGCGGGCAGCTTTGGATGCAGGAGGACACGAATCGAACCACGGCGACGGGCGACATGAACAACAACGTGATTTCCGGCAACCAGATCGCGCCCATCTTGCCGAGCGCGGTCGGCCTGCAGATGACCACGGCCTTCGCGAGCACTGCGGGCTTCGGAACCTTCGCCGGCGACCAGTTCTACGACCGGATGTCGTCCATCGTCGCCTTCGACAGCAATGCCGCTGGCAGCCGGCGATTCGCGTTCGACGACTGGGCTGGCTCGACTGGCGCCGGATCGACGCAGCCGGTCGATGTGCAGGCGAGCGCGGTCAGTACGACACATCTGGCCACCTACCAGGTCAGCAGCGCCAACCTCATTTCGAACAGCGGCTTGCAGACCAACACCGCGGGCTGGAGCGACTGGAACGCGACGGCGCCGCCGGGCCAGGCCACGCGCATGGCCTGCCCGGCGGGCGAGTGCCTGCAATACGTCGCTGGCGGATCGTCCGGCGTGTTGTCTTCGCCCGGATTCGCCGTGCAGAACGGCGCCTGGTACCGGCTCACGATCGACGTCTCGACGCAGACGGACAACCAGACGGTGCCTTTGATCGTGCGCATCGGCTCGGGCAGCTACGCGTCGGTGAGCGACCGCAATCTTGCATTCACCGCGAACCGCGCGTGGAGCCGCCACACGGTCGTCTTCCAGGCGACGCAGACGCTGGCAGCCGGCGCCGCACGCGTCGATATCGACGGCATCGTGGCCGGCAATTCGATCACCATCGCGGGGCTGGAGCTGGTGCAGATCACGCCCGACGCGACGGCGCAGATGTCCGGGATCGTCGTCAACGCCGCTACAACGACGCTCAGCGCTGCATGTCCCCTGGCTGGCAGCCAGCCGGCACTTTGCTCCGCATTGTTCAACCTGGCCACCGGCCAGCCGATCACCTGGCCGCTGACCGTGCCGCCGCGTTCGTCCGTGATCTTCTACGGCCAGGATGCGGCGCTGGTCGACAGTGACGGCGACGGGATTCCAGACAGCCAGGACAACTGCCCCGGCTCGACCCCGGGTTCTGCGGTCAACGCCTCGGGCTGCGAGCTGACGACCCAGTGATCGACGGTCGCCAGCTACGGCATCGGGCGTACGGCCGCGCTGTCGGACGGGCCAGTCAGTGCACCTGGAACTGCGTGCTGGGACGCAGCCATTGCGGCGGCTGGTCGCTGTCCAGCCGACCCAGCACATGCGCATCGACGCTGGCTCCGCTGCCGCCATCGACCAGGCCTTGCCCGAGGACGACCGTCGTAGCGCCTGCAATGTCCTTCGTCGCGATAAGCGCGTTCAACGCGGCGACGTTGGGCTCGGCGAGCACGTCACGGCTGACACGGCTCATCACGCCTTGCGTGGTCTCGATCCACACCGCGTGGCGGCCTTCGACCACGACCACGCTCGCGAAGGCGGCTCGAGTCAGCGCCGGAACGCATTGACGAGCCTCGAGAAAGGCGTGATGCCACCACGGCGCCACCGACCGGATGCGGACGTCGAACTGGTCCGCCTGCTTTCCCAGCACGTCAAGATCCACGCCCGAAAGCGCGACGACGCCAAGCGAGGCCGTGTTTTGCCAGGTCGCGAGCGGCCAGTCGGCAGCGGCATCGCCGTGACGTGCCATGAATTGCTGGCGTGCATGCGAGCGCAAGGTCGTTTCATCGCCTGGCGGCAGCATGCAAGCGTCGTCCAGGCTGTGCATCAGGTCGCCCGATACCCACAGCCGCAGGTCGCAGCCCGATTGCCCGCGCATCCATTCGCGCACGCTGGCGTGGCGCGTGGCGGCGGCGTAGCAGTCGCCCGGGGCCCAGGCCCAGACGCCATGCGAATCGGCGAGCAGCGCGTGCGCGGGGCCGCGCAGGCCGAGCCGGTTGCGCATCGGTCGAGCCAGCATCTTCAACGGGTTCAGCGAGCGCTTGATGTCCAGGCCGGGAAATGCCTGGTCGAAGCGTAGCCCGCTCGTGGCCGGCAACGCGTTGGCCGCGTTGAAGGAAAGCTTCAAGATCCATCTCCTCGGTTTTGCCTCGGTGACGCCGTTGCCGTTCGCCGTCAAGCGAAGGTGTTCACGCGCATCCCGGAAATTCGTTGGCGTGACGTTATCGGCACCACATGACCGGCCAGTCAGCTCGCGCAGCCCAGATGGATAGTCCGATATGACCAACGAGGCTCGTGGATTGCTCAGGTAGTCCGAAAGAACTATTCGCAGATGCACCAGAAATGGTCGCCACGCGCACGGCTATGCCCCGAAAGGCGCCTGGTATCAACCCGCGATTTGGATGTCGGCGCGGGCCGCCGCAGGCCGTTTCCAGCTCTGGAAACCCATTCGAATTGTCACAACTCCTGCCTAGACTGCGAAGCCTACGAGGGCGGATGCGCCACTCGGGCCATGGACGTCTCGTCGATTTCCGATGCGTGGCCGGATCACTGAAATCGCTGACGGCACGAACGCCGAGAGGGTTGGCTGAAATGAGAACAAGATTCGACAGCGCGCTGCGCCGTGGAGGCTGTCTGGCGCTGGCGCTGGGCTGTGTCGTGGGACTCGTGGCGTGTGGCAACAGCAATGGTGACGGATCGCAGGTCGTCGCGTCGGTCGGTGGTCATGAAATCACCGAAACGCAGGTCAACACGGCCCTCGAACGGCAGAACGGCATCAAGCCGGACCAGATCGAAGCCGCGCGGCGTCGCGTCGTCGCGGGACTCGTCGAACAGGAACTGGTGCTGGAAAAGGCGCACGACCTCAAGATCGATCGCGACCAGCGCGTGATCCTGAACATGGAAGCCATGAAGCGCGAAGTGGTCGCGTCCGCCTACGTCGCGCGCATCGCCGAGGGCGCGAGCAAGCCTTCCGACAAGGAAGTCCAGGCCTACTACGACGACAACCCGGCGTTGTTCAGCCAGCGCCGCGTCTATTCGTTCCAGGAACTCGGAATCACCGCTTCGCCCGACCAGGCCAAGGCCATGCAGGCCGACCTGGCGCAGATGAAGTCTGCGGCGGAAATCACCGACTACCTGAAAGCCAAGCAGATCCCGGTCAAGGCGACCCAGTCGACCTCCGCGGCCGAGAACCTGCCGATGCAGTTGCTCAAGCGCGTCTCGTCGCTCAAGCCCGGCCAGGGCCTGATCGTGTCGGCTCCGGGTGGCTTCCACATCCTGCTGCTGGTCGCCGCACAGGACAGCCCGGTGACCGAGGAACAGGCGCGGCCGACGATCACCGCCTACCTGATGACGCAGAACAAGCGCCAGGCCGTCGAGAAGGAGCTGGCCTCGCTGCATGCCGGCGCCAAGGTCGCGTACTTCGGCAAGTACGCCGACATGGCCGCGAGCGCGGCGTCTTCGGCGCACGGCACGGTACCGACGGCCGAAGCGTCGCAGCCGACTCAGACGGCTCAGGCTGGCGCCGCCTCGGCGGTGTTGTCTGCAGATTCCAGGTAGGCCCTTGCGTGGCCGACTGAATCCCTCTCCTTTCCTTGCCATTGGTTGCGCGGTCCGGCCGCGCGACGAGCGACAACCCGGCTCGAATTCATGACACTCGCCCAGTTCCTCTCGATTCTTCGCGCACGCTGGAAGGTGATGCTGCTCGTGCTGGGCGTGACGGTCGCCATCACCGGGGTGGTCAACCTCGTCTGGCCCAAGAGCTACACCTCCACGGTCGCGGTGCTTGTCGACGTCAAGTCGCCGGATCCGATCGCGGGGATCATCTATCCGGTCATGAGCTCGCCGTCCTACATGGCCACGCAGGTTGAGGTGATCCAGAGCGACCGCGTGTCCCAGCAGGTCGTGCGGCTGCTCAAGCTCAACGAGTCGGCTCAGATGCGCGAGCAGTGGCGCGAGGCGACGCAGGGCCAGGGCAACTTCGAGAGTTGGGAAGGCAACTCGCTGCGCGGCGGCCTCGAGGTCAAGCCCTCTCGAGAGTCCAGCGTGATCACGATCAGCTACAAGGCGCCGGATCCCAAGTTCGCGACGGCGCTGGCCAATGCCTATGCCCAGACGTATCTGGACGTGAGCCTGGAGTTGCGTGTCGACCCGGCCAAGCAATATGGCAAGTTCTTCGAGGAGCGCGGGGCGCAGCTGCGCGAGAAGCTCGAGCAGGCGCGCGCCAAGCTGACCGAGTTCCAGCGCGACAAGGGCATCGTCGGCTCTGACGAGCGACTCGACGTGGAAACCTCTCGGCTCGACCAACTTTCCAGCCAGCTGGTTGCATTGCAGGGCGTTGCTGCCGATTCTGCGGGTCATGCGGCGCAGGCGCGCGCCAGGCCGGGCGAGATTCCTGAAGTGACCGGCAACCCTCTGATCAGCAACCTCAAGATCGACCTGTCGCGCCAGGAGGCGCATCTCAAGGAGCTGAGCGAGCGCCTGGGCGACAGCAATCCGGCGATCACCGAGCTCAAGGCCAATATCGATGAGACCCGCTCGCGCCTGAATACCGAGACCGCGCGGATCGGCAGCGGCACGTCGATCAGCAACACCATCAACGACGCGCGCCTGGCCGAACTGAAGGCCTCGATCGATGCCCAGCGGGTCAAGGTGTTGCACCTGAAGGAAGCGCGCGACGAACTGGCCGTGCTCGCAGCCGATGTCGACGCCGCGCAGCGCGCCTACGACGGCGTCAGCACGCGTGCGAATGCCACGGAGCTCGAAAGCCGCACGACCCAGACCAATCTCTATCTGCTCAGCCCGGCCACCGAGCCGCTGAAGCCGTCTTCGCCGCGTACGACGCTCAACATGCTGCTGGCGCTGTTCGTCGGCACCTTGCTGGCGGTGGGCGTGGCGATGCTGATCGAGCTGTTCGATCGCCGCGTGCGTTCGGCCTCGGACGTCACGCAGATCGCCGACATTCCGCTGCTGGGCGTGCTGGCGCGCAAGCCCGGCGGGCGTTTGTTCGGCCGCAAGCAGCAGGCCATCGCTGCCGCGTCGGCCAAGGAACCCGCGGCCGCGACGTCGGCCGCGCTGGTGCCGATCGCGTCGTCCGCCGGCCACCCGCCGCATGCCGATCCGGCGATGGCCGACCAGGGCGAAGAGGCCGGCGAGTCGGTCGTCAAGGATGCGGCACTCGGCGAGATCTTCCGCGAAACGCGCCGCCTGAACGCCGACCAGATCGAGGAGATCCTGGCCTACCAGCGCGAGACCGGGCTGCTGTTCGGCGAGGCCGCCGTGGCGTTGAAAATGGTCGACGGCAGCGACGTGCTGTGGGCGTTGAGCCGCCAGTTCCACTATCCATATGCGCTCGACGGCCGCAAGCAGTTCGATGCGGAACTGATCACCGCGACGACGCCGTTCTCGAGCGTGTCGGAGACCTTCCGCAGCATCCGCAGCCAGCTGATCCGGCGCTCCGAGCACGATACGCAGCGGCGCGCGCTGGCCGTGGTGAGCGCTGATCCTGGCGACGGGAAGTCGTTCGTTGCGGCCAACCTGGCGATCGCGTTCAGCCAGCTCGGGCGACGCACGCTGCTGATCGACGCGGACATGCGGTCGCCGCGCCTGCACAAGGTGTTCGGAATCGACGGCTCGCGGGGGCTGAGCAGCATCCTGGCGGGACGCGTTTCCGCACGCGTGCTGGCACCGGTGACCGACCTGCCCAGCCTGTTCGTGCTGCCGGTGGGCGTCGCGCCGCCGAATCCGCTCGAACTTCTGGAGTCGCCTGCGTTCGGCTTGCTGATCCAGGAACTGCTGGGCAAGTTCGACCACGTCATCATCGATTCGCCCGCAGCCGTGTCCGGTGCCGATGCCGGCGTGATCGTGGCGCGCAGCGGCGCGTTCCTGGCCGTCGCGCGCCAGGGTCGCACTGCCATGGCGGCGATGTCCGAACTCGTGCACTCGCTGAGCGATGCGACGACGCAATCGTTCGGCTTCATCCTGAATGAGCATTGACGTGAGCACCGAGTCCTTGCCTCGCACTGCGGCCCCCGTCGATCAGCGAGCCTTCGCCGGCCTGGTCGACGCCGACTGGCCGTTGCTCGGGCTCGTGTTCGCGGGGCTGGCAATCCTGTACCTGCCCACGTACTGGAACCTGGCGCACACCATCTGGCTGACCAGCGACCAGAGCCAGGGTCCGCTGATGCTGGGCGCCAGCCTGTGGATGCTCTACGACCGCCGCTTGACAGTGGCCGCGCTGCCGACGCGCCCGCGGGTCGGCGCGGCCTGTGTCGTGCTTTTTTTCGGACTTGCGCTGTACGCGATCGGCCGTTCGGAATCGATGTGGATCCTCGAGGTCGGTTCGCAGCTCGTCGTGTTCTCGGGACTGTTCCTGCTGTTCAAGGGATGGGCCGCGCTGCGCGCCGTCTGGTTCCCGATCGCGTTCCTGATGTTCATGGTGCCGCTGCCCGGGCCGCTGGTGGCCGCCATCACCGGGCCGTTGAAGGCAGGCGTGTCGTACGTCGCCTCCGAGCTGTTGTACGACTGCGGCTATCCCGTGAGCCGCACTGGCGTGATCTTGACGGCGGGCCAGTACCTGATCCTGGTGGCCGATGCCTGTGCCGGCTTGACATCGATGTTCTCCCTGGAGGCCGTCGGCCTGGTGTACCTGAGCATCGTCAAGCACAAGTCGGTGGTGCGCAACACGATGCTCTCGATGCTGCTGGTGCCGATCGCCTTCTGTGCCAACGTCGTGCGGGTCATCGTGCTGGTGCTGGTGACCTACTACCTGGGCGATGCGGCGGGCCAGGGCTTTCTTCACAAGTTCGCCGGCATGTTGTTGTTCTGCGTCGCCCTGATGCTGATCGTGCCCACAGATCGCCTGATCGGCTGGGTGCTGCGTTCGAAGGAACCGGCATGATCGCGCAACGCATCAAGGCGATTGGCTTCGTCGGCGCGGCGGCCTTGACGGCGGCATTGGCCGTCGTGATGGTACCGAACACCGGCGTGGCGGCGATGACGGAGTCCGTGCCGCTGGAGACACTGTTTCCGTCGAGTTTCGGCAACTGGCGCATCGATCCGGACGTGATCCCGATCGAGCCTGCTGCGGACCTCCGCAAGGTGCTTGCCGAGTCGTACGACCAGACCCTCTCGCGCACCTACGTCAACAGCAGGGGGTATCGGGTCATGCTGTCCGTGGCCTATGGCGGACGGCGCAACCAGGGCATGGATATCCACCGGCCCGAGGTCTGCTATCCCGCACAGGGCATGGCGGTGCGGCGCGACACCATCGTGCAGACGGTGGACTTCGACCATCATCCGCTGACGCTCCGGCGCCTGGTGGCCGGCTCCGGAAACCGCAACGAGCCGATCAGCTACTGGCTGGTGATCGGGCGCGAGGTCGCGTCGTTCGGCTACGGGCATCGCATTGCGCTGCTGAAGTACGGCCTGACGGGGCATGTGCCGGACGGAATGCTGGTGCGCGTGTCGTCCATCGACGGCGACGAGCCCGGCGCGTTCCAGGAACAGGACGCCTTTCTCCACGACATGCTGGCGGCGCTGAGCCCCGACTTCAGGCGTCGCATCCTGGGCGAGAACTGAGACCGCCCGTGCGATTTTTCTACGTTCCCAACGAGAACACCGAAGGCGACCAGGTCGGTCCTCGCAAGGCTTTCGCGCTGCTGAATGCCCAGGGTGTGTTTTCGGCCTATACGGCCTACTCGTATCTGGTCGAGCGGCGCAAGGCCGAGGATCATGCGCAGGCGCTCGAGCGGCTCGCCGCCGCGGTCGAGGCATTCCAGCCCGATGTCATCTTCTTCCAGCACCTGAACCGTAGCTATCCGGTCGACGGCGCGTACATCCGGCGACTGAAGGACGTGGCCTCGAAACCCAAGTTCGTCTGGCACGACCCCGATCCCTATGGCCGCTTCATCAAGCCGCTGGATGCGACGATGAAGGCGGTGCTCGCCGAGACCGACATGGCGATCCTGGTCGGGCTGGGATACCTGGCCGAACACGTGCGGCGCGCGGGCGCCAAGCGCGTCTTGTTCGCGCCGCACTCCTACGACGACGAACGCTTCGGCCGGCCCTGGGAACCCACCTTGAGCCGCGCCCATGACGCGATCATGATCGCCAACCTCACCTGCCTGAAGCGGATCCCGTTCCTGTACCTGCCGGGCGGCCGCAATCGCAAGGTGATGTCGCGCGCGTTCCACGCGGCCTATGGCGAACGCTACGCCGTGTTCGGCGCGGGCCAGGGCTGGGAGGGCGAGCCGTACTGCCGCGGGCCTATCCATTTCGATGCGCAGGAAACGACGATCCGCACGTCATGGCTGACGGTCAACTGGGGCCAGTTCGACGAGATCGCGATGTACTCGTCGGACCGGTTGCCGATCAGCCTGGCCACTGGCGTTGCGCACATCACCAACTACCAGCGCGGCTACGAACACCTGTTTCCCGATGCCAAAGGCATCTTCTTCGTGCACAGTCCGGATGAGGCCCTCGACGTGGCGGACTATCTGCTGAGCAAGCCGCGTGCAGACCTGGCGGCAATCGGTGCGGAAGGCGTCGCCTATGCGCGCGAACGCCTGAACGCGACGCGCGTCTACCGCGACGTCGTGACCGCTATCCGCGAGCAGTTGTTCGAGGCGGACGGCGGCGCGGGCCCGCGTCCGCGCGGCTGAGCCATGCACATCGGCATCGCCGGACCCATCGCCACGCGCGACGTGCTGCCGTTGCTGGGAGGCGCGTCGTCGGCGTTGCCGACCGGTACCGAAGGCGCGCCGCTGCTTGGCACGATCATCGCCGAACTGCTGCGGCGCGGGCATCGCGTCTCTGCATTCACATTGTCGACCGACCTGCCGCTGGACGAGGATGCCGGCGTCGTAGCGAGCGGCCCGTCGTTCGACCTGCACTACCAGCCATGCCGGCGCCGCGCATGGCCGTTCAACGGATGGCGCCCCGGGCGCATCATCGATCTCTATTCGTTCGAGCGTCGTGGCTTGCGCGCGGCGATGGCCTCGGCGCATCCCGAGGTGATTCACGCACACTGGGCCTACGAGTACGCCTGGGCCGCGTTGCGGACCGGCATTCCGCATGTCGTGACCTGCCATGACTCGCCGTTCGCGGTCGCCCGCTTCGAGCGTGATTTCCGGCATGGCGCGTATCGCTGGTTGCGCGCCGGGATCGCGTGGCACGTGCTGCGGCATTGTCGGCGGGTGACGGCCGTCTCGCCCTATATCGTCGACCAGGTGCGCTCGCTGTGCCGCGTGCCGATCGGCATCGTGTCGAACCCGATCGCCGAACAGCCTGGGCGTTGTTCCCGGGTGGTTCGCTCGCGCACTGCCAAAGTGATGATGGCGTTCAATGGCTGGGGCCGCCTCAAGAACGGCCGAGCCGGCCTGCAGGCGTTCGAACTGCTGGTCCGGCAGCGACCGGACGCCGAACTGCATCTGTTCGGCATGGGCCTGGCGGAGGGCGATGCAGCCTGGCAGGACTGGCAGGCGCTTGGGCGCCCGGGGCATGTGGTCTTTCACGGGGCGGTCGCGCACGACGTCCTGCTCGATGCGATGCTTGACAGCGACCTGCTGCTGCATCCGGCGCTGGAGGAATCTTTCGGCGCGGTGCTGGCCGAAGCCATGTCCGTGGGCTTGCCCGTCGTGGCGGGGGCGCGCAGCGGTGCCGTGCCGTGGGTCGTCGGCGATGCGGGCGTGCTGGTCGACGTCGCTCGGCCGCAGGCGATGGCCGACGCGATGCTGGCCTTGCTGGCCGACGCCGCGGCCGGTCGCGCGATGGGCGAACGGGGGCGCGACCGCGTCCGCGCGAATTTCAGCTCGGACTCGGTCGTGACGCAGTACGAGCGCGAATACGAACTGGCGCTGGTTCAATCCTCGGGGTCGTCGCTGCGGAGCCAGATGGCATGAACTGGCGCAAGTTGCCCGCTCGCATCGAAGACAAGCTCGCGCAGGTCGCGACCGGCCTGCTGGGCCGACGCCGCCTGCGCCGTGCCGGCGTGGAGGTGTCGGCACGAGCCGTCACGCTGGGACTGCCCATCGTCGCGCGCTGCGAAGGCTCGCGCATCGTGATCGGCGACGACGTGGTGCTGTGTTCGCAATCGCGCTGGACGGCGCTGGGCGTCTCGCATCCCGTCGTGCTGCGCACTCTGAAGCCGGATGCGTTGCTCAGCATCGGCAGGGGGACTGGCATCAGTGGCGGTTCGATCTGCGCGGCGGTCTCCATCCGGATCGGCGAGCGCTGCCTGCTTGGCGCGGATGTCGTGATCGCCGACACCGACTTCCACTCGATCGACCCCACGCAGCGCGAAGCGGGCTGGAGCGCGATCGCCTGCGCACCGGTCGAGATCGGCGACGACGTGTTCATCGGCACGCGCGCCACCGTCCTCAAGGGCGTGCGCATCGGCAACGGCGCCGTCATCGGTGCGGGTGCCGTCGTCACGCGCTCGGTTCCGGCGGGCGCGATCGCGGCGGGCAATCCGGCAACGATCCTGGCGCGCAAGACCAGCGGAGCGCCGCATTGCTCGACCATCGTCGCAGCCGAACCATGTTGACGACGCTGTTCGCCGTTCTGAACGCCATGCCGTATGTCGCGGCCGTGGTGCTGGGCCTGTTGCTGCCCGCGCTGGGCGTGCTGTGCTATTCCCAGCTGGGCGCGGGCCTGGCGGTGATCTTGGGCATGTTCAGCATCGAAGCGCTGTGGATGACGGTCGGCGGCCTGCAATTGGGCATCACGATCTACTACACCGATTTCGCGCTCGGGCTCATCAGCGTGGTCACCCTGCTGCGACTGGCGTCGGCGCGCGACACGCCACGCTGGCATTGGGGATGGAACCTGTACGTGCTGGCTTCCGTGGTGAGCCTGGCCACCGGCATCGTCAGCTTTGGCAGCGGAGCTGGCGTGCAAGCCCGCGGGTACTTCTATTCCATCGCCGCCGGCAGCTACGCGATGAGCTTTCCTGTCGATCAGCGCCGCATCAAGCTGTTGCTGAACTGGATTTTCGCGATCGGGCTGCTGCTGCTGGGTACCTGCGTGTATCGCTGGATCGTGTACTACACGCCCATTCCCGACCTGTTGCCGCAGTCAGGAGCATGGAACGTCGACGGAGTGATGCGCGTCGTGCGCTCGAACGAAGCCCTGGTGCTGGGCCAGATGTTCGTCGTGGGCCTGTTGTTCGCGTCCTTGAGCCGTGGCGCTCTCGCGGCTCGCATCATCGCGCCTCTGACGTTGGCGGCCGTGCTCGCGCTGCAGCATCGCTCCGTCTGGCTTTCGGTGCTCGTGGGCGTGATGACGGGCCTGTTCGTCGCCCGATCGCGCGGCGGCTCGAAGCTGAGTCAGATCTTGTTGCTGGCCGGCATCGTTTCGGTGACGGCGCTGCCCATGGTCTTCAGCAGCCAGCTCTCGGGCGTGACGAGCGAGGTGGAAAGTTCCGCCGATCACGCTGCAAACGGCGATGGAACGGTCTCCGAGCGGTTCGACAACTGGCAGGGCCTGATCAAGATGTGGGCGGCCGGTGGGCCTCGTTCGATCGTGCTGGGGCAGACCTTTGGCTCCGACCCCACGCGATACGTCCAGGACAAGGACAACGGCGGCGAGAGGAAGATCCAATACTTCGCCCACAACCACTACGTGCAGACCTTGTACAACCAGGGCTTGGTGGGATTGATCGGCTTCGTGGTGGTGGCAGGCTACGTCGTGCGCGGCCTCTATCGACGCTGCGCTACCGCAGATGGCGATCCGACGGCCGAGGTCTTGCTGACGCTGCTGCTGATGCAACTGGCGTACTACGTGCCGTATGAGACGGACTACCTGCAGAGCGTCATCATGGGCTTGTCGATCGCTTATGTTGCGGGACACGAAAAGGCGGCGCGAGCCGCGTCCGGGGCGACGCAACCGGCGGCTCGCCCGCGCCTGCGCTGGAGCTGGTCGTGATCGATCGGCGCACGTTGTGCACCGCGCTGGCCGCCGGTGCGGCCGGATGGCCGGGCCTGCGCGCGAGTGCCAATGATGTCGATGCCCAGCCCGACGTCTCGCTGCCAATCGGCAACGACTACTTTGGCATGCACATCCACCGCCTCGTCAGCAAGACGGGCTCGCCCCTGACCGAGTGGCCGGGGCCGGTCGCGATCGGCGCCTTGCGCCTGTGGGATTCGGGTGTCCGCTGGGCCGACATCGAACCGCAGCCGGGGCTGTGGAACTTCACCCTGTTCGATGCCTATGTCGATAGCGCCGCGCTGCACGGCGCTTCGGTGTTGTACACGCTGGGTTCCACGCCGCGCTGGGCTTCGGCGCGGCCCGACGAAGCAGGGCCCTACGGTCCCGGTTGCGCAGCCGAACCGGCGCGCATGACCGACTGGATCGCCTACGTGCGCCAGGTCGTGTCGCGCTACCGCGGCCGCATCCAGGCCTACGAACTCTGGAACGAGCCGATCTTTGCCGACATTGCCCGCGACCGCGGCGCGCCAGGCTTCTTTTCTGGCCGCGTTGCGACGCTGGTGGAGATGGCGCGCCACGCGCGGGCAGTGATCGACGAACTCGATCCCGCGGCCAAGCTGGCGACACCGGGCTTGGTCAACGGCGTCGATCGTCTCCAGCTGTTTCTCGACGCAGGCGGCGCCCTGCTCGTCGATGCTGTGGCCTATCACTTCTATTCCGATGGCACGCCGCGCTTTGTCACGCAGGTCGATGACGTACGGCGCGTCATGCGCCGATGCGGCGTTGCGTCCAAGCCCTTGTGGAACACCGAATGCGGCGTGGACGACGGCGAATCGCCGGCGTTGCTGGCGCAATTGCTCCTGCTCGGCGCGGCGCAGCGCGTCGAACGCTTCTACTACTACGCGTGGGACGACGAATACACCGGCATGCTCGCCGCTGGCCCGTCCGCGCGAGCGCGCACCGCCGCTTACGCACAGGCGCAAGGATGGCTGCAGGGCACCACGGTATCGCCGCCGGAGCGCCTGCCCGCGGGCGTGCTGCGCATCCGTGCACGACGCGGCGAAGAACGCCTCGCGTTCTTGTGGGCAGAGCGCGAAAGCCGCCTGACTCAGCCTGCGCCGACAGGCTGGAAGCTTGCAAGCGTCGAGCGCCTGTTCGAAGCATCCCGGCCGATGGCACCCGACGAGCATGCCGCGAACCGGGCGGCGACACTGAAGTTGTCGCCGCTGCCATTGTGCGTGCGCTGGATCGCGGAAGCATGAGATGAGCGCGACCTTCGTTTCCCCGGACTCGTCCGTCGTGGACGCGTGCGCATCCACGCGAGTGTGCGCGTTGCTCACCTGCTTCAATCGGCGCGAGAAGACGCTGGCCTGCCTGCAGGCGCTGGAGGCCAGCACGGGCCTGGAGAACGTGCGGGTCAGCGCCGTGCTGGTCGACGACGGCAGTTCCGATGGAACGGCCCTGGCGGTGCAAGCTCGATTCCCATGGGTCACCGTCGTGCGGCCCGATCCGGACGAAGGGGCGCTGTTCTGGTGTCGCGGCATGCATCGCGCCTTCGCGGTCGCGCAGCGCTTCGGCTTTGACGCCTACTTCTGGCTCAACGACGACACGATGCTGCTGCCCGACGCGTTGTCGCGCCTCATCGCCAGCCAGGCACAGGTGCAGGCGCGCGTCGGGTCGCCGGTGATCATGGTCGGCAGCACGACCGACGCATTGACCGGCAAGGTGAGCTATGGCGGTGAACGGCGGGTGTCGAAGTGGCGACCGCTGCACGGCGAGCGACTGCAGCCGCTAGCCGTCCCGCAGCCGTCCGACTCCATGACCGGCAACATCGTGCTGATCACGGCCGACGTGGCCGGCCGCGTCGGCAACGTCGATTCCGTGTTCGAACACGCGATGGGCGACACCGACTATGCGCTGCGAGCGCGTCGGCGCGGTGTGCAGGTGTGGGTCGATGCGGGCACACACGGCACCTGCAGCGACAACCCGCCTGGGGCCTGGCGCGACCGCACGCAGCCGCTGGCGACGCGCTGGCGCGACATGATGACGCGCAAGGGCCTGCCTTGGCGCTCGTGGCTGGTGTTCACGCGCCGCCACGCGGGGCCGTTGTGGCCGATCTACTTCGTGTCGCCGTATGCCAAGGTTCTCGTTCAGAGCCTGTTCAGGCAGGCGTTCCGACCGCGAAACCAGGCGCCGCATGGATAGTCGTGCCGACAAGCCGGGAGTACATGCATGTTGATGCTGCTCGTCGCCTGGAGCATCCCGACGCTCATCATCATCGGGATGGCGCTGGGCGTGGCGATGGCGGGTCTCATGCAATATCGCCTGGCGGCGCGGGTCAGCCCGGAGCTTCGGCTGGTCGTGGCGGTGTTGGCCGTGGCGATCGGCGCGCTGCTGTCGATCGCGTTCACCTCGCGCACGCTTGATGAAAGCAAGCCCGACGCGAACTTGACGCTCTATTCGGACCTCGCGGGCGGCTTCGCGGCGTCGCGCTGGGTCAGCCTGTTCCTGGTCGCGACGTCGTTGGTCGAGGTCGTGCGCGGCTGGATCGAGGATCGCCTGCGTGTGCACGTGGATCCCGCGCGCCCCATCCTGTTCTCGATGCTCGCCTACTCCCTGGGCACGATGCTCATCCAGGGCGTCGGGTCCGATCATCCGGACTTCGAGCCGCGCAACCTTTACGTCCCGATCATGCTGACGGCGGTCTACTACCAACGTCCCGGCAGTCTGCAGCCGGTGGTCGGCGCGGCCCGCCTGGCGGTATTGACCTTGATGTTGTGCAGCCTGGCGGGCATCTGGCTGCGGCCGGATTTCGTGATTCATCGGCCCGAGCAGGGCTGGATTCCAGGCATCGACTGGCGGCTGTACGGCTTCGCGCCGCACGCCAATGCGCTCGGGCCGATGGCACTGCTGGCGATACTGATCGAGCTGCTGTCTCCGGCGCGCTGGCGTCCCCTGCGCTGGCTGACGCTGTCGAGCGCGGCGGCCGTGCTGGTGCTTGCGCAGTCGAAGACGACCTGGGCCGCGATCCCGTTGATGCTGCTTTTCGTGTGGCTGCCGCTCAGCCTGCGACACGCCGCGCTGGGCAGCGACCGCGAGCGCAATTTCCGGCGCACCATCTGGACGCTGTTCGGCTTCATCGTCGTCCTGGTGCTGCTGGCCTGTGCCGCCGTGGCCTTCGACGTCTGGGACGTCATCGCGGCGCGCACGGATCTGGTGACGCTGAGCGGCCGCACGCAGATCTGGGACATCACGCTGAGTGCCTGGCGTGAGAACGTGCTGTTCGGTTACGGCGCGGGCATCTGGGGTTCCGATCGCCAGTTGCAGTTCCACATGTTCCATGTCGGACATGCGCACAACCAGGTCGTGCAGACACTGGGCGAGGCGGGCCTGGCAGGGCTGGCACTGCTGCTGTACTACCTCGGAACATTGCTGCTGGCATCGTTGCGCGGGTTCGTGGCCTCGCGCGGCATGGTGCTGATGCTCCTGATGCTGATGCTGGTGCTGTGCGTGACCGAGGCGCCGATGCGCGGCGAGGGCTTGTTGTCGTGGCCGACCTTCCTGCAGATGATGCTGGTGATGATGGCGTGCTGGCACGTGCGCGCCACGCATGCCGCACAAATGGCGCGGTCGACCGACGGGCGCGGCGATGCCGCGCCCAAGCGCGTGCCGCCCGGCCTGGCGTTTCATGGCTCGTGAGACCGGCCCGCGTCCCCGACGCTCGTTCTGGCGCATGGCCGTCGTGACGGCGTTGGCGTGCCTGCTGCGCCAGGCCTGCGCGTCAGATCCGTTCGACATCCCGACTGCCGTTCCGCCGCGCGTGCTGGACGCGGCCTACTTCGGCACCCACTTCCATCGTCTCGGCCACGCCGACTCTGGCCATCCGGCAACGCGCTGGCCGACCGGTCTGGTCGGGTCGATTCGCCTGTGGGATTCGAGCACGCGCTGGGCCGACATCGAGCCCGCGCCGGGACGATTCGACTTCACGCGACTGGACGACGCGGTCGCGCAGGCGCGCGCGCAGAGCGCCAACGTCGTGCTCGTGCTGGGATCGACGCCGACCTGGGCTTCGGCGCGGCCGCGCGCGCCCCGGCCGG
>Ga0302279_10002206_pt1 | contig 26406 bp, 31 predicted proteins | sample III_Bog_N3_3_FD_194541 | JGI IMG/M metagenome (GOLD analysis project Ga0302279, IMG submission 194541) | Peat permafrost microbial communities from Stordalen Mire near Abisko, Sweden - III_Bog_N3_3 | ecosystem: Environmental > Terrestrial > Soil > Wetlands > Peat | place: Sweden: Abisko... | reverse complement strand
TCGATTCATGGTTGATACGGGTTTCACCCCATGGCCAGCGCGGAACTTTGGGCTTATTCTGGCTCCGGCCCGCTGCCAAATTCCCCATGAACAAACCCATCTCACTCGCGCTGCTCGTCGGCGGAGTCATCCTCATCGTCTACGGCGTCAATGCCTCCAATTCCAACGCCTCCGGCTTCTCCCGCTTCTTCACGGGGGACCCGACCGACAAGACCATGTGGCTGCTCATCGGCGGCGCCGTGGCAATCATCGCCGGCGCAGCCGGCTTGATCCGCGGAATCAAGACGCCCTAGGCGCCCGCGGGGCTTCGCCCGCTATCCCAGCGATACGCCGAGGAGATGGCCGATCGCCGCGGTTACCGCCATCGCAAGGCTTCCCCCCAATATGACCCGCAGCGACGCCCGAACCACCGGCGCTCCGCCAAGGTAGCCGCCAAACGCGCCGAGAACGGCCAGGCTGAGGAGCGAAAACACGGCGATCGCCGGCATGCGCAGGGCCGCCGGGGCGAGGAGCAGACCGGCTATCGGGACCGTGGCGAAAGTGGCAAAGCTTGCCGCCGATATCCAGGCCGCCTGCATCGGGCGCGAAAGATCTCCCTGGTGGATGCCCAGTTCATCGAGCAGATGGGCCCCGAGGGTGTCGTGCGCGCTGAGTTGTTTCGCGACTCTCATGGCCAGGTCGCGCTCCACCCCCCGCCTCACATAGAAAGTCGCCAGTTCCTCCAACTCGGCCCGGGGTTGCTCCCGCAGTTCCTTCCTTTCACGGCCAATGTCCGCCTGCTCCGCATCGCGCTGCGAACTGACCGAGACATACTCGCCCACGGCCATCGACATTGACCCGGACACCAGGCCGGCGACGCCGGCGACCAGGATGGCCGTCTTCGAGGCGGAGGCCGCCGCAACGCCGATCATAAGGCTCGCGGTCGACACGATCGCATCATCCGAGCCCAGGACCGCGGCGCGCAGCCACCCCACGCGCCCGCTCCGGTGCATTTCCGCCCCTGCCATGGTGCGGGGGACGGGTTCCTCAGCGACCGCCGACCGGCGTCTTCACGCCGGAGGGTGCGGGCAACTGCTTGATGATCTTTGCCCACGTCTTTTCGTGCACGGCTTTCTTCGGAAGCACGCGGCCCATGGGCGGCTCGCCCGCGGGGGCCCGTTGCACGCCCTGATCGAGGTGCTCCATGTCGAGGTACTCGTCTCCAGCCGCCAGGTGGGCCGCCGTCTCGGCGGTGGACACGGCGGCGACTTCATCGTCCGAAAGCAGCATCAGGACGCTCTCACGGGTTACGTAGGTATTTCGCGGGTTGGTCTTCATAGTTTGTTGCGACCACCCTACCCCGCCCGGCGGAAAGCCGATACGGGGTATTACCCGTATGGGACCTCACGTCTCACGCCCGGCATCAAACGTGAGCAACCGGGCGACCCGCCCGGCGCAGCAGGCGCCCAGGAGGCCGACCACCACGCCCGCCACCGCGTACATTTGATAGGTTGAAATCATCGTCATCGCCCCCGCCCCGCCGAACCGCGCCTCGGCCGGCACCGACTGGCTTATCTGGATCAGGGATATGGAGCCGTTGGCGAGCAGGTAGAGTCCTGCGAGTCTGACAATCAGGGTCGGGGTTTTCATGCCCTGAACGCATACGGGGGCCCGGTGGGCATATCAAATTTTTCCCCATGCGGGTGTTTCCTTTACAGCGGGACCGGCAAACTGACACCTTTGCCGGGTCAGCCGAAATAACCCGATGCTCATCGACTGCCACAATCATCTCGGGGTGGATTTGTTCTTCTACCTGAACGGCTACCACCCTTACGCCCAGGACCTGCCGGCGATGGTCACCGAGGGGCGGCACTGCGGCGTCGACCGCTGGGTGGTGTTCCCGATGGTGGCGAACCTGACCTTCGATGTCCCGCCCATGCGCCACGCCAAGCTGGTCCCGGGCGGCTGCGAGGCGGTCCCCTACGCCTTTGAGAACGAGCGGATGCTGCGCGAGATCTACGACCTGTACCCCGACCTGGGGCGCCGGACCCTGCCCTTCGCGATCCTCGACCCGCTCCGGGAGCCCGCCGCCCAGCTCAGGAAACTGCGCGAACTGCATGCCCGTTTCCCCTTTTACGGGCTGAAGATCCAGGCGACCATGATCCAGTCCGAAGTCGGGGCGCTCCTCCGGGAGGGCCGGGGATTCCTGGAACTGGCCGCCGAGCTCAACATCCCCTTCATTATCCACTCCAGCGTCGCCCCGGAGGACAAATGGTCGCAGGCCTCCGCTATCCTCAGGGTGGCCGAGGCGACTCCCGGGGTCCGCTTCTGCCTGGCGCACTCCTGCCGCTACGATCTCGAGAGCCTCAACCGCGTGGCCGAACTCCCCAACACCTGGTTCGACTGCTCCGCCCACCGGATCCACTGCGAGGGCGTCGTCCGCGAGCTCAGCTACGTGGCCCGGGCCGCCCGCCGGTTTCCAGCCGACTACCGCGACCCGACCGCCGTCCTGCGCGCCTTGGCGGAGGCCTACCCCGCCAAGCTGATCTGGGGCTCCGACACGCCCTTCCAGAGTTATGTCGCGGACATCGACGGCAGCTTTGTCTCCCTGCGCAGCACCTATGCGGCCGAGGTCGAGTGCGTGCGGGCGCTGCCCGAAAAACTTCGCCAGGCCGCCGGCTGCGACAATCTCCTCGCCCTGCTCCAACTCAGGGATGCCGGCCTTCTCGCGCGGCCCTAGCGGGCGGCCGGGCCCAATCAACCGTGTCCGACACGTCCGCCGACTCCCGCCTGCCCGCCCGTGCGTGGCTCATCGTCGGCCTGCTGTGGGTCGTCGGCTGCCTCAACTACCTGGACCGGGTGATGATCATCACCATGCGCAGCTCGATCAAGGAGGCGATCCCGATGACCGACGCGCAGTTCGGCCTGCTGACCACCGTCTTCCTCTTTGTCTACGCGATCCTGAGCCCCCTCGGCGGCTACGTCGCGGACCGTTTCAGTTGCAGCAAGATCATCATCTTTTCCCTCCTGGTCTGGTCCGCCACAACCTGGCTGACCTCGCTGGCGACGACCTTTCCCGAGCTGCTCGTGGCCCGGGGCTTCATGGGGGTCAGCGAGGCCTGCTACCTGCCCGCGGCCGGAGCGCTCATCGCGGACTATCACCGGGCCGCGACGCGCTCGCTGGCAAACGGGATCCACCTGAGCGGCGTGATGGTGGGCGCCGGCCTGGGCGGACTCGGCGGGTTCCTGGCGGAGCGCTATGTCTGGACCTATGCCCTGGGGCTCTTCGGCGCGATCGGGGTTGCCTACACCATCGTCCTTCTCCTTTTCCTGCGCGACCGGCCGGCGGAGGTTCGGCCCGCGGCCGGGGTTGCGGCGCCCCTCCGGCCGAGGATCCGGTTCCTCGATGCGCTACGGAGCCTCTTTGGCCAGCCCCAGTTCGTCCTTGCGCTGCTCTTCTGGGGCCTGCTCGGCATCACGAGCTGGTCGTTCACCGGCTGGATGCCGACCTACCTGGGCGAAACCTTTCACCTGGCCCAGGGCCGCGCGGGCCTGACCTCCACGGTCCTCATCTGCTGCGGGAGCCTGTGCGGCGTCCTGCTGTCGGGGGTGTGGGCCGACCGGTGGAGCCAGCGCTCGCCGGCGGGGAGGGCCTGGGTCGGGGTCATCGGGCTCTCCCTCTGCGTGCCCTGCGTCCTGATCCTGGCGCATACCGCGGTGCTCGGCGTCGCGATGGCAAGCCTGGTGGCCTACGCCGTGACTCGGGTTTTCCCCGAGGCGAACATGATGCCGATCCTCTTCCAGATCACCGATCCGCGCTACCGGGCGACCGGGCTGGGTCTCCTCAACGCCTTCGGCACCATGGTCGGGGGAATCGCAATCTACGTCGGCGGTGTGCTGCGCGACGCCAACGTCAACATCACGAAGGTCTTCTATTCCGGCGCGCTGGGCCTGGCCGTCTGCGCCGTCCTGCTCTGGGTGATCCGCCCGCGGACCGACCTTCCCGTCTCTCCCCTGCCCCAATGAGCGACACGCCCTCCCCCGCCGCCATCCTCGCGACCGCCGTCGTGCCCTGGACCGCCGGTTTCGAGTTCGACGAGGATTGTTTCTGCCGGCAGGTGCACACGCTTGCCCGCGGCCTGACCCGGCACCTTTACGTCTTTGGCACGGCTGGCGAGGGCTACGCGGTCACCGAGCGGCAGTTCGACCAGGTCGCGGCCGCGTTCTGGCGCAGCTCACGGGAAGCCGGCGCAACTCCCATGCTCGGGGTGATCTCGCTTTCCCTCGGCCAGATCATCGACCGGATCGGCCGCGGCCGCGCTCTGGGTTTCCGTCACTTCCAGCTTTCGCTTCCATCGTGGGGCGCGCTCAACGACCGCGAGCTGGACACCTTCTTCGCCGAGACCTGCGGCCGATTTCCCGACAGCTCGTTTCACCACTACAACCTGATGCGCAGCAAGCGGCTCCTCACCTCGCTTGAATACCGCAGGCTGGCCGACGCGCATCCGAACCTTGTGGCCGTCAAGTCCAGCACGGACGATCCGGCGCTCGTCGCGGACCTGCTGACGGTCTCCCCGCGGCTGCGCTTCTTCTTCACCGAGTTTGGCTACGCCATCGCCCGGCGGACCCACGACGTTGGGCTCCTCATTTCGCTGGCCTCCGTGAATCACCGGCGGGCGCTGGCCTTCGTGTCCGGCGACGACGCGCGGAGGACAGCCGATGTCGTCGAGCTTCGGGCCATGCTGGCGACCCTCATCGGGCTCTCAAAGGGCAGGTTCCACATCGACGGCGCCTACGACAAGCTCCTCTTCCGGACGGCCGACCCGCAGTTTCCGCTGCGCGTCCTCCCCCCCTACGCCTCCGCCACCGGGGAGGATTTCAGCCGCTTCCGGGCGTCCCTGCCGCCCGGCTGGGCCGCTTCCTGACCTTGCCCACCCATGACGATCACCGACGTCCGCACCACGCTCCTCACGGGCCCCTGCACAAACGATCCGTCCCTGCGCGAGGCGCGCAGGCTGCGCAGCGCGGCCTTCATCGAGGTCCTCACCGACGGCGCTCACACGGGCATTGGCGAAACCTACGCGGGATACTTCTGCCCCGAGGCCGTCCCGGAAATCGTCGAGTTCTTCAAGCCGATCCTCGTCGGGCAGAATGTGGACGACATCCCCGAGCTCTGGCGCCGGATGTACCAGTGCGGCAACTTCTGGTGCCGCGTGGGCCTCGGCGCGATCGTCATCAGCGGCATCGAGGCCGCGCTCTGGGACCTGAAGGGAAAGCTGCTCGGCCAGCCGGTCCACGCCCTGCTCGGCGGCTGCAAGTTCGACCGGCTGCCCTGCTACGCGACCGGCGGGCCGAGCAATTACCCGAAGGACCGCCTCGCGCGGAAGATGGATCATTACTTCGCGCTCGGCTTCAGGGGGCTGAAGGTCGGCGCCGGGAGCTACACGGCCGGAAAGGGCTGGTATATGCCGCAGGCCGCCGCGGAGGCGGCGGATTTCGAGGCGGACAAGCTCGCCTTCATGCGGGCGCACGGCGGGCCCGATGCGATGATCATGATGGACGCCCACATGGGCAACAGCCCGGGGGCCACCTGGTCGCTTGAGGTCGCGACCGCCGTCGCGAAGGCGCTGGAGCCGTTCAACCTCTTCTTTCTCGAGGAGCCGCTCCACTACACCGATCCCTGGGGCTACGCCGAGCTCTGCCGCGCGACGAGCGTGCCGATCGCCGGCGGCGAGTGCCTGACGGCCACGTACGAGTGGAAGGTCTTTGCGCAGCAGGACAGCTTCGACATCGGCCAGCCCGACGCGTCGTTCACCGGCGGGCTGGGGGAATTCATGGCGGTTGCCCGGATGATGGCCGACCGCGGCCGGAAGGTCGCGACGCACGCCTGGGGCGCCGGCGCCTCGCTCATGCAGAATGTCCACACCGGCTTCGCCGCCGCCAACACCTGCATCCTGGAGATCGCCCCGGATTACGCGGGGCTTCATTCCGACGTGATCGACGGCGGGCTCGTCCTGAAGGACGGTTTCATCCTGCCGCCCGACCGGCCCGGCCTTGGCGTCGTCCTGACCGACGAGATCAAGCGCAAGTATCCCTTCCAGCCCGGCACCGGCGAATTCAACAGCGTGCCCGGTAAGATCCTCTCCACCTAGCCCGAATATTTCATGAACACAGGCGAATCTCGTCCAAATTCCGGGCATAAAAGCCCTCATGCTTCCTCGATGGCCTCACGAGGCCACTTTCGGTCGCCTTCGGACTTTTCTGCTCCAGAATTTGGACGACCTTCATCCCGTGTTCATGAAATAATCGGGCTAAACCCGTGAAAATCCTCGTCGACGTGCCGGTTGATCCGGCCGCACTGGCCGCCCTCCGGCAAACCGGACTTCACGAGATCGACTGCGTTGAACCGCCGGCGGAGACCGCGCGGCCGCTTGATCCGGAGCGGATCGGCGGCGCGGAGGCGCTCTTCTGCAGTTTTCCTCCCGTGAACTTCGCCGACATGCGGGCCCTCAGGTGGGTGCAGCTCGCCTCGAGCGGCTACTCCCAGCTCTTCGGCCTGGACCTGCCGCAGCGGGGGATCCGGGCCACGAACTGCCGCGGCTGCTTCGACGTGCCGATCGCCGAGTGGGTTGTGGCGATGATGGTGAACCTGGCGCGCGACACCCGGCAGATGATCCGCAACCAGGAGGCGGCGCTCTGGGACCGCTCGGCCCGCTTCCAAAGCGAGATTCGCGGGCTCACGGTGGGGCTCTGGGGCTACGGGGGCATCGGGCGCGAGACCGCGCGGATCGCCTCGCTCATGGGCCTGCGGGTGCACGCGCTCACGCGCAACGGGGTGTCGCCCCTGGGCGACGCCTACTGCGTCCCGGGCACCGGGGATCCCGGGGGCGTGCTCCCTCACCGCGTGTTCCGCTCCGGCGAGGAGCTGGAGTTTCTCTCGGGACTGGACTTTCTGGTCGTGGCCCTGCCGCTCACGAAGGCGACGGAGGGCCTGATCGGGGAGCGCGAACTGCGGGCGCTGCCGCCCCGGGCGTTTGTCCTCAATCCGGCACGCGGGCCCATCATCCGGCAGGCCGCCCTGCTGCGCGCGCTCGATGAAAAGTGGATCGCGGGCGCGGCGCTCGACACCCATTACGAGTATCCGCTGCCGCCCGGGCACCCGCTGTGGCGTTTCCCCAATGTGATCCTCACCCCGCATATCTCCGGCTCCAGCCTGGGCCCGAACTACCGGCCGCGCATCTGGGAGGTCTTTTCGCTGAACGCCGGGCGGCTTGCGCGCGGCGGTCCCCTCCTCAATGAATTGACCGCAGCCCAGCTCGCCGGGGCCTAGCCCGGATAGCCAACCATGCCCGAGACTCCCGCCCACCACCTCCTCGTCATCGGCTGCGGCAGCATCGGCGAGCGCCACCTGCGCTGCTTCCAGCAGACCGGGCGGGCGACGGTCACGGCCTGCGACACGAACCCCGCCCTTCTGGAACGGATGCGCACGACCTACGGGGTGCCTGTCGCGACCGACGCCGGCCAGGCGCTGTCCGGGGGGGCCTTCACGGGCGCGGTGATCTGCACGCCGGCGCCCTGGCACGTCCCGATCGGAATCAAGGCGATGCGGGGCGGCGCCCATGTCCTGATCGAAAAGCCCCTTTCCCACTCGCTGCAGGACGTGGACACGCTGCTGCGCACCCGGGACGAGACCGGGAAACAGGCCGCCGTCGCCTACGTCTACCGGGTCTTCCCCTTCCTCGTCGCGGCGCAGGACTTCCTGCGCACCAGCGGGCTCGGCCCCATCCTCCAGGCAACCGCCACCTCCGGTCAGGCCTTCCACCGGCTGCGCCCGGCCTATGCCCAGACCTATTACCGCGACCGCGCCCTGGGAGGCGGCGCCATCCAGGATGCGCTCACCCATCTCGCCAACTGGATGGAGAGCGTCGTGGGTCCCACCGACAGCCTCCTGTGCGACTGCGCCCATCTCGCCGTCCCCGCTGTCACCGTGGAGGACACCGTCCACGTCAGCGCGCGGAACGGGGCCGCCCTGGTCAATTACACGCTGAACCAGTTCCAGGCCCCCAATGAAACCACGCTCCAGCTCAACACCGCGCTGGGCAGCGTGAAGGTCGAGGTCCACCGGCAGCGCTGGGGTGTCATGGGAAACACAGACCCCGACTGGACCTGGCACGACGCGCCGGTGGAGGGACGCGACTCCCACTTCATCGCCCAGGCCAACGCGTTTCTCGACCAGGTCGAGGGCCGGCCCTCCCGACTCTGCTCGCTGGAGGCCGCGGCGGCGACGCTCCGCTTCAACCTGGCGGCCCTCGCCTCCGCCGAAAAGGGCGCCCGGGTCTCGTGCCACGATCTTCCCGCGTCCTGAATCCCCCCATTTCCCCCGTGCCCTCCTTCCCCTTCGGACCCGCCCCCCTGCGCCTCGCGATCCTCGGCTCCACCCCCGGCAACGGGCACCCCTATTCGTGGAGCGCGATTTTCAACGGCTACGACCGCGAGCTCATGACCCGGGAATGCCCCTTTGCCGGCATCCCGCAATACCTGAACAAGGAACCGTCCGCGGCACTGGCGATTCCCGGCGCGAAGGTCACCCACATCTGCTGTGTCGGCGAGGGCGGGTTCACCGCCGAGCACGTTGCCCGCTGCTCCCTGATTCCAAACGTGGTGCAGGATCCCGCCGAGGTGATCGGGAAGGTGGACGCCGTCATCATCGCAACCGACATCGGTCATGAGCATGTGGCCCGGGCAAGGCCCTTCGTGGAGGCCGGCCTTCCGATCTTCATCGACAAGCCGCTGACCGACAACGAGCCCGACCTGAAAGTCTTCAAGGGCTGGGCCGACGCCGGAAAACCGATCCTGTCGTCGAGCAGCATGCGCTACACCAAGGAATTCCTGCCCTACCGGCTCTCGACCCGCGAACTCGGGGACCTGCGCTTCGCGAGCATCACGACGCCCAAGAGCTGGGAGACCTACGGCATCCATGCCCTGGAGGGCGTCTACCCTATCCTCGGGCCGGGCTTCCTATCCGCGCGCAACACCGGCACGGCGGAGCGCAACATCGTCCACCTCAAGCACAATTGCGGCGCCGATGTGGTCGTCGTCGCCTCAGCCGACATGTACGGGGGCTTCGGCTGCCTGCAGCTCTGCGGCACCGCCGGCAAGGTCCAGCTGGCCCCGGGGGACACCTTCTTCTCCTTCAAGGCCCAGCTCGAGGCGTTCGTCGGCTACCTGCGCTCCGGCATCCGTCCCTTCCCCTTCTCGGAGACCATCGAGCTCATGCAGCTGGTGATCGCCGGCACCCGCAGCCGCGAGGAGGGCGGCCGCGAGGTGGCCCTCTCCGAAATCAAGCCCGATTGACTCCATTTTCCCCTGTGTTGACCGACCCCTCCCCGCCCGCCGACACTTCCCCTGTCCCGCCATGACAACCCGCCCCAGCCGCATCCTCGCCCGCCTCCGCGAGGGCCAGATCCCCGTCACGCTCAAGCTCAACCTCTCCGACCCGCGGGTCGTCGAGATCGCGGGCCTGTGCGGGATCGACGGCGTCTGGCTCTGCACCGAGCACGTCCCCAACGACTGGCTGGGCATTGAGAACCAGATCCGCGCCGCCCGGCTCCACAACATCGACTCGATCGTCCGGGTCGTGCGGGGGAGCTACAGCGATTACATCCGACCCTTCGAGGCGGACGCCACGGGCATCATGGTCCCCCATGTCGCGTCGGCCGACGAGGCCCGCCAGATCGTCGAATGGGTCCGCTTTCATCCCGTGGGAAAGCGCGCCCTGGACGGGGGCAACAGCGACGGCCAGTTCTGCCTGCTGCCCCTGGAGGAGTACCTGGCCCACTCGAACGCCGAGCGGATCGTCATCCTGCAGATCGAGTCGCCCGAGGCGCTCGAGAAGGTCGAGGAAATCGCCGCGGTGCCCGGCTTCAACGGCCTGCTCTTCGGCCCCGGGGATTTCAGCCATCGGATCGGCAAGGCCGGGCGGCTCGACGACCCCCGGGTGGTCGGGGCCCGGAAGCGGGTCGCCGCCGCCGCCCGCAGGAACGGCAAGTTTGCCATGACCGCCGGGCTGATCGCCCCGTTTGACGAGCTCGTTGCGGAGGGGCACAATGTCTTCAACGCCGGGGCCGACGTCGTGGCGCTGTCCGGCTATTTCACGCAGCGCATCGAGCTGCTTCGCAACCACATCAGGGCGATCCCCCCCGGCAAATCATCCCCCTATGCCTGAGGCCTCCCCGTTCTCCCTCGCCGGAAAGGTCGTTGTCCAGTTCGGCGGCACCGGACTGCTCGGTCCCGCCCTCATCGCCGCCCTCGGCGGGGCCGGCGCCACGGTGGTGGCCGCCTCCCGCAGCCGGGCCTCGCTTGCGCCCATCGTCGGCAGCGAGCTCGCCGCCGGACGCACGCTCCACGCCGAGGAGGTGGACACCGGCTCGGAGCCGTCGCTCCACGCGCTGCGCGACCGCGTGCTCGCCCGGCACGGGCGGGTGGACGGCGTGGTCTACAACGCCGCCAGCCGTCCGATGCGCAGCTTCGACGACGACCTCGCGGCCTGGAAGGACTCCATGGCGACCAACGCCACGGGGTTTTTCGCCGCCATCCGCACCTTCGGAGACGCCATGGCGGCGCGGGGCTCCGGCAGCCTGGTGAACATCGCCTCCCAGATGGGATCGGTCGGCATGAACCCCTGGCTCTACGAGGGCACGGCCATGGGGGCGCCTCCGGACTATTTCTTCCACAAGGGCGGCATGGTGAACCTCACCCGCTACCTGGCCTCGCACTATGGCGCGAAGGGCGTGCGGGTGAACGCCGTTTCCCCTGGCGGCATCTTCAATCCGGCCAAGCCGCAGGCGCCCGCCTTCCTCGAGCGCTACGGCAAGATGACGATGCTCGGCCGGATGGGCGAGGCCCGCGAGATCGCGGGCGCGGTCGTGTTTCTCCTGAGCGACGCATCCACCTACATCACCGGCGCCAATCTCGCCGTCGACGGCGGCTACACCGCCAAATGAAACCATGAGCCCCTGGCATTCACTGGCAGGCAAGACAATCTGGGTCGCCGGCGGCGCCGGCCACCTCGGTTCGGCAATAACGCGGGAACTCGACCGTGAGGCGGCGAAGGTCATCTGCATCGACATGCCCGGCAAGGCCGAGGCCCTGGTCGCCCGGGAGAAGCTGACGCGCACGATTCCCCTCTCCCGGGATCTTGCCGACACGGCGACGCTGCCCGCGTTCGTCGCGGAAACGATCGCCGCGCACGGCGTTCCCGACGGCCACCTTCACCTCACCTATGCCTCGTCGTCGGGGAAACGGCTCCACGAGCTGAGCGCCGCGGACTTTCAGCGCACCTTCGACCAGGCCCTTCCGGCGACCTTCGTCCTCTGCCGCGAACTGGCCGACGCGATGAAGCCGCTCGGCCGGGGCAGCATCGTCCTTTTCTCAAGCATGTACGGGGTGGTGTCGCCCGATCCCCGGATCTACCACGCGCCGATGGCGCCCAACCCGATCGACTACGGGGCGGCCAAGGCGGCCCTCCTCCAGATGTCGCGCTACTTCGCCGTGCACTACGGGCCCGCCGGAATCCGGTTCAACGCCATCACACCGGGACCCTTTCCCAATCCCGGCGTCCAGTCCGCCCACCCCTCGTTCATCGGCGACCTGGCAAAAAAGACCGCGCTCAACCGCGTCGGCCAGAATCCGGAGATCGTCGGCCCCGCCCTTTTTCTCCTGACCGACAGCGCCTCATTTGTCACCGGGCACACGCTCGCCGTCGACGGCGGCTGGACCGCCTGGTGAGTGGGGCCCGGCCCCCGGGTCAGGCCCTCGTCGTCGAGGGGATGCCGCGTTTTTCGAGCTGCGCCTTCAGGCTGGCCATGTAGCGGGCGTGGCCCTCCTCGTCGCGCACCGTCGAGGCGCCAAAGCAGAATGTCGCGACCGCGCGGCGATGCCGGCCCGATCGGTTCGTCCCGGTCCAGTGGATCGTCGCGCTGGAATGCGCCACCGCGTCGCCCGGCTGGAGCTCGATCGGGACCGCATCCACGGAAGCCGGATCGAACCCCTGCAGGCCCTGGCTGAAGCCGAGCACGCCGCTGGCGCCGTGCGGCCGGATTCCGAGCTTATGGGATCCCCGGGCGTACCACAGGCAGCCGTTCTCCCGGTCCACCGGGTCGATTGCGATCCAGATCCCGCAGGCCAGGTCGGGCTTCCGGTTCCAGTAGAATCCGTCCTGGTGGGCCGGCGTCGCATTTGCGTCGAAGGGCAGCTTGTCGAACCATTCCAGGCCCTGCGGCGCCGCCCCGTCTCGCATCAGGTGCGCCTGGACCGGCAGGTGCGGCCCATTCATGATGAAATTCGCGAACCAGGCGTCGTGGCGGTTCAGGGACTGCATCTTGCGCAGCGTCTCCGGACGGGAGTAGTCGTCGAAGAAGGCCTGGTCCCTGCTCAGCGTCGGGACGACGTCGCGGACGTAGCGGTCCAGATTTTCCCTCAGTTCCAGGAACTCCGGCGGCGAGAAGAGCCCGCGGACGACCACGAAGCCGTCCTCCTCATATCGCGCGCGCAGTCCGTCCAGGTCCAATGCGGGTTTCATGCCGCCCCAATTTGTAGTCGGACGGCGTCAGGCCGCCAGAAGTATAATTTCCGCCCTCGGCAACGTCGGCGGGTTTCACCCCATAGCCCCATTCGGCCTCCCGGCATAAGCTCCTGCGCGCCAATGCCGCCGCCAATCCAGCCGATTTCGGAGCGATTTCCCGCCTTGGAGGAACAGGAGGTCACGCTCACGTTTTACGCCCCCGAGGCCAGGGTGGTGCAGGTGGCCGGGACTTTCAACGGATGGCGCCCGGAGTCCAATCCGCTGAAACGCATGGAGTCCGGGGAATGGACCGCCCGGCTGGTCCTGAGATCGGGCCGGTATGAGTACCGTTTCGTCGTCGACGGCGTGTGGACCGAGGATCCGCGGTCCACGTTGCACACGCCCAACCCCCACGGGGGACTCAACTCAATCCTGAAGGTCCGGCTGGATGACAGGACCGAGCTCCTGTGACCAAGGGTGGGCCCATGAAATCCGCCGACCAACTCGAGCCGACGGTGTTCGTCATCTTTGGCGGCGCCGGCGACCTGACCTGGCGAAAGCTGATCCCCGCCCTATTCGACCTCGCGCAGGACCGAAGCCTGCCCGCGCAATTTGCGATTATCGCCGTGGACCGCATCAAGCTCGGGGACGACGCGCTGCGCCGCCGGCTGCACGAGGGCATCAACCGGTTCTCCCGCTTCGGAAAGGCCAAAGCCGCCGCCTGGAACCGGTTTGCGCCGCACATCCGCTACCAGCAGGGCGACTTCCAGAAGCCGTCGACCTACGCGGCCCTGGGCGCCCAATGCGCGAGCCAGGAAAGGCAATGGGGCACCAAGGCGCACCGCATCTTCTACATGGCCACCCCGCCAAGCCTCTTCGGCGAAATACCCAAGTATCTTGGCCGGGCCGGGCTCGCGCGCGACCGCAAATGGGCGCGGATCGTGATCGAGAAGCCCATCGGGTACGACCTGGAAACGGCCCTGGCCCTCAACGCCACCCTCGCCGCCAGCTTTGAGGAGTCCCAGATATTCCGCATCGACCATTACCTCGGCAAGGAGACGGTGCAAAACATCCTGGCGTTCCGCTTCGCCAACCCGCTCTTTGAGCCGGTGTGGAACCGCCGGTACATCGACTATGTGACCATCACCGTCGCCGAGGCCGAGGGTGTCGGGCACCGCGGGGGCTATTACGACCACGCCGGCGCGCTGCGCGACATGGTGCAAAACCACATGATGCAGCTTCTCTGCCTGGTGGCGATGGAACCGATGGTGTCCTTCGACGCAGACGAGATCCGCAACAAGAAGGTCGACGTGCTTCACGCGGTCCGCCCGATCCTGCCCAACGCGGTGCCGCCCTGCGCCGTGCGCGGGCAGTACGGGCCCGGCGAGGACACCGGCGGCGGGAAGGTCCGGGGCTATCGGGAGGAGGAGAATGTGGCGCCCAACTCCCCCACGGAGACGTTCGTGGCCCTCAGGCTCTTCCTCGACAATTGGCGCTGGCAGGACGTGCCCTTCTACCTGCGCACGGGCAAGCGCCTCCGCCGCCAGGCATCGGAGGTCTCGATCCAGTTTCGCGCCGTGCCGCACCAGTCGTTCCCGCCCGAGGCGTCGCTTGCCTGGCAGCCGTCCCGGCTCGTCCTTTCGATCCAGCCCGAGGAGGGCATCGTGCTGGGCTTTCAGGCAAAATATCCCGGACCGAAGGTGCGGCTCCGGCCGGTGGACATGCGCTTCAGCTATCGCGGGAGCTTCGACGCCCCCTCGCCCGATGCCTACGAAACGCTCCTGTGGGACGTGATGAAGGGCGACGCCACGCTCTTCATGCGCGCCGACCAGGTGGAGGCGGCCTGGAGGCTGCTGATGCCGCTGGTTGACGCATGGGGGGACATTCCGCCGGTTGATTTTCCCAATTACCCCGCGGGCGGCTGGGGACCGGAGTGCGTCCAGGAGCTGCTGGCGCCCGGGCACCGCTGGCCGCTTCCCACCGAACTGACGGGCTCCATCGCGAAACCGCGGATATCGCGATGAACCGGACCGCGCGAGGTCGCGCCGCAATCCCGGACAGCGGGCATCCGCATGAGTGACTTTCTCTTCGCCCGATCGCAGATGGCGATGTCGCTGGCCTTCCACATCGTCTTCGCGGCACTGGGCATCGGGATGCCGCTGCTCATGGTCCTGGCCGAGGGCGCCTACCTGCGCACGCGCAATCCCGTCTACCTCGAGCTCAGCAAACGATGGGCGAAGGGCACCGCCATCCTCTTCGCGGTGGGCGCGGTCTCCGGGACCGTGCTGTCCTTCGAGCTGGGCCTGCTCTGGCCGCGCTTCATGGCCGAGGCGGGGGCGATCATCGGAATGCCATTTTCCCTCGAGGGTTTCGCCTTTTTCACCGAGGCGATCTTCATCGGCGTCTATCTTTATGGCCGGACCCGCCTGTCCCCGCTGCTGCACTGGCTGGCCGGGGTGGTCGTCGCCGCCAGCGGCGTCCTCTCCGGAATCTTTGTCGTGGCGGCCAACGCATGGATGAATGCTCCCGCGGGCTTCACGTTCGCGGGCGGCCGGTTTACCGGGATCGACCCGGTTGCGGCCATGCTGAACCCGGCCACCCTTCATGAAGTCCTGCACATGACGCTCGCGGCCTTTGTCGCGACCGGTTTCGCGGTCGCCGGGGTGCACGCATTCTACCTGCTGCGGACCCCGGCGAGCCCCTTCCATCGCTGCGCACTGGGCCTGGCGCTGGGACTTGCGGGCGTGTGCATCCCCCTCCAGGTCGCCAGCGGCGACCTGAGCGCCCGCGTCGTCGGCCGGTTTCAGCCCGCCAAACTCGCGGCGATGGAGGCCCTCTACCGCACCCAGGAGAACGCGCCGCTGATCCTCGGCGGAATTCCCGACGACGGGGCGCGAATGACCCGCCTGGGCCTCACGATACCCCGCGGCCTGAGCCTTCTGCTCGGCGACAGCCCGGGCACCCGGGTCACCGGCCTGGAGGCGTTTCCGCGCGCCAACTGGCCCGATGTGCGGATCGTTCATTGGTCGTTCGACCTGATGGTCGCATGCGGCTTTGCGATGCTGGCCGTTGCCGGGTGGTCGGTCTGGCTGTGGTTGCGGCGGCGCCGGCTGGCGGAACATCGGCGGTTCCTGCGCGCGCTGGTCGCCGCCGGGCCCCTGGGCTTCCTGGCGATCGAGGCCGGCTGGGTTGTGACCGAGGTCGGGCGCCAGCCGTGGATCATCTACGGGGTGATGCGCACCCGGGAGGCGGTCACGCCGGTGCACGGGATCGCCGTTCCCTTCGCCGTCTTCACGGGTCTCTACGCCTTCCTGGGAGTCGCCGTTTTCTCCCTCCTGCGCGGCCAATTTCGAGAGACGGCCGGGACGGTTTCAACAACGCCGCCAGCCTGATCCCATGCTTGCGCCCGCAGCCGCCATTTCCCTCCTTCTTTCCCTGATCGTGTATGCGCTCACGGGGGGCGCGGACTTTGGCGGCGGGCTTTGGGATCTGCTGGCGTCCGGGCGGCGAGCGCAGGCGCAGAGGAAGGCGATTGCGGCCGCGATCGCGCCCATCTGGGAGGCCAACCATGTCTGGCTCATCCTCGTCGTCGTGGTGCTGTTCACCGCCTTTCCGGGCGGCTTTTCGGCGGTTATGACCGCGCTGAACATTCCGATCAGCGTGATGCTGGTCGGGATCGTGCTCCGCGGTTCCGCGTTCATATTCCGCAGCCACGACCCGCGGCCGGAGCCGGGGCGGCGGCATTGGAGCAGGCTGTTCGGCGGCGCGAGCGCGTTCACCCCCGTCATTCAGGGCGTGATCCTGGGCGCAATGGCCACCGGCCGGATTCGCGTGGCCGACGGGCGGGTGACGACGGGGGTTTTCGCCGGGTGGCTGACCCCCTTCGCGCTTTCCTGCGGCGTGTTTGCGCTGGGCCTGTTTGCCTTCCTGGCCGCCGTCTACCTGACGCTGGATACCCGGGGCGAGCCGGACCTGCAGGCCGATTTTCGGCGGAGGGCCCTCTGGTCCGGTTCGGCCCTCTGGCCGATGGCCGGGATCGTCTACCTCACGGCACGGTCGGGAGCGCCCGTTCTCTTCCACGGGTTGACGCGCTGGTGGGCCCCCCTGCTGCTCGCCGCGACCTGCCTTTGCGGGGCCGGCGCCCTTGGGGGCCTTTGGTTGCGGCGGTTTTCATTGGCGCGCATGGCCGCCGCGGGCCAGGTGGCGCTCATCCTCGCCGGATGGAGCCTGGCGCAATACCCCTGCCTGCTCACGCCGGATGTGACGGTGGCCAATTCCAGCGCGCCGGAGGTGACACTGCGCCTGCTGGCCCTCGCGCTCGCGGCCGGAGGCCTTGTGCTGCTCCCGTCGCTGGTCTTCCTTTTCCGCCTCTTCAAGGGCGACGGGCGCCGCCGGCCCTGAGGCCCGGCTTCCCCTACTTGTCGCCGACGGGCGGGCTGATTGCGGGGGGCACGGCGATCCCGAGCGCGGCGCTCAGGTCGATCTCGTGGTCCTGTTCCTGAATGATGATTCCCCGCAGGGTTTCGCTCAGCGCAAACTCCCCCATCGCCTCGGCCTGGCGGATGCGCTCCCGGTAGCGGCCCACCGTCGTCCGCTCGTTCTCCAGGTCCGCGCGCAGCATCTCGACCGGATCGTTCGAGGTCTTCACCGGCTTGGGTGCCACGGCGGGCATCCCGCCCAGGTAATCGACCTGCTTGGCGATCTTGATGGCGTGCTGCAGTTCCTCGGCGGCGTGCAGTTCCAATTCCCCGGCGATATCCGTGTAGGCGGCCCCCTTGAGCACCTGGCTATAGACCGTGTAGGCGATGATGGCCTGGTACTCCCCGGCCAGATCCTCGTTCAACAGTCCAATCATCTCCTTGCGGGTGATCGTTTGCGTCCCTGTCGTTGTTTCCGTTTTCATGATGAAGTGATCCTTAATCGGTGCTGTTCACGGCGAAGCCGACCTTGATGGTCACCTGCCAGCGAAGCGGCCTGCCCTTTTCGATGCTGCCCCGCGTCTCGACCACCTGAAACCAGCTCAGGTTCCTGATGGTCTTGTTCGCGCGTTTTATGGCCTTGGCGACGGCGTCCTCGATCGACGCCGTTGATGTGCCGGTCAATTCGACCAGCTTGTAGACGTTGTCCTTCATGCTCCCCTTTGAATCGGCTTTTTGTGCAGGGGCGATGCCGGATGAAATTCCGGGAAGGCCAGCACCGCCTCGACAGACCCCAGCGCGGAGTTGGCAAGCGTCCTCGCCTCGTGGTAGCGCGTCACAAAATCCTCCTGCAGGATGCGAAAGCGCGCGCACAGCCCGCGGATGATTTCGGCGGACCGGCTGGTGGTCAGGTCGTCGAGGATGGCCGTGGCCTCCAGGTGGAGGGCCTGCAATTCCTCGAGGCGGCTGCTGAGCGGACGGAGTTCCGTTGGCGGGGAAGGATGAATCGGCGGACTTTGCCCGCCCGGGGAGATTTTTCTCATGGGCGGAGCATACACCCGCCGTCCCGCCCCAGCTATGGGGTCTTACCCTGCGGGCGTCGGTCCGCCAAGCGCCGCGGCCGCCCACAAAAAAACCGGCTCTCCCCCATCCACGAGGGCGAGCCGGCCTTGCCCGTTGGGGCGACTGACGTTCACTACCCAATCTGTCCCAAAATCCTCCTATATCGCGGATTCCCCGGTTTCTCCCGTTCGGATCCGGATCACTTCCTCGAGGGGAAGGACGAAGATCTTGCCATCGCCGATCTTGTCGGTCTTGGCGGCCTTGATGATCACGTCCACGACCTTGGCCACGACGGCGTCGGGAACGGCTATCTCGAGCTTCGCCTTCGGGACGAAGTCCACCGTGTATTCGCTGCCGCGGTAGACCTCCGTGTGGCCCTTTTGCCGGCCGAAGCCGTTGACCTCGGTGACCGTCATGCCGTCGACACCGGAGGTGCTGAGGGCCGCCTTCACTTCGTCGAGCTTGAAGGGCTTAATGATCGCGATGATTAGCTTCATGGGAATCTTTCTTTAGGGTTATTAGTGCGTTGAGCTGCGGGTGTCGGGATAGGCGGTGCCGCCGTGCTCGTGGAGGTCCAGGCCCTCGATCTCGATCTCCTTGGCGACCCGGAGGGTCCCGGTGGCCTTGACCGCGTACATGAGCACCATCGCGACCGCGAAGACCCCGATGCCGATGGCCGCGTTGCCGATGAACTGGGCGACCAGCTGGTCGGTCCCGCCTCCGTAGAAGAGGCCCTTGACGACCGCGCCGGCGGAATTGTCCGCCCCGGTGGGGGTCGGCGCGCCGAACTGGCCCGTAGCGAAGAGACCCAGGCTCAATGTGCCCCAGATGCCGCAGGCGCCGTGGACAGGCCACGCCCCGCAGGGATCGTCGATCCGGAGGTACTCAAGGAGGTCGGTGGCGAGGATGACAATCACACCGGCCACCGCGCCCAGGATGATGGCCCCGAGCGGGGACACCCAGTAGCACGGGCAGGTGATGGCCACCAGGCCGGCGAGCAGGCCGTTGACGGTCGCCCCGCAATCCCACTTCTTGGATCGGGGATAGACGAAGATCAGGGCGCCGAGGCCGCCGGCGCAGGCCGCGAGGGTCGTGTTGGCCGCGACCCGGGCGACGCCGGCGATGTCCATGGCGGACAGCGTGCTGCCGGGGTTGAATCCGTACCAGCCGAACCACAGGATGACCGCGCCCACGGAGGCGATTGTCATGTTGTGGTAGGGCATGGGCCCGCCGCCGTCGCGCTTGAACTTGCGGCCCAACCGCGGGCCCAGGACGATGGCGCCGGCGAGGGCGATCATGCCGCCGATCGTGTGGACGACGGTCGAGCCGGCAAAGTCATGAAAGGGCGCGGCTTTCCAGAAGGGTATCGAATTGAGCCAGCCGTCCGGACCCCAGGCCCAGTGGCCGAAGATCGGGTAAAGGAATCCGCTGACCCCGATGCTGTACCAGAGATCGCCCCAGAACCCGGTGCGGCCCAGCATGGCGCCGGAGGTGATCGTCGAGCAGGTGTCGGCGAAGGCGAACTGGAAGAGGAAGAACGCCAGGGTGGCGACCCCCGTCGATTCATAGGTGTCCGGCAGGTTCTGCAGGCAATACCAGGAATGGCCGGCGGCGTCGCCCCAGCCGATCAGGCCGTTGCCGTGGCCGAACATCCAGGCGAAGCCCCAGGCGTAGAAGAGGATCCCGCACAGGCAGGTGTCGACGATGCCTTCCAGCAGCACGTTGACCGTTTCCCGTTCCCGCGCGAAGCCGGCCTCAAGGAACATGAAGCCGGCCTGCATGAAGAACACGAGGAAGGCCGTCACGAGCACCCACATGGTGTTGATCGGGCTGCAGTAGGGAGGATCCGGGGGTGTCGCCGGGGCGGCAGGGACGGCGGCCGCGGCCGGTGCGGCGGGAGCGGCCGCAGCCGGGGCCGCGGGCGCCGCGGCGGGGGCCGTGGCCGTCGTCGTCTGGGCGTGGGCGGTGCTCGGCTTGCCGAAGTAGAACGAGGCCGCGAATATGATCAGGAAACACGCGCCGATCCCGAGAAGCTTGCCCCCGAAGATCGCAAAGAAGAATTTGCGCTGCTCTGGGTCACGCATCTTGGTGACAAAGTTGTTTATCGTGAATTTTTTCATCCGATGCTGCTTTTTTTGAGGGTTATTTTGCTTTGGGTTGATGGGACTTCGGCGATCCGACTGATCAAGACTGGCGGCAGTGATTGAACTCGGAACGTTTAGCAGCCCCCATACCACGCCCTCAAAAACTTACGTAATATCTTATCAATAATATGTTAATGGTCGTTCACTTTTTGTATATCTGATCGGTCCGGCCGCTCCTCCGCGGGCTCCGGAGGACCGCCCCCCCGCGGGCCGCGCGGGAGTGTATCTTATTTTAAGATACGGAATGAACGGCATCACCGGGGAGCCCGGCGCGCGGCGGCCGGGCGGGTGGGTGGACACCCCATAGGCGGGCCGCGCGGCCGGCGGTAGCATGCCACACTTCCCGCGCACTTACCGGCCACCGCAGACCATTGAGCTTCACCATGGAGAATTCCCCAACACAGACCACGACGGCGGAAAGATACGAATCGGCGGGCCCTCCCGACCGGATTCTCGTGGCCGATGACGACGAGGGAGTACGCGATGTCCTGGCGAGCGCGCTGCGCCGCGCCGCCTACCGCGTCGGCTGCGCCCACGACGGCGAGGCCGCCTGGGAGGCGCTCAGCGCGAATGGCTACGACCTGCTGATCACCGACCACGAAATGCCGCGGCTCACGGGCCTGGAGCTGCTCCGCCGCGTGAGGGACCGGAAGCCCGGGGTGCCCGTCATACTGATTTCCGGCACGCTTCCCCTGGATGAGCCGGAGCTCCTGCGCCTGATCGAGCCCGGTCTGGCCCTCGAAAAGCCATTCTCGCTCAAGGATCTGCTGGGGGCGGTCCGCAGGGTTATCGTCCCCTCCCCGAGCCCGGCAGGCCCGATCCGGGCGGGTTGACCGCCCAACCACGGCCGCGGAAGCGGCCCGGATCATGAAGACCGTCCTCATCCTGGGCTACGTGGCGACCTGGTCGGCCATCCCCCATCTCCTGATGCTCAGGAAGCGCCCCGCCGCGACGCTCGCCTGGCTTTGGGCCATCCTCTTCATTCCCTTCCTCGGGACGCTGATTTACGGGCTGTTCGGCACGGACCGGCTCAAGCGCCGGCGGCTCAAGCACCGGGCTCCCTTCACCGCCCGGCCGTCCCGGGAGCGGGCGCCGGACAGCGCCACCGATGAGGCCACCGAATCCCTCGTCCATGCGCTGCCGCAGCGCGACCGCCAGTTCCTGCGGCTGCTCTCGCGGCTCAACCAGCTTCCCGTCAGCTCCGCGGAGACGCTGCGCATCCTGCGCGACGCCCGGGAATTCTACCCCGCGCTCGAGGAGCGCATCATCCAGGCGAAGCACTCCATCCATCTCGAGTTCTATCTCTGGCGCGGCGACGAGACCGGCCTGGGGTTTCTCCGCCTGCTGACAGCCGCCGTGCACCGCGGCGTCACGGTGCGGCTGCTCCTCGACGGCGTCGGCTCGTTCGGGCTGGGCGCGGCGCACCTCGTGGAATTCCGGAAGGCCGGCGGAAGCTTCTCCTGGTTCCAGAGCCTGGACCCCAAGCGCAGCCGCTTCCTGCTCAACCTGCGCAACCATCGCAAGCTCCAGATCATCGACGGGGCGATCGCCTTCGTCGGGGGCATGAATATCGGGCGGGAGTACGAGGGGCTCGACCGCCGATTCGGCCATTGGCGCGACGTGCAGGTGGAGGTGACCGGCTCGGTGGTCCAGCCGCTGAGGGAGGCTTTCGCCGACGACTGGTTTTTCGCCACCGGCGAGAAGATCCGGGAGGCTCCGGCTGCCCCCTGCGCCGCGGTCGTCCCCGTCCACGTGATTGTCGGGGGCGCGGACCGCGCCAACGAGCCGATGAGCAAGTCGATCGTCAGCCTCCTCCACGAGGCCACCAGCCGGGCGTGGTTCGCCACCGGGTATTTCGTGCCGGACGACGTGCTCCTCTCGGCCCTGGAGCTCGCCGCCAGCCGGGGGGTGGACGTCCGGCTGCTCGTGGCGAAGAAATTCAACTCCCCGTGGCTGGTGATCGCGGGCCGCTCGTACTACGACGAGCTGCTGGCCGCCGGCGTGCGCATCTTCGAGTATTCGGCGGGGAGCAACCACGCGAAGATCGCGGTGACGGACGAACGCTGGGCGATGGTGGGTTCGGCCAACCTCGACTACCGGTCCATGCGGCTGAACTTCGAGCTCAACCTGATCGTCCGCTCGCCCGCGCACAACGCCGAGCTGTCCCGCATCCTCGAGCGGGATTTCGGGCTCAGCATGGAAATCGACCCGGCTGTATTCGCGGCGCGCCCGCTGCGCCAGCGGTGGGCCGAGGCGGCGCTTCGGCCGCTCTCCCCGGTGCTTTGAACGCACGCGCGGCGGGAAGGGTAACACCCCATAGGCCGAATGGCCCGATGCGCGCAGGATCGCCGCGCGCCCAATCGATCAAAATATCATGAGCACAAAATCCCCCCACACGACCGCTTCCACGGGCATCCCGAGCGAAGCCGAGATCCGGGACTACGCCTATCATCTCTACGACCAGAGCGGATTCGCCGGGGGCCGCGACCTGGACAACTGGCTCGAGGCGAAGGCCTGTCTCAGCTCGGGCATCCCGAAGGCCGAGAGCCACCTCCGGCTCCACCAGAATTCCTTCAAGACCCATCACCAGAAGACCGCATGACCATGGAAAAGAACCCGCTCAACAAGGGAATTATAACCGACAACTTCTCCGGCATCGGCCCGGTGACCGAGACGATGGTGCAGGCCCGCGCGCGGGAGATCGCGCTGATAGCGGGCCGGCCCGCGCCGCAGGTATGGCCCGTGGACCTTGAGCAGGCGCGGCGCGAGCTGGCGGGAGAGCCCGAGTCGGATCCGCGGCAGGCGGCGCTCGAGTCGATCCCCGAGTCGGACCGCTGGAACCCCGTTCCGGGGTCCGCCGGGACCCAGGCTCCCGAATCGCCGAGCGAGGACGAGGACGAGGAGGGCCGCAGCGAAAGCGAGCAGCTCGCCGAGGATGGCGTCGGCGAGGCCGAGCACGACCAGATGCTCCAGGCCGCCCGGGCGCTTCGCAAGGCGGACAAGTCCTGAGCGGATTCAGGCGGCGCGCGGCCGCCACGCCCGGGCAACCGCGGCGAAGACCACGATCCCGGCAATCCCCAAGGCGCATTCGGCCTCCAGCATCGCCCGCGGGCTGTACTTGGTCACGATTCCCGCAAGGACGAGCCCCATGTACCAGCCGGGCGTATTCGCCAGCGACGCGAATGCATTGTACTTTGTGGCGGCGAGCCGGAAGGCGATGACCTCGAGGACAAACGCCGAGAAGGCCGAGAAGGTGAGCCCGGCCGTGAATGCGTAGGCGAGATTGCCCGCGATGTAGACCGCGCTGGTCGCGGGAAGAAAGGCCATCGCCAGGGCGACACCCGCCATGATCGCCCCGTAGACGACATAGCCCGCACGGCCGCCGAGCCGGACGCATCCGTATCCGCCGACCATGCAGCCGGCCATCGAGACGATGCCTCCCAGGACGCCGCTCACAAGGGCGACCGTGTCGGCCCCGGCCCCCCAGTGCGCGGCGACCGCCGCCTGTCCCAGGACGGAACTGGCCGCGCCGGTTCCAACCGGCACCAGGCAGAGCACCCCGCAGAGAAACCCCTCGCGCGAACGGAGCAATTGCCAGAGCTCAACGGCCGTGAACCGGACCAGCGCCACCGGAGACCGGCCGACCGGGTCGGCGGGCACCAGCGGCACAAAGGCGAGCGCGCCGCCGCAGGCCAAAAGGAGGACGGCCATCACCAGGCCGGTCTCCCAACCCGAGGGAAGCACGGTCAGGAGCCAGAGCCCGAGGCCGCCGCCAATGCCCGCTCCCCCGAGGTTGCCGGACTGGAACCACCCGCTGAAGCGCCCCCGCTCCCCGACCGGGGCCACATGCGCCAGCATGGCCTCGACGGCAAAGCCCAGGAAGGTGCAGGCAACCGAGGTGAGCAGGACGATCCCCTCGATCAGCGTGAGCGTCGAGGGTCCGAGCGGCACGGCGGCCGTGGCGAAAGTCCCGGCGGCGCAGAGGATGAGCGAAATGACGTACCAGCGATGCCGGCCCAGCGTGGCATCGGCCACCGGCGCCCAGAAGAATTTCCAAACCTGCGGCAGCAGGCCGATCGCCACCAACTCGGCGCCCTGCATGACCGAGAGCCCGCGCCGGGTTGCAAGGAAGGCGAGCGCGACCCCGACGAATCCGCCGGCCGCGCCAAAGGGCAGGTACAGGATCGTGAAGACGACCGGGTGCGGTGCGGCGCGCGCCTCGATCTTCGGATCGGTGTGGATGGGGGCCAAGCGGTGACGCCAAGTAATGCCCGATGGGGGCCGTGCCGCCAGAATGAAAATGTCCGCAAAAAAGGCCGGGTCCCTTTCGGGGCCCGGCCCTTTCAAGTTCCGTCCGACTATTACAGGTTCGAAGCGACCGCGGGGGCCGCGCTCGACGTGGCCTTGTCAAAGGCGGCGGTCACCTTCACCCAGGACTGCCGCACCTTTTCCTTCGCGTCGGTCCAGGTGTCAGCCGTGGCATTCCCCAGGTCGCTCAGGCTGGTCTTCAGGTTGGCGCGGGCCTCCGCCAGCGAGTTCATCGCGTCGTCCCGGTCCTTGGCGGCCGCGTCGGTCATCTTTCCGCCCCTGGCCTTCAGGTCGCGGGTCTGGTCGTCCATCCGGGCTGTCATGCGGTTGAAGCCGTCCGTGAATTCAACGCGCCTGTCGTAGGTGAAATCCTTGACGCTGTCCCACGAGTCGGAAACCGCCGCGGTTGCGCTCGAGGTGGCGGTGTTGACGCCCTGCTCGGCCTGGGAGGCGACGGAGTCGTTCTTGGAACATCCGACTTGGATGAGCGCGGCGGGGATGATGGCAGCGGCAAAGAGAAGGAGGGAGGTGGATGTCTTCATGGCAATTCAGTTTCTATCGGACGGTTATCGGCAAGGAACGGAACAGTTGGTTCCACCCCGGGAAGGCACGTGGTCCTTCGTTGCCCCACGATACGCGACGCGGCATGCGGCCGATATGGGGTGTAATCCGAACCCCGACGCCCCGGCAATGGCGTACGGGTAACACCCCCTTTCGCCCGGCGGCGGCGCACGGTACCGTTGCACCGAATCAGAAGTCCATCGCGTCCCAAACCCCATCGATCCCATGTGCTCACGCCCCTTCCTCGCGCTCTTCCTCATCGTCTTCGGCCTGAACCTGCTCTTCGGGCTCGCCGTCCCGATCTGGGTCACCGGCATCCTGGCGCTGGTCGCCGGCATCCTCACGGCGATGGAGTACTACCGCCTCCGGGTGGAGAAAAAGTAGCCGCCGCGCCTAGTCAAAGCCAGGGATCGAAGAGGACCTTGATCGCCCGCTTCGTCCGCAGGAGCTCCACGCCCTCCGCGTAGCGGGTGAAGGGCAGCGTTGCGGACACCAGCGGCTTCAGCCTCAGCTTTCCCTCGACGACCAGCCTCAGCGCTGTCTCCGCCGCCGTGCGGGTGTGATTGCCGTAGCCCATCAGGATCAGCCCGGGTCCAAAGAGGTGCCTCGGCCCGGAAAAGCGCACCTCCTCGCGCAGGACGCCAAAGAGGGCCACGCAGCGCCGGGTCCGGTCCATGAGGAATTCAATCGACGCCGGGAGCCCGGTGAGGTCGATCGCGTTGTCGAGCGCGTCCGCGCCGCGGGAAGGCAGCCAGGCGGCCGGGTCGGGGGCGAGCACGCGCTGCGCCCCGAGCGACTTCGCCAGCTCGCGGCGCTCCGGCACGGGGTCGAAGGCGACGACCTCCGTCGCTCCGTGCGCGCGGGCGAGCTGCACGGCAACCAGGCCGGCCGGGCCGAGCCCGCCCAGCCCGATCCTCCCAAGCTTTCCCCCGAGGGCTGCCAGCTGCTCGAAGGATGCCTCGACGCACATCGCCAGCTCGAGCGAGGCGATCTCCGCGGGTTCGAGCGAGGCGGGCGCCCGGAGAAGGTCCTCCGCCCGGAAATTGTTGTACTGGGCGTAGAATCCGTTCCGCGGCTGCGGCCCGTCGCGCCACGCCACGGCGCGGTCGCCCACGCGAAACCCCGCCACGCCCTCGCCCAGCGCCACCACCTCACCGACCGCCTCGTGCCCGGGCTGGCCGGGCTGGTAGGGATAGTTGAGCGCGGCCCCCGGGAACATCGGCACCCCGCCGAAGATGTGCAGGTCCCAGTGCGGACAGGTCGCAACGCCGAGGACCCGCAGCAGCACCTCGCCGGCGGCCGGCTCGGGCGTGGGCGCGTCCTTCCAGGCGGCCCGTCCCGGGGCCTCAATCTGGAGGAGCTTCATCTTTGC
>Ga0302279_10002204_pt1 | contig 26418 bp, 26 predicted proteins | sample III_Bog_N3_3_FD_194541 | JGI IMG/M metagenome (GOLD analysis project Ga0302279, IMG submission 194541) | Peat permafrost microbial communities from Stordalen Mire near Abisko, Sweden - III_Bog_N3_3 | ecosystem: Environmental > Terrestrial > Soil > Wetlands > Peat | place: Sweden: Abisko... | reverse complement strand
CGGCGAAGAGAGTGACGTCTTTCGTAACGAGATGTACGTCTTTAGCGACCGGGGCGAACGGCGTTACGCCCTTCGACCCGAAGGCACCGCGTCGGTGGTGCGCGCCTTCGTGCAACACCAGCCGACCACACCGTGGAAGGCCTGGTACGTCACGCCGGCCTTTCGCTACGAGCGACCTCAGGCCGGACGTTATCGTCAGCACTACCAACTCGGCGCCGAGGTGCTCGGCACCGAGGACCCGACGGTCGACGTCGAGGTCATCGCGCTGGCGCACGGCTTTTTCCGCGAGATCGGCCTCACGCGGGTGCGACTCCTGGTCAACTCGATGGGGCACACCGCCTGTCGCGCGTCCTACGTCGAGTTACTGAGCGAGTACCTGGCAGAGCATCAGGACGAGTTGGTCGACGAGCACCGAGAAGGCTGGCGCCTCAATCCGCTGCGCGTGCTCGACTGCAAGAACGAGTCCTGCGTGGCGGTCACCGCCAAGGGCCCGATGCTGGTCGATCACCTCTGCGCTGAGTGTCGCGACCACTTCGACCAGGTCCTCGCCGGTCTGAGTGCGTTAGGTATCGAGAGCACGCTCGCGCCGCGATTGGTGCGCGGTTTCGACTACTACTCACGAACGACCTTTGAATTCGTCGCCGACGCGCTCGACGCTGCTCAGAACGCCGTCGGCGGCGGGGGACGCTACGACACGTTGGCCGAACAACTCGGCGGCAAACCCACGAGCGGCATCGGCTTTGGCAGCGGGGTGGAACGAGTTCTGCTCGCGCGCGCGGCCGAAGGGATAGTGACCCCGCTGCTCAAGCGATCCCTCGACGTCTTCGTCGTCGACACGACGGGCGACGTGGGAGTGGCGAGATTGGTGGAAGATCTCCGCAGCGCCGGTGTGGCGACCGAACGCGCCTACGACCAACGTTCGATGAAGGCCCAGATGAAGGTGGCCGACAAATCGGGTGCCCGCTGGGCGCTGCTCATTGGACCGCAGGAACTGGCGGCGGGTGAGGTTACGATGAAAGACCTGCGAAGCGAGGACTTCAACCAGGCGCAGTCGCGCGTGGCGAGAAGTGAGATCGTCTCGACGGTCCAAGAACTACTGACGAAGTGAAGTGACATGCCCCGCGAATACGAATCCACTAGCCTGCGCGACCTTCTCTGCGGCTCGATCAGTGAGGCCCATGTCGGACAACGACTGAGCGTGTGCGGTTGGGTGGCCAAACGCCGAGAACACGGCGAGCACCTCGCGTTCTTGGACATTCGTGACCGCTCCGGCGTCGTCCAGGCTGTCGTCGAGGGCTCGGTTGACGTGAAGAGCGAGTACGTGGTGCGCGTGACCGGCACGGTCACGCCGCGACCCGAGGGGACCGTCAACGTAAAACTCTCGACGGGGGCGGTGGAGCTCAGCGACTGTGAGGTCGAAGTGCTCTCACTCGCCGAGGTCCCGCCCTTTCAACTCGACGATCGCGTCGAGATTGACGAGCAGGTTCGACTGCGTTATCGCTACTTGGACATTCGACGTGACGAGATGCAGTCGAACCTGCGCCTGCGCGCGAGGGTGAACACCGCGCTGCGACGAGCGATGGACGCCCAAGGGTTCTGCGAAGTGGAGACGCCGCTGCTTTGGGCGCCGACGCCCGAGGGCGCGCGGGAGTTCGTGGTGCCCTCTCGTCTCAACCCCGGTGAGTTCTACGTACTACCCCAGAGTCCCCAGATCGCCAAGCAGCTCTTGATGGTGGGTGGCTTCGATCGCTACTACCAGATCGCGCGCTGTCTCCGCGACGAGGACCTGCGGGCCGACCGACAGTTCGAATTTACCCAACTCGACATCGAAGCGAGTTTCGTCTCCCAAGACGACGTCATGGGCTTCGTCTCTGAAGCAGTCCTCGACGCCGCTGAAGTCGCCACCGGGGTGCGTCCGGGGGAGATCGAAAGGATGACCTGGGCCCACGCGTTGGACCACTACGGCACCGACAAGCCCGACCTTCGCTTCGCCATGACGCTCCAGGACCTTTCGAGCGCCTTCGCCGCGACCGACGTGAAGGCGTTCTCGGCCCCGACCGTCAAGGCCCTGCGGGTCGAGGGCGGGGCGAGTTTCTCGCGCTCGAGGCTCGACGAGTTGACCGAACAGGCGAAGGGTCTCGGCGCGAAGGGTCTCGCGTGGTTTCGCGTCACCGCCGACGGCCTGGACTCGCCACTCGCGCGATACCTCTCCGGCGAGGAGACCGCCGCGATCGCGGGCGTCGACGGTGCGGCGAACGGCGACCTCATCTTGGTGGTGGCTGACGAGTACGAGTTGGCCTGTCACGTGCTCGGGGCGATCCGGGTCACGCTCGGCTCACCGCCAGTGGGTGAGGGTCCCTATCGCTACGTCTGGGTGACCGAGTTCCCCATGTTCGAAGGCGTGGACGAGGACGGCCACCTCCAAGCCGCCCATCACCCCTTCACCATGCCGCACCCCGAGGACCTCGGCCTGATTGAGACCGAGCCCCTCAACGTGCGCTCCCAGGCCTACGACCTCGTGCTGAACGGTTGGGAGCTCGGTAGTGGCTCGGTGCGTATCCACCGCGCGGACATCCAGTCGCGGATCTTTCGGGCGCTGGGCATCAGCGACGACGTAGCGGAGGTCCGCTTCGGGTTCCTTCTCGGCGCCTTTCGTTACGGCGCGCCACCGCACGCGGGCTTCGCCTTCGGTATCGACCGTCTGGTAGCGATCTTCGCCGGCGAGGACAATATTCGAGAGGTCATCGCCTTCCCTAAGACTCAGTCCGGGGCCGACTTGATGACCGGCGCGCCCAAGGGCATCACCGAGCGTCAGCTGCGCGATCTGCGCGTCCGCATCGACCCGAAGGGCAAGTGAGTCACGTCACTCTTTGACGACGCCGTCACGCAGCGTCTGCGCGACGCGGCGCCCCTGGCCGAGTTACTACGGCCCCGTACGTTAGAAGAGATCGTCGGGCAGGACCACCTCGTCGGGGCGGAGGGGCCCCTGCGGCGACTCGTCGAGACGAGGCAGCTCACCTCGATGATCCTGTGGGGACCGGCCGGCACCGGCAAGACGACCCTGGCCCGGATCCTCGCGACCTCGGCCGACTACGTGATCGAGAGTCTCTCGGCGGTGTCGAGTGGCGTGAAGGACGTCCGTGAGGCGATTCAGCGCGCGAGGGATCGACTGGGCGAGCGCGCGGAGCGCACCGTGCTGTTTATCGACGAGGTCCACCGGTTCAACAAGGCCCAACAAGACCTCCTCTTGCCGGCGACCGAAACCGGCGAAGTGGTGCTGATCGGGGCGACGACGGAAAACCCGTATTTCGAGGTGAACGCGGCGTTGATGAGCCGTTCGACGCTCTGGCGCCTTCGCCCCTTAGGTGAGGACGACCTCGCCACGTTGGTGCGTCGGGGCCTCAGCCTGCGCGGCGCCACGATCTCCGAGGAGGCGCTGGCGGCCATTACCGCCTCGGCCGACGGCGACGCGCGCAGCGCGCTCACCACGCTCGACACCGCGATTGTCCTGGCGCGCATGGAGGACGACAGCGCCGCCGTCGAACTCGAACACGTGGCTCGAGCGAGGGACGGACGTCTCTACCACCAGTCCGCCGACACCCACTACGACCAGGTGAGTGCGCTGATCAAGTCGGTGCGCGGTTCGGACCCGGACGCGGCGCTGTACTGGCTGGTGACCTTGCTCGAGAGTGGCGAGAGCGCTCGGTTCTTGGCTCGCCGACTGGTCATCCTCGCGAGCGAAGACGTCGGTCTCGCGGACCCGACGGGACTCTTGGTCGCCGAAGCGGCCGCGCGGGCCGTGGAGTTCGTCGGGCTCCCCGAGGCCCGCCTCACCCTCGCGCACGCCGCGATCACCTTGGCGTTGCTGCCCAAGAGCAACTCGGTGACCCGAGCGCTCGGCGCGGCGACCGCGGCGGTGCAGTCTGGGGGACTGGTCGAGGTCCCCGCGCACCTGCGAGACGCGTCCTATCATTCGGCGGCGCGGCTCGGTCACGGCAACGAGTACCGCTACGCCCACGACTACCCAGAGGGTTGGGTCGACCAGCAGTACCTACCCGACCGTTTCGTCGACGCGACGTTCTTCGACCCGAGCGCCTACGGTCGCGAGGGCCCGCTCGTCGAACGGTGGCGCGAACGAACGAACCGCTCCCACCAGGACGGACCCGAGGCGCCAGTAGAGTAACTCCCGTGGAAGCCGCAGAACTACGTTCGATATTCCTCGACTACTTCGCCGCGAACGGCCACACCGTGGTGCCCTCGGCGAGTCTGATTCCCCACGATCCCACGCTCTTGTTCACGGTGGCGGGCATGGTGCCCTTCAAGCCGTACTTCTCGGGCGAGGAGCCGGCGCCCTTCCCGCGCGCGGTCTCGGTGCAGAAGTGCTTTCGGGCGTCGGACATCGAGAACATCGGCGTGACTCAGCGCCACCTCACGTTCTTCGAGATGCTCGGCAACTTCTCCTTCGGTGACTACTTCAAAGAGGGCGCCATCAACTACGCCTGGCAGCTGATCACCGAGGGATTCGGGATGGACCCCGATCGTCTCTGGGTGACGGTGCACGTCTCGGACGACGAGGCGGCCGAACTCTGGCGCGACCACATCGGGATCCGTCCCGAGCGCATCCAACGACTCGACGAGGACAACTTCTGGACCATGGGCGACGTCGGTCCCTGCGGGCCGAGTTCGGAGATCTTCTTCGACAAGGGCGAGCGCTACGGCGCCGACGGGGGTCCGGCCTTCGGCGGCGACGACCGATTCGTGGAGTTCTGGAACCTGGTCTTCACCCAGTACGAACGCGCCGCCGGCGGCGCGTTGACGGAACTACCGAAGAAGAACATCGACACCGGCGCGGGCTTCGATCGCACGTTGGCGATCTTGAACGGCGTGGATTCGGTCTTCGCGACGGACTTCTTCGCCCCGCTGATCGACGCGGCGTCGCGAATCTTAAAGTCCACCTACGGTGAGGAGCCGGCCCGCGACGTCGCCATTCGCAAGGTCGCCGACCACGGACGCGCGATGACCATGCTGGTGGCCGACGGGGTGTTGCCCTCCAACGAGGGACGCGGGTACGTCCTGCGCCGCATCATTCGTCGGGCCGTGCTCGCGGCTCGACGCGCGGGATCTGAAACGTCCTTGCCCGCGACGCTGGTGGACGCGACGATAGAAAAGATGGGCGCCGCCTATCCGACCCTCGTCGCCGAGCGTGACCTTATCGTCGAAGTCCTCGAACGCGAGGAGGCGGGCTTCACGCGCACGCTGCGCACGGGACTGTCGCTCTTGGAGGGCGCCCAACGAGAGGTCCTCGCGAGCGGGGCAACGATATTCCCTGGTGATGTGGCATTTAAACTCCACGACACCCACGGGTTCCCCATCGAATTAACCGACGAGATTGTCGGGGAGGCCGGCCTCGTGGTCGAGCGAGGGGCCTTCGACGCCGCGATGGAACAACAGCGCGAGCGCGCGCGAGCCAACGCGAAGACGCTGCGCGTGGCCGACGACGCGCAGTACCGTGACCTGCTCGACTCCCACGGCGCGACCGAATTCGTCGGCCGCGACGTGAACCGCTACAGCGTCGAGACGACGGTACTGGGCGTGCTGGCCGGCGCGAATGGCGAGAGCGAACTCTTCCTCGACACGACACCCTTTTACGCCGAGTCCGGTGGGCAGGTCGGCGACACGGGCACGGTCGTGACCGAGACCGGCCGCTTCGAGGTCCTCGACACCCAGAACGTGGCCGGGGGACTCTTCGCGCACCGCGGTCGCCTGAGTGGTGAGGTCCTGGCGGGACAGATCGCGGTGGCGACCATCGACGCCGAACGACGCGAAGCGACGCGCCGCAACCACACCGCGACGCATCTTCTCCACGCGGGTCTGCGCACCGTCTTGGGTGATCACGTGCGCCAACAAGGCTCCTACGTTGGTCCGGACCGACTGCGCTTCGACTTCTCCCACGACGCGGGACTCGCGGTTGAAGAGACCAAGGAGATCCTCACCCTGGTCAACACCGACGTGGTGTTGAACGAGCACGTCGACACTATCCAGACCAGCAAGGCCGAGGCCGAGACCATGGGTGCGGTGGCCTTCTTCGGTGACAAGTACGGCGACCGGGTGCGCGTCGTGCGCGCCGGGCGTCACAGCCTCGAGTTTTGCGGCGGCACCCACGTGGAGCGTCTCGGGGACATCGGACAGATCCAGGTGGTCAGCGAGTCCTCCATCGGTGCCAATACTCGACGGCTCGAAGCGGTCAGTGGCCTCGGGGCACAACGCCGCAGTTACGAGATGGAACAAGCCCTCGGCTCGGTGGCGTCCCTCTTAAAGACGTCCCTGGATGACGTGGTGCCCGCGCTCGAGCGTCTCTTTGAACGACAGCGTGACGTCGAGCGTGAAGTCGCCTCTCTGCGCCAAGCGCACCTGACCCAGTTCGCCAACGAGCTCGACGCCGCGAGCGACGGTGACGTCGTCGTGGCTCGAGTTGACGGCTACGCCGGTGAGCAGTTGCGCACGCTGGCCCAAGAGCTCCAACACCGCGGCCGACGGGTCGTTGTCGTAGTGGGCGAGAGTGACGCGAAGGTGTCACTGGCGGTCGCCACCGATGGTTCCCTCGACGCGGCGCTGACCGTGAAGACTCTCGCGGCGCACGTCGGCGGCGGGGGCGGCGGCTCATCGCGACTCGCCCTGGCGGGCGGTCGCGACGCCGGCGGCATCGACGCGTTGCTCGTCGCGGCGAAGGCGCTCTAAGCACTGGATGACGAGGTACCTCGGAATTGATCCCGGTACGGTGCGCTGCGGCGTCGCCATCACCGACTCCGCGGCGTCGATGGCCTTTCCGCGACCGGCGCTCAAACGCGACGATCAACTCGTGGCGGCCCTTCGTTCACTCGTAGACGAAGAGGGGGTCGGAGCGATCGTCGTCGGGCGCCCCGTGGCCCTCTCGGGCGCGGTGACCGCGAGCACGACGTCGGCCGACGACCTCTTTATGGTGTTGCGAGAGGCCTTCGACGAACTGACCGTCGTGCAGTGGGACGAGCGTCTCACGACGATCGAGGCCAGTCGCTCGCTCTCGGGTGCCGGACTTCGGGCCAAGGACCAGCGAAGTCACCTCGACAGCGCGGCGGCAGTGATCATGCTGCAAAACTACGTAGATGGCCTTCATGCTGTTTAAGCCCGTGGGCCGCGCCCTGTTGGCGGTCCTCCTCGTCGTCGTGGTGGCGGTCGCCTGGTTTGCCTTGCAGATCGATCCGATCTTCGCGCACAAGAGCAAAGAAGTCATCATCACCGTGCACGGCGGCGACTCATTCGCCACGGTCGCGAGCGAACTCCACGCCAAGGGCGTGATCGCGTCGCCCTTCGCCCTTCGACTCGAGAGTCTCGTCCTCGGCAGCGTCGATGTTCGTGCCGGTTCCTATCAACTGCGACAGGGTTCTTCGTTCTCGACCGTGCGTGCCATCTTGAGCCATGCACCGAACGTCGACGTGATCGACGCCACGCCCGGATTGACGCTGCACGAGATTGCCTTGGAGGTGGCCGGCGAACGCGGCGTCGACTTCGCCAACACCTTCGCGAAGGTCGCGACCTCCGCCGCCACGCCGAGCTCGTTCAGTGATGGTTCCTCGCTCGAAGGCCTCGTCGGCGCGGGAACCTATTTGATCACCTCTTCGACGACACCTGGGGAGTTGGCGAAGCGCATGGTGGCGAGATTTCGCCGTGAAGCGACCGCGGTCGGTCTCACGCCGACGTCAACGATTGATGGTCTGCACGCGTATCAAGTCATCACCGCCGCGTCGATCGTGGAGAAAGAGGGCTACTACCCGCGCAACATGCCCAAGGTCGCGAGGGTGATCTTGAACCGGCTCGCGAGAGGTGGTCCACTCCAGATGGACTCGACCGTGCTCTACTACTTCCAACAAGACGGTGGTACCGTCACGCACGCGATGCTGGAGACCCCCACGCCCTATAACACCTACCTGAACGTGGGGCTCACCCCGACGCCGATCTGCACGGTATCAAAGGACGCGCTCGAGGCGGTGCTGCACGCGCCGAAGGGCAGTTGGCTCTACTTCACGGTCATCGACAAACACGGCGACGAGGCGTTCGCCACGACCTTCGCTCAACAGTTGAAGAATGAAAAACTGGCCGAGAAGCGAGGACTCGAATGAACTGGCGCCTCGGCGTGGTCGGCTCGCCGATCGCCCACTCGCTCTCACCCCAGCTGCACGAGGCGGGCCTACGCCTCGCCGGGCTCAGCGGGAGTTCCCAGCGCGTGGAGCTCTCCTTGGCGGACGCGTCGTTGTTGGCGGGGATGCTGGAGAGCGAGTTCGACGCCCTCTCGGTGACGAGTCCCTTGAAGAACGCGGCGGCCCAACTGTGCGACGAACTCACGGAAGCAGCGAGTCGAACCCAGTCGGTCAACTCGCTGCTCCGTCGCGGCGGCGTGGTGATGGGCGCGAGCACCGACGGCGACGGGTTCGTCGACGCCCTGAACGCCACCTTCGGGGAGGCCGTCGAGAACGCCCACGCGGTCGTACTCGGGGCCGGGGGAGCGGCGAGTTCGATCCTGGATGCGCTCATCGAGCGGGGGGCCTCTTCGGTGGTGGTGCACGGCAGGAACGAGCAGAGAGTCGAGGACCTGACGGGTCGTTACCCCAACGCGTTCTCGGCGTCGCTGGTCTACCGTCCGGTCGATCTCATCGTGAACACCATTCCGGTCGCCGGTCGCGACGCGGAAGCCGCCGTCTTGCAGGGCGTCCATCCAGAAACCATTGCCGTCGATATCACCTACGACCCCGCGGAGTCCGAGTGGCGAACGCGCTACGGCGCGGCCGGATGTCGAACGATGAACGGACTACCGATGCTGGCGTACCAGGCGGCGCGCCAGATGCGGTGGTGGTGGGACGTGGACCTGTCGGGCGCCGACCTCTTGAAGGTCCTGACGTGACCGACACCCTGAGCGCGCTGTCGATCAAGCAACGCACCAAGGACCACGTCGATTACGGGCTTCTCGTGGGCCTAATCGCCCTCAGCGTGGTGGGGGTCATCATGGCCTACAGTGCGACCCGCCAACAGCTCGTGAACGCTGGGGAGAATCCCCACTACTACCTTGAGCGCCAGGCCCTCTTCGTCATCGTCGGGCTGGTGGCGATGACCATCGTCGCGCGCATCGACTATCGGCGATACGACATCGCCGCCACGCCGCTCTACATCGGTTCGGTCCTCGCGCTGGCCGGGGTGTTCGTGTTGGGCACCGCGGCGCTCGGGGCTCAGCGGTGGTACCGGATCGGGTCGTCGATACAGATCCAGCCGAGTGAGTTCACCGTCCTGTGCCTGATTTTGGCGATCGCGACGTTCTGTGCTCGCCGCACCGAAGGACTCCGTATGAAGGACGTCCTGCGTCTGTTGTTGATGGCGGCGGTGCCCCTCGCCCTCATCGTCAAACAACCCGACCTGGGAACCTCAGTGATCATTGTCTTGATCGTCTCGGCGATGATGGTGATCGCGGGCGTGCCACCGCGGTTCATGACGCTGCTGGCGGTCGTCGGATCCGTGGGACTGGCGGTCGCCATCTACCTCGACCTCTTGCAGAAGTACCAGGTTGACCGATTCGTCTCCTTCCTCAACCAGAACTCCACCAACCCCGCGCTCGCGAGACTGCTCTACGAAGTCAGCAACGCGAAGAGCGCGATTGGCGCGGGGGGCGTGCACGGGGCCGGTCTCTTCCACGGTCTCCAGACCGTACTGGGCTACGTACCCGAACAGAACACCGACTTCATCTTCACCGCGATCGGCGAACAACTCGGCTTCATCGGTTCCGCGCTGGTGATCTTGCTTCTGGCCTTCGTCGCCTGGCGCATGTTCATCATCGGCAAGAACGCCAAGGACACCATGGGCCGCCTGCTCTGCATTGGCATCTTCATCTTCTTCGCCTTCTCCACCTTCGAGAACATCGGCATGACGATGGGCATCATGCCGGTGACCGGTGTGCCCCTCCCGCTCCTGAGCTACGGCGGTTCGGCGGCGTTGGTGTTCCTGGTGGCCGGGGGTGTCGTGCTCTCGGTGTCGCGACGATCAGGCAATTAGGGTGGATTATCGATGAGTGACGAGACGACGGGGGCCGACGCGCCAGAGATCGTCGAGGCGCCAGTCCCCTCGGTCGGGGCAACGGGCCCCGACGTCGACGTTCCGCCCGCCACTGCGTCGGCTGAGGACGTCACGGACGAGTTCGCGGTCGCCAGCGCGCGGGACGAGGTGGCCTTTCGCGTCATGCGTTTCGAGTCCGTCCTCTACGACCTGACCGATCCTTCACCGATGGTGCACCTCTTAGAGGCCGCATCGCCCTTCCGTTACCTCGTGATCCCCATCGCCTTAGCCGACGCCATCGCCCTGCAGTTGGCGCACTCGCGAATCGAGGGACGTCGACCCGCGACGCACGAGTTGATGACCACGATTCTCACGCGTCTCCAGGCCGAAGTGATCGCCGCGCGGATCGTGCGCTACGAGGGCGGCGTCTTTTACGCGGAGCTCGACCTCATGACCCCGCGGGGACGTGAGGTGCTGGACTGTCGAACGAGCGACGCCCTCACGATGGCGTTGCGACAACAGGTTCCGGCGCCGATCCTCTGTTCCGATGAGGTGCTCGAGCGATATTACGCGTGAGTGAGATGCACCGCGATGATCTCGCCGCCGTGACGTTCGGTCGCGTTCTCGTCGGAGATTCGTAACAAGAGCGCGACCACCACGTAGTTGGCGATGAGGGAGTTCGCGCCGTAGGCCATAAAGGGCAACGTGATGCCTGTGAAGGGCACCAGCCGCAAGACGCCCGCCATGATGAAGAAGGCCTGGAATCCGATCAACGCCGAGAGCCCGGTGGCGGTCAAGCGCACGAAGTCCGAGGTGGCGCGCTGGGCGATGCGGAAGCCCTCACCGACGAATGCGGCGAAGAGGCAGAGCACCAAGATGATGCCGAGGAAGCCGAGTTCTTCGGCGACCGCCGCGAAGATCATGTCCGAGGTGATGAAGGGGATGTTGCCCGACTGACCGAGGCCGAGTCCGGTGCCCGTGATGCCCCCCGCGGCGATGGAGAACCAGCCGTAGGCGAGTTGATGGGAGATATTGAGGTTCGCCACCGTCCACGGGTCGAGCCACTGACTGACGCGGCCTTGCACTTGGTAGAAGAGTTTGTCGGCGATGTACGCCCCGCCGACCAACAGAGCGAGTCCGAGGAACACGTAGGACCGCAGTCCGGTCGTGACCCACAGGAGCGCGATAAAGAGCGTGAAAATGATGATCGCGAAGCCGAGGTCGTTCTCCGCGCCGAGGATCACTACGGAGAGTCCCCACGCGGCGAGGATGGGCACCAGCACCTTCGGGGGTACGAAGTGGTACCGGCCTAGGCGCTGGGTGGGGACCGAGAGGAGTTCGCGATTCGCCGCGAAGTAGGAGGCGAAGAAGAAGATCAAGAGGATCTTGGCGAACTCGACGGGTTGGAACGAGAAGGGTCCGACGGGGATCCACAGGCGCGCGCCGTTGATCGAGATCCCGACGTGGGGGATGAGCGGCGCCGCCAACAAGGCAATGCCCGCTAATAACGTGAGGTAGCGGTAACGGTCGAGGTCGCGGACGTGGCGTACGAACTTGAGCGTCGCGACCAGCGCCACGGCGCTCACCAGGAACCACAGCGACTGGTCGCGGGCGAGGGGCGGGTCCCAGCGCGCAATCTCCACGTACCCCACGCCGTTGAGCAGCGTGGCGATGGGTAAGAGCACCTGGGAGGACTGGGGCGCGTAGCGCAGGATCGCGAAGTGCATGAGGAGCGAGACGACGATCATCCCGCCCAAAAAGACGCCGAACCTCGAGGGCAACTTGCCCTGGGCGCCGAGGGACGCCAAGACGTAAAAGGACGTGGTGATCACCCACGCCAAGAACATCAGTCCGAGTTCGGTGAAGCGGAGATTTCGCCGTGGACGGGCCGTTTGCGCCACCGTGTGACCAGACACGTCGCGTTCTCGTCTCGCCACGTTTCAACAGTACCTCTACGATAGAGAGGAACTACTGACCCATCAGAGGAACAACGCACCGTGGAGATAGATCTTTCGACGTTCGGTCCCGAGCGGTTCTCGAGTCGAGAACTCTCGCGACTCGAGTTCGGCGCTCGGCTCCTCGACCTCGGCGACGACCACAAACTCCCGATCCTCGAACGGTGCAAGTTCGTGGCGATCTTCGCCGACATGATCGATGAGTTCTTCCAAGTTCGCGTCGTCAGCCTCGAAGACAAGGTCGCCGCCGGCGTCCAGACGCCGTCGGTCGACGGTATCCGCCCGCGTCAACAGCTCGTCGCGATCAGGGAGCGCGTCTTGGAACTCATGGAGCGCCAGGACCGGCTCATGACCGACTCCATCTTCCCCGAACTCGCCACCGACGGCATCGCCGTCGTTCGTCACGCCGACTTGGACCTCGACGCCAAAGAACGCCTGGCGCACTACTTCGACGAGAACGTCTACCCGGTGCTCACGCCCCTGGCCGTCGACCCGGGCCACCCCTTCCCGATGATCTCGAACCTGTCGCTCAACATCGCGGTGACCGTGCGCGATGAGAGCACCGAGGACGAACGCAGCGCGCGGGTCAAGGTGCCGAACTCCCTGCCCCGATTCCTCCCCGCCGGTGAGGGTCGCTGGTGTCTCTTAGAGGACTTGATGATCGCTCACCTGGGTCGACTCTTCCCGGGGATGACCATCGGACGCGCCGACCTCTTTCGCGTGACGCGCAACGCGGACCTGACCCTCGAAGAAGACGAGGCCGACGACTTACTGGTGGCCCTCGAAGTCGAGTTGCGTCGCCAACGTTTCGGCCAGGCCCTGCGCGTGGAGATCCAGCGCGGGATGTCCGAAGAGTTCTTGAAACTACTCGTCGACCAGCTCGAACTCGACCCGGCGAACGTGTACGTCACCGACACGATGTTGGGGCTGAGCGACCTATGGACGCTCTACGAGTTCGACCGTCCCGACTTAAAGGGCGAGAGTTGGTCGCCGCTCACCCCGAAGCGGCTCCTCGACGGCGACCACGTGGGCGACGTCTTCGCCGCGATACGCGACGGTGACATCTTGCTCCACCACCCCTACGACTCCTTTTCCGACTCCGTGGAGCCCTTCACGGCCCAGGCGGCCTCGGACCCGAAGGTCGTGGGCATCAAACAGGCGCTGTATCGGACCTCGGGCGACTCACCGATCGTCGCCTCGTTGATTCACGCGTCCGAAAAGGGCAAACAGGTGGTGGCGCTCGTCGAACTCAAGGCGCGCTTTGACGAGGCGGCCAACATCGAATGGGCGAAGGCCCTAGAAGACGTGGGCGTACACGTGGTCTACGGGATCGTCGGTCTTAAGACGCACTCCAAGATCACCCTCGTGTTGCGTTCCGAGGGCGGCACGACGGTGCGTTACGTCCACATCGGCACCGGGAACTACAACGGACAGACGGCGCGGGTCTACGAAGACTTCGGCCTGCTCACCCGGGACCCGGCGATCACCCGCGACGTGGGTGAACTCTTTAACTACCTGACGGGGTTCTCACGAATCGGCAACTACGAGAAACTCATCGTCTCCCCGCTCACCACGCGCCCGCGGGTGGTGGAGCTGATCAATGCCCAGCGTGACCGCGGACCCTCGGGCCGGATCGCGATGAAGGTGAATGGACTCACCGACCCGACGGTGATCGACGCCCTCTACGAGGCGAGCATCGCCGGGGTCGAGGTGCGACTCGTCGTGCGCACGCTCTGTAGTTTGCGCCCCGGCGTCGCCGGCCTGTCGGAGAACATCAAGGTGCACTCCTTAGTCGGTGAGTTCTTAGAGCACTCGCGGATCTTCGCCTTCGGACGGCAGGGTGACCCGGACTTTTCGATCTACATCGGCTCGGCGGACCTCATGGAGCGAAACCTCGACCGTCGCGTCGAGGTGTTGGTGCCCATCGAAGAGGTGGCGCTGCAGAGCGAACTCTTGGAGGCCTTCGAGGTCACCTGGCGCGACGACCTGTTCACTTGGGTGCTCGGGACCGACCGAAGGTGGCGTCGACTGCAACCGGTGAACAATTTCTCCGCTCAGGCGGAGTTCAAGCGTCGGGCGATGGATCGATCCCGTTCGCTGTCGCAGGTCTGATCTCGCCCGGACGCTTCCACTGAAGGTTCGCGTAGGCGAGTCCGCCCAGGGGAATGGGAATCCAGAAGTTCACCAGGCGGTAGGCGAGGACGGCCAAGATTGCCTGGCTGTGGGGCACGCCGAAGCCAACGAGTGAGGAGATCAAGACCCCCTCGATAATCCCGAGGCCGCCCGGGGTGATGGGGATCGCCGCCAAGACGTTGGCGAGGCCGTAGGCGACGAGGAGGTCCACCGGCGAGACGACCGCCCCGAAGGACCAGAGGAAGACCCACAGACACGCGGCGTCGAGGAGCCAGTTGAGGGCGGCCCAGGTGAAGGCCCACCAGAGGGTGTGGCGGTTGTTGACCAACAAGGTGATGCGGTCGGCGACCTTGCGCAACAGCGCCGAGACGACGTCGGGCTTTACCGAGGGCACCCGGCGCGCCACCACTCGAATCCACTCATCGGCCCGACGCTGACCCCGGGTGATCAGGAAGATCGTCCCGAAGAAGGCCAGCAGCAAAAACACCCCCGCCAGCGCGGCGAAACCGTAGAGCGGATCGAAGCCGTTGAGGGGGATCGAGATGACGAGCACCATCCAGAAGATGATGTTGAGCACCACCGCCGACCCCGCGCCCTGGGCGGCCAGGCCGAAGGCGTTGGTGTCCTTGGGCACCCCCAGTTCGTTAAAGATCCGATACGACAGCGCCCCGGCCGGCGCCGTGCCGCCGGGCACCACGTGACTGATGGCGAGTCCCGCCATGTTGACGCGCAGCGTGTTGTAGCGACTCGGCGCGTAGGGGAACAAGACGGTCCGGGTCAGTTCGACGTAGGCGAGGATGGCGCTCACTTCGAGCACCACGGCGACCACCACCAGCACCGGGTTGACGCTGGCCAGCAGATGGACGGAGTTGCGCGCCGGCCCGAACTGGGGGAGCACCAGGTAGCCGAGGACGAAGATCACCGAACCCAGCGACAAGATGAGACGGAGCTCGCGAGGGAGGGCGAGTCGCTTCTTCGGGGCTGGCTCGGGCATGCGCGTCCTCTGGCGGGTCGGACGGCTCGTCAGCCGCGACCACGACGGACCAAGTGTAGGACACGTCGTAGAATCTCCTGATGCGCACGTTGGTCGTACTACCCACGTACAACGAGATACCCAATATCGAGCTGATGCTGCGCACCCTTCGTGAAGTGGTTCCGGACTGTCACGTCCTGGTGGTGGACGACGGGTCCCCCGACGGCACCGCCGCGCGGGCTCGTTCGGTGGGCGCGGAACTCGGCGAGGTCACCGTCTTAGAACGCAGCGCCAAGGCCGGACTCGGTGGCGCCTATCGCACCGGCTTCACCTGGGGTCTGGAACACGGTTACGACCACTTCGTCGAGATCGACAGCGACTTCTCCCACGACCCCCGAGCGCTCCCGACGCTGTTGGCGGCCGCCGAGGACTTCGAGGTGGTGATCGGCTCGCGCTACATCAAAGGCGGCCATATCCCCAATTGGGCGAGGTCGCGCCGCTTGCTCTCGCGCGGCGGTAACGAGTACGCGGCCATCGTGCTCGGCCTCAAGGTCGCTGATTCGACCTCGGGCTTTCGCGTCTACGCCGACACCGCGCTCGAGAAGATCCGTTACCAAGACGTGACCGCCGACGGCTACGGCTTCCAGATCGAAATGACGTACCGCGCGCGGGCCAACGGAGCGACGATCATCGAAGTGCCCATCTCCTTTAAGGACCGCGAGCTCGGCGAGTCCAAGATGTCCAAGGCCATCGTCGTCGAGGCGCTCGGTCTCGTCACCCGCTGGGCCATCGAGCGTCAGCTCAAACGACTTCGTCGCTAGGGCGTCTCGACCAGCACCGAGGAGAGGACGACGGCCAGTTTGGCCTTGGTCTCTTCGCGTTCGGCGATCGGATCAGATTCGCTCACGATGCCCGCCCCGGCCCACGCCTCGAACTCGCGGCCGTTGAGCAAGACGCCGCGCAGACCTATCCACCACTCGCCGTCGCCGTTCGCGTCGACCCAGCCAACGGGTCCGGCGAAGGCGCCGCGGTCGTGCTGCTCGAGGCGGCGAATCAAGTCGTAGGCGGCGCGCCGGGGCATCCCGCCGACGGCCGCGGTGGGGTGCAACATACGAAGTACTTCCAGGGCGTCGGGGGCGGCGTCGAGGTCGTGACTGGTGGCGGTGATGCGCGTGGCGAGGTGGGCCACCGTGCGGAGCGCCACGATCGATGGTTCGGCGTCGGCGTCGATGTCGTCGTAGACGTTGGCCAAGTTCGCCACGATCTCGTCCACCACCACCGCGTGCTCGTGCAGGTTCTTGGTGCTACCGAGTAACCACGTTTCGTAGTCGTCGGGCGCGACGTTGGGGGGCAGGGTGATGGTGCCCGCGAGCGGGTGACACTGGATCGTGACGCCGGTGCGACGTACCAGCAGTTCTGGACTGGCCCCGACGAAGCGCCGACCGTCGGGAGAGGGGAGCGAGTAGAGCGTGCAGACTGGTTCGCGCACGCGGAGGCGCTGCGCGATGGCGGCGGCGTCAATGGCGTCGGGCACCGAACCCAACACGGCGCGGGCGAGGACGACCTTGTCGATCTCCTTGCGTCGCAGGATCTCCACGGCCAAGGCGACATTGTGCGCGTACTCCTCGGGCGTGGGCTGCAACGTCAATGAACGCAGGCTCTGGGTTTCTTGCGTGGGCGCGACGACACTCTCGTAGCGTTCTCGCCAGTCGCCGGCGCCCTCGGCCGCGCTCACCCACGCCTCACCCGCCGTTTGGGTGATGACGAACTCGGGCACGAGTAGTTCGCCCGGGGCGGTTCGGTCGAAGGGCAACGTAGCGAAGGCCACGACGCCGGTGCCCGCCGGTCCTTCGTCACCGACCAGCTCGTGTTCACTGAGCGCCGAGGTCGTGGTCGAGGTGTCGAGTCCGCTGGCGAGTTCAACGCGCACGCTCACCTCGCCGAAGCCCGCCCGCAGTACGTCCGGGGACTCCACCAGCCACCCGTCGCGAGCGGCGAGGGCGCGAAGGGTCTCGGGGCGGAGCGGTGCGATCGCGCGGCGCGTGAACTTCACGAGGTCCTCGTCGCTAAGAACTGCTGGCTCAGTCCTCCCATGACGCGGCGGTGGTTCACCGAACTGAAACCGCAGCGATTGAGCATCGCGGAGATCTCCGTGGCGCTGGGCAGGTACGCGGTCGAGGCGGGAAGGTAGTGGTACGCGTCCCTGTCCGAGAGTAACGAACCAATGAAGGGCACCACTCGTCGAAACCAGAGCCGAAAACCCGCGCGCCACAGTCCCGCGCGGGGCTCGGCGACCTCGAGGAGGGAAAGACGGCCACCGGGACGTACGACGCGTGCCATCTCGGCGAGCGTCGCCTCTAAGTCGGTGAAGTTGCGCAGCGCGTACCCGCACGTGATCCCGTCGAAGCTCGCGTGGCGAAAGGGTAGATGGAGCGCGTCTGCCTGGACCCGCACCAGAACGCCGTGGCCCTCGCGGAGCATGTTGTAGCTGAGGTCGGTCGCGACGGCGCGTTGGCCCTGCCGCGCGAGTTCGCGGGTGAAGTCCCCGGTACCGGCCGCCACGTCGAGCACCACGCTCGCGCGCGCGAGCCGCAGGTCGCGTACCGCTCGTCGTCGCCACCGCGCGTCGAGCCCGAAGGTCATGAGCCGGTTCACGAGTTCGTAGCGCGGCGCGATCGCGTCGAACATGGTGCGTACGTGCGCGGTCTTCGCCTCGCCTTGGGGTAGGGGCGTGCTGGTCAACGGGTCAACGGTAGAAACGCGAGACGGTCTGAGCGACGCACGAGGGCTTCTCCGCGCCTCGCACCTCAACGACCACGTCCATCACGATCTGAACGCCGCCGGCGACCTCTTCGACGCCCGCCAAGGTCGCCCCCGCGCGCACCTCGGATCCAACTGGTACGGGTGAGGTGAAGCGAACGCGATTTGAGCCGTAGTTGACGCCCATCGTGACGCCGTCCACCTTCAAAAGTCCGCCGATCAGCGTCGGGATCAGTGACAGCGTCAAGTACCCGTGGGCGATGGTGTGCCCGAAGGGTCCGGCGGCGGCGCGCTCGGGATCGACGTGAATCCACTGATGGTCCCCCGTGGCGTCGGCGAAGAGGTTCACCTGCTCTTGGGTCACGGTCCGGTAGTCCGAGTAACCCAGATGCGTTCCTACGAGACCCGAGAGTTCCTCGATACTGTTCACGTGCGCGGTCATGCTGCACCTCCCGGACCACACTATCTTTTTGGTCCTCATCCTCGGCTCACGAGAACGGCACTTGTCGTGCGCGCCGACGTGCAGATGGGGCACCACCACCGGAGGAGCCGAGGGGAGATCTGGGGACGCCGGCGGTATTTCTTTAGCTCCTCGAACGGTGGGCAACTCTCTCGGTGACGGTGTCGTCCCCTTAGACTCCCATCGTGAACACCGCGGCCACCGCCCCTCACCATCGCCAACTGGCCGGAGGAGGATTCCGCGCCGCGCTGTTCGGCCTGTTAGACGGACTGGTCACCAACGTCTCGTTGATACTTGGATTCGCGGGGGCCGACCCGGGCCACGACATCGTGCGCCTGGCGGGTCTCGCCGGTCTCGTCGCGGGAGCCTTTTCGATGGGCACCGGTGAGTACCTCTCGATGCGATCGCAGAAGGAACTTTACGAGTACGAGATCGACGTCGAGCGCAAGGCCCTCGCCGCCGAACCAGAGATCGAACGCATCGAACTGCGTGATCTGTTCATCAGTCGCGGCATCGAAGAGGAGTTGGCCGAACGGCTTTCGACCGACCTCATGCGCAATCCCGACTTGGCGTTGCGCACCCACACCCGTGAAGAACTCGGCATCGACCCCTCCGCGACCGGTTCGCCCTGGGCCGCGGCGATCTCCTCGTTCCTCTTCTTCTCCCTCGGCGCGTTCTTGCCGCTTCTGCCCTGGATCGTCACGACCACCGGGAACCTGCTCTGGTGGTCGGTCGGGCTGACCGGTGCGGCCACCATCGCGGTGGGCGGGGCGGTCGGGCACTTCACGAGACGAGGCATCGTCTACTCGGCGTTACGGGCCCTCGCGATCATGGCCGTGGCGTCCTTCGTCACCTACGGGGTGGGTCACCTCGTAGGGTTCCATTAGCTCAAGGACGAGCGAATCGCACAAGTCGGTCCTCGCGCTCGAGGCGAAAGCCGAGGGAGTCGTAGAGCTTCTTGGCCGACTCATTCGACTCGTCGACGAACAACACCGCTTCGGTGACGCCGCGGCGATAGAGCGAGTTGAGGCCTTGGGTGACCATGACCTTGCCAAGGTGGTGGTGTTGAAAGTCGGGGTGCACCGACACCACGTAGATCTCACCCGAGCGGTCCGGGTGCAGTTCGTGCACCTTGGTCCAACACGACGCCGCCAGACGCCCGTCGATCTCTAAGAGCAGGAAACCCGACGGGTCGAACCACGGTTCGTGCGTGCGCTCGTCAAGGTCCCGCTGATGCCAGGCGCCCTGCTCGGGGTGGTGCGCGAAGGCGGCGTTGTTCTGCTCCAGCCAGGCGGTTTCGTCGCGGTGGGTCTCGAAGTTACGCAACGTCGCGCCCTCGGGCACCGGTTCTACGGGGACGGGTAACTTCACGCGCAGCAGTTGGAGCATGCGGATCACGTCGCCGTGCACGTTCTCGCAGTTTCCCGGTCCCCGGGTCCACCAATCAACGACCTCGTGCTCGGCCAGTAGCTGCGCGAGGAGTTCTTCGTCGAACTCGCCACCGCACATCTCGACGGTGGCGTGCGCCGCGCCGCTGCTCATCGCGTACTTCATCAGCGTCTCGCCCTCGTAGGAGAGCCAGTGTTGCGCGCGCCACCCGTGCACGACGATGCGACGTCGTCCCTCGTCGATGGCTTCACGATCGAGCAGCGATTCGGTACGGTCGAGCAGGCTCAGTACATCGAGGCGCTGTTGTGGCGAGAGCGAGGTGGTACTTCGCCACGGAGAACTCATAGGCGCAGGTTATCGAGACGTCACACGATTCGGCTCGCAACCCGGGTGAGGCGTCGCAACAACGCCCCGACCGTGCGCTCGGCCGCGACGAGTTCGGAGTAGACGTCGGGGGGCATCTCGTTCCCCTCGGTCTCGACGAGGGTCGTGATGCGCGCCGAAAGTTCGGTCATGGTCGAGGTGATGGTGTTGAGTTCGGTCTGCATGGTCACGGTGGCTCCTCGGCGGCTGCGTCCGCCACGTTGGCGTTTACTGTAATAGTCCATGAGTCCTGTGCTGAACGACGCGAGCCCGTCACTCCTTGAGTGGTCGGTCCTCGAGGCGCGCGGCGCGGACGCGGCGACGTTCCTCCAAGGCCAACTGAGCCAGGATCTACGTTCCCTCGACGACGAGGGCGCGTGGACGCTCATCCTCGCCCCCGACAGCGTGGTGGTTACCACGGGATTCATCACGGCCGCCGCCGATGGCTTCGACGTGTTTCTCCCGCGCGAGTTGGCCGAAGCGGCGCACGCGCGGCTACGCCGGTTCTTGTTGCGCGTCGCGTGCACGCTCACCCTGCGCGAGAGCGATCGAGGTCCCTTTATGACCCTCGACGAGCAGATCGACGCCAACTGGCCCGGGCCGGGGGAGTTCGCGGCGGCCCTGACGCCGCACACCTTCGGCCGCAACTTCGTGGCGGCGACGATCTCCTTTGACAAGGGTTGTTTCACCGGCCAAGAGCTCGTGGGCCGTCTCGACGCGCGCGGATCGAGCGTGCCCTGGCGTCTGGTGCGAGTGAGTGGACCGAGCGCCGCGGCCATCGACGAGGTCCTCACGTCCAAGGGACCGGCGGGTCCTCAGGGTCTTACGAGTTCACGAATGCGTGAGGGACGAGTCGAGGGACTCGGCATCGCGCACCGGACGTTGCTCTCCTCACCGAGCGGGGACGCGACCGTATCAGTCGACGCCGTCGAGTGAGCCAACGCGTCGCTGAGTAACGTTCATCGCATGAGGCGTGCGTGCGGCTGACGAGCGAAGGCCTGTTCATCAAGATTTCCGGCGTGACCACCGAAGAGGACGCGCTGTTCTCGATCGGTCTCGGCGCGAGCGCGGTGGGATTCGACTTCGCCCTCAGCGAGCGCCAGATTACCGTCAGCGCCGCCCACGACATCCTGCGTCGTCTACCTAATGGCGCCGTATCGGTCGGCGTCTTTCGACAAGAACTCCCTCAACGGGTAGTTGAAATCGCCAACACCCTCGGACTGTCCGCGGTACAGATCGACGGACCGGCCTCATTGGAGGACCTCGCCTACATCGGCGAGCGCGTGAACACCCTCTTGCGCATGGTGCCCGGTGGCGCCACGCGCCTCGCGCTCTCGAAGGGCGTCGACTACGTGGTGCTCCCCGAGATCGACGAGTCCGCCGCGCTGGTGGCGGCGCTGTCGTTGGTTGACGACGCGGGACCTCGCGTGCCGGTGATCGCCTCGGGGGGACTCAACGCCGAGAACGTCGCGGACGTGGTGCGCAACTACGCCGTCTACGGCGTGGACGTGCGCGCGGGGGTGGAGAGCGCTCCGGGCGTGAAGGACCCGGCACTGCTCGGTGAGTTCATCGCGAATGCGCGTTGGGCCTACGACCACAGTTTCGTCGAACGTCACTTCGACGAGTGGACGCTCTAACTAGTCGCGAACGCGGCGAAAGATGACGCTGCCGTTGTGACCACCGAAGCCGAAGGAGTTCGACAGCACGACCTCGACGTCTGCGGCGCGCGGCGCGCCAATGACCACGTCGAGACCGACCTCGGGGTCGACGACCGTGGTGCCGGCCGTGGGTGGGATGAGTTGACGTTGCAAGGTGAGCACCGAGGCAACGCCCTCTAACGCGCCGGCCGCGGCGAGCGAGTGACCGAGGTGTCCCTTGATTGAGGTCGTCACCGGGGCGTCGTCGCCGAAGACCCGTCGCACCGCGACCGACTCGGCGAAGTCGTTCAACGGCGTGGACGTCCCGTGGGCGTTGATGTGCGAGACCGCCGCAGCCTCGAGGTCGGCGTCGGCGAGGGCGAGTTCCATGCAGCGAACGGCGCCGCGACCACTCGGGTCCGGGGCGGTGATGTGGTGCGCGTCGGCGGTCGAGGCGGCGCCGACGACCTCCGCCAGTATCGTCGCGCCGCGCGCGAGCGCGTGGTCCCAGTCCTCGAGCACCAGCACTCCGGCGCCCTCACCCATGACGAAGCCGTCACGATCGACGTCGAAGGGTCGAGAGAGGTCGAGCGAGGACAGTGCGGTCATGTTACGAAAGCCGGCTTCGGCGATCTCGACCATGACCGCTTCGGCGCCGCCGGCGACCGCGACGTTACAGCGCCCACTGGCCACGAGTCGCGCCGCGTTACCAATGGCGTGCGTGCCGGCCGCGCACGCGGTCGTCACCGTCTCGCACGGTCCGCCAAGACCAAAGCGCATCGACACCGCGGCCGTGGCGGCGTTGGGCATCATCATCGGCACGAGGAACGGCGAAACGCGGTCGGGTCCCTTCAGGTTCAAGACGGCGTCTTGTTCGAGCGTCGTCTGGAGGCCGCCGATGCCGGTGGTGACGATGCTGCCGGCATCGTCCAAGGGTCCCTCGAGGCCGCTCTGGCGCCACGCCTCGTCCGCCGCCATCAAGGCGTAGAGCGCGAAGGGGTCAAATCGTCGTAGTTCCTTCGGTCCACCGAGGTGGGACGCGTCAAAGGTCGCGATCCGCTTGGACGCGGGGGCCTCGGGTTTGATCAGGGCCTCCCACAGCGCCTCCACGCCGACGCCGGCGCACGTCAGCGCGCCCAGGCCGGTGACGGCTACTCGGCGACCGGCGACCGGTCCCGAGGGAGTGACGGCAACGCGCACTACAGCTTGGCGTAGATCAGTTCGAAGGCCTCGCCGACGGTTTTGATCTCTTTGAGTTCGTCCTCGGCGACTTCAATGTCGAAGGTCTCCTCGAGCGCCATCACGAGTTCGACGAGGTCGAGGCTGTCGGCGCCGAGGTCGTCACCGAAGGACGCGTCGAGGGTCACCTTCGACGGGTCGACGGCCAGAACCTCTACGGTGTCGTCGGTAAATTTCGCTAGCGCTTCGTTGCGGTCCATGGTGCTACCCCTTCATTCGGTCGCTCTATCGTACCCAATGGACTTACGTGAAAGAGCACCTAGAGCCCCATCGCCAGTCCGCCGTCGACGGCGATCACGGCGCCGGTGATGTAGCGCGCGAGGTTACTGGCGAGGAACCCGACAACGCCAGCGATATCGGCGGGCTGTCCCATGTGGCCGAGGGGGATCATCGCGGCCAACGCGTCGCTGGCCTCACCGAGTGAACTCGTCATATCGGTGTCGATCAGCCCCGGCGCGACGACGTTCACGGTCACCGACCGACTGGCCACTTCCTTGGCGAGGGATCGCGCTAGACCGACCAGGCCCGCCTTGGCGGCCGAGTAGTTCGCTTGGCCCGGGTTACCAATGAAGGGTGAGACGGAACTGATAAAGATGATCGAGCCGCGGCGCGCCCGCACCATCGAGGCCATCGCGGCGCGGGCGCAGTAGAACGCCCCGTCGAGGTTGACCGAGAGCACCTCGCGCCACTGGTCGTCGGACATGCGCATCGCCAGTCCGTCGTGGGTGACGCCCGCGTTGGCGACCAGCGTCTCGACGGGTCCGAACTCGGTGACGGCGGCCTTGACGGCGTCGTTGACGGCGCGCGAGTCGGCGACGTCGAGCGCGAACGTGGCGGCACAGCCCGTGGGCGCGTCGCCCGAGCGCGAGAACGCCACGACGTTCTCGCCGAGAGCGATGAAGTGTTCGGCGATCGCCGCGCCGATGCCGCGACTCGCGCCCGTGACGATGACGTGGCCACTCATAGCTCGATCTCCTCCAACTCGGCCAGGCTAGACGGCGCGAACTGACGCTCGAAGGGTCGAATGCGCTTGGTCAGTCCGGTCAAAATGCCGCTCGGGGGCAGCTCGATGGTCGTGGTGACGCTCACCGGCAGGGCCAACGTCGCGTCGAGGAACTCAACGGGCGAGGTGAGTTGACGACGCAACAACGCGCGCCACTCCTCGGCGCTCGAGTGCACCGCGGCGTCGACGTTCGACACCAACACCGCGTCGGTCGTCCCCCAAGAGGCGTGTTCGAGCGCTTCGTCCAACTCCTCTTGCGCCGGGGCCATCAAGGGTGAATGAAACGCCCCGCCGACCGGGAGGGACGTCGCGCGCCGCCAGCCAAGTTCCTTGTGCCGAGCGAGCAGGTCGTCGAGTCCCTCGCGCGTGCCACTCACCACAATCTGCCCGGTGCCGTTGATGTTGGCCACCCACACGTCAACGAGACCCTCGAGCGCGGCGCGAGCCCCGTCGTCGCCCCCCATCACCGCCACCATCGAGCCTTCGCGAGCCGCGGCGGCGCGCGACATCGCGGTCCCGCGCACCGCGATCAGACGAGCGCCTTCTTCGAGACTCAACAGTCCCGCGGCCACGAGCGCGGAGAACTCACCGAGGCTGTGACCGAGGAGGTAGCGCGGACGCACGCCTCGACTCAGGAGTTCGCGGTAGCCGAGTATCGAAAGGGCGAAGGTCGCCAACTGCGCGCGGTCGGTGCGAACGACGTCCTCGTCGCTCGCGCTCAGGAGCAACGTTGCGACGTCGACGCCTGAAATCTCGCTGACGATCTCCACCACGTCCCAGTGCGGCGAGTCGCGCCACGCGACGCCCGCGCCGCCGCCGAGGGAACCCTGGCCGGGGAAGAGGGCGACGACGTCGTCGCGGAAATCGAAGGTAGACCGGTCCGCCACGTCACCCAAGGTAACAGTGCCCGGAGTGGGACTCGAACCCACACACCCTCTCGAGTAAAGGCTTTTGAGGCCTCCGCGTCTGCCAATTCCGCCATCCGGGCTGCGGCGACCACCGTACCAGCATCCGTAATGTAACGAAGATGAAGGTTGCGCTCTATCGAGACGACGTCACCTTGTCCTACGCCGTCACCGCGAGTGGGCAGCGCCACGACGGTCGCTCACGACTCTTCCTCGTTCTTGACCACGAGGGCGTCACGGGCGTCGGCGAGATTGCGCCTCAGCCGACGGCCCTCAACGGTGACCCCGGACTCGGTGAGGTCCTCGCGGCGATCGAGACGCTTCTCGTGCGCGTGGTGGGTGTCGTGACGCGCGAGGGCGCGCCCCCCTCGTGGTCACGCGTCGCGGGCTTCGCCGCGACGTCGCCCGCGGCACTCTTCGCGGCGGCGCTCATCGAGATGGCGGTACTTGACTGGGAGCTACGAACGGCGCAGTCGGTCATCGGTGACCTCTGGCCGCGCCACCACGTAGCGAGCGTCCAGTCCACGGTCTCGCTCCTTGACGAAGAGAGCGAGTGGACCGTCGACGAGGGCGTCGCCCGCGTGCGCGCGAAGAGCGCGCCGGGGGCGCTCTCCGTGGTGGCGCGGGAGCGTCTGCGCACCCTGCGCGTGCCGGTCGTCGTCGATTTCAACTGCTCGGTGACGCGCGACGAAGAAGTGCTCGAACAGGTTGCGATGATCGAGAGGGTCGCGGTCGTCGCGGCCGTGGAGCAGCCCTACGCCCGGGGCAATCTCGTGGACCACGCCCGTCTCGCGGCGCGCCTGGCGGTCCCGCTCAGTTTGGACGAGGGCGTGCGGGGACTGCGTGATCTCACCAACATCGCTCACTATCACGCGGCCGCGATGGTGTGCGTGAAGCCGGCGCGCGTCGGTGGTCTCGCGAACGCCCGCACGATGTTCGAGCGTGCGCGTTCTCTCGGCCTCACGGCCTACCTGGGCGGCTTTTTCGAGTCGCCCTTCGCGCGCGCCGTGCACCGAAGCCTCGTGGAGAACTGCGTGAGTGAGCCCAGTGACGTGGGCGAGGTCGCCACCCGCGACGGTGGCGACGAGGTACGCCGGACGAGGGGTGGATTTGGGCTGGAGCCGTCGCCCGAGACCTTCGAACGCTCGCGTCGTCTCCTCGTGTTCGAAGAAAGTGGGCCGTAGACTGTGGCCATGGGACCCCGGCTCGTACAGCGCCGTCTGGAGGACGTCCAGCGCCAATTGGGCCAAGCTCGCGAGAGTTTGGCCGTGCTCGAAGAGCAGGTCGCGGTCTGGAACGACGCGCTGGAGGACGCCCGGATCCGCGCGTTGGTCTCAGAGACCCCCCTGCAGTCCAAGGAGTACGATGAACTGGCTCGCCACGTGATGGTGGCGAACGCCGAGATGAAACGACGCGCCTCGGAAGTCCACGAACTTGTGGTGGCGCGTGACGAACTACTTCGTGAATGGACCCCGAGGAACGACAATGGATAAGCGCGTGGTCATCGCCGACGACGAGTCAATCATT
>Ga0302279_10002202_pt1 | contig 26428 bp, 23 predicted proteins | sample III_Bog_N3_3_FD_194541 | JGI IMG/M metagenome (GOLD analysis project Ga0302279, IMG submission 194541) | Peat permafrost microbial communities from Stordalen Mire near Abisko, Sweden - III_Bog_N3_3 | ecosystem: Environmental > Terrestrial > Soil > Wetlands > Peat | place: Sweden: Abisko... | reverse complement strand
TCGGCGCACGTCCGAAGTTCCCGAATACGATGCCCCTCGACGTGATGCTCCGTCATGGGGCGCTGGATGGAGACGCGCGAACGCTCGCGAGAGTCACCCACGCGCTCGGCGCGATGCAGGGGGGCGGGCTCATGGACCAGCTCGGGGGCGGCTTCCACCGCTACTCGACGGACGAGAGCTGGCGTGTCCCGCACTTCGAGAAGATGCTCTACGACAACGCGCTGCTTCTGCGGCTCTACGTCGACGCACACCGTGCGACGCGGGATCCGCGATGGGCGGAGACCGCTTCGGGGATTGCCGACTACGTGGTGCGGGAGATGACCGCTCCTGGCGGCGGCTTCTACGCGACCCAAGATGCCGACAGTGAAGGGGTGGAAGGGAAGTTCTTCGTCTGGGACAGGGCGGAGATCGGCGCTGCCCTCGGGGGAGACGCGGCGCTCACAGACCTCGTCTGCCGGCGCTACGGCGTGACGGAAGAGGGGAACTTCGAGCACACCACGAAGACGGTGCTTCATCAGAGCCGGAGCGTCGAGAGTCTCAGCATCGTCGTGGGTCGCGCTCCGTCGTCCGTGCGCGAGGACCTCCTGCGCGCCACGGAGATTCTTCGGAAGGTGCGGGAGGCTCGCCCGAAGCCGTTTCGTGACGAGAAGATCCTGGCGAGCTGGAACGGTCTCATGATCGGCGCGATGGCGGACGCGTCGCAGGCGCTCGGCCGCCCCGACCTGCTCGCGGTCGCAGAGGGCGCGTTCGGGTTCGTCGACCGAGTCCTCGTCGACGACGGACGCGTCTTGCGTCTCGCGAAGGGGGACGTCGTCAAACGCGCAGGCTTCCTCGATGACCAGGCGTTCCTCGCCTCGGCAGCGCTCGATCTCTACGAGGCGACCGGTGACCCCGCGTATGTCGCGAAGTCGAGAGCGATGGTCGATGTGGTCCTCGCGCGCTTCGCAGACGCCGCGCACGGCGGGTTCTTCTTCTCTCCGGACGACGGGGAGGCGCTGCTTCATCGCGCGAAAGACCCGTACGACCAGGCGATTCCGAGCGGCGCTTCCCTCGCGTGCCTTTCGCTCCAGCGGCTCGGTGCGCTCCTGGGCGAACCGTACGCAGAGCGCGCGGAGACCGAGCTCCAGCGCGTAGCATCCGCCGCGCTTCACAACCCATTCGGCTACGGACAGACACTCGCGGCTCTCGACCGCCTCGTCCGCGGCAGCGTCGACGTCGTGCTCGTCGGTCACCGTGACGACCCCGCCATGCGCGCGCTCGCGGATGTCGTGTTCGCCGCCTATTTGCCGAACAAGACCCTCGCGTGGCTCGATCCTGCGAACGAGGCCTCGCGCGCGGCGTGCCGCGAGCTCGCGCTCGGGAAGGAATCGCGAGGGACGCCGGTTGCGTACGTGTGCCGCGGTCGAACGTGCTCGCTCCCGTCGAGCACGCCAGACAGCCTGGCAAGCGAGCTCGCCGCTCCCGTTTGAGGGCGGCCTCATCGCTCTTTCGAAGTCATCACCCCGGCCTTGCAGAACCCCCGTTCGCACGTATGGTGACGCCGCATGAGACACGGAGCTTCCCAGGCATTGTTCGGCGCGATCCTCGCGGCCTCGTGCATCGCGATAGCGACGGGATGCCCGCCGCTCGATAGCGGCGAGGGGACGGCCGTCGACGCGGGACCCTTGGGTAGTGTCTGCGAGAACGGAGCTGACGGTCTGTCGTGTTGCCAGGAGGAGGGTGAAGCCTGCGGCGGTGACTACGATTGCTGTGGCGGCCTTTGCTCCGGAGGGGCGTGCACGTCGTCGGGCAATACTAGCTGTCACGCCGCGCTCGGAAGTCGTTGCACCTCGGCGTCTTCGTGCGCATGTACGTCCGACGACGACTGCTGCCAGCAGCCCACGGGGGCGGTCTGCACGAACAGCAGCGTGACGACCTCCGGCCAGCGCTGTTGCCTGACGCCCGGTATCCCCTGCGGTGGCAACGGGGACTGCTGCAGCGGGAGCTGCGACTCGTCGTCGTCCACGTGTGACTGACGCTGGAGCGCCGCGCGTCTACGCGCGAGCTTCACCGTTCGAGAGCTTCGGTCAGGAGCCGCGAGGCGCGCGTGCTCGACCGCCTCGAAAGCGGCCCATGCGTCTGCCGGCCCCGACGCTGACCGCCGGGGTGAAGGCCGCCGCCTCGTCGCGCATCTGGGCGAGGCCCGCGAGGCTCTGCCCGTTGCACTCGAGCTCAATCTCGAGGACGTCGAGGGCGTCGCGTGCGACTTCGTTCTTCAGCAAGCGGCCCCCTTTTCCCTGCGCGAGCCTGGGGAGCATCATGCGGATGCGACGGATCGCGTCGGAGATTCTTCGCGGCATCGCGACGCGATCGACGATGGGCTCAAGAAAGTCGGCCGTGGCCTCTCCCGGGTCCTGAGCTCCGGCGCTCGCTTCTTCGAGCGGCTCCGAGAGGAGCGTTGCCCAGAGGACCGTGTCGTCCAGGGCCTTCCCTCGTTGCTTGGTACGCTGGTCGATGATCGCGAGCTTGCGCCAGAATCGCTCGCCACGACCCGCAGTCGCTTCGTCGTCGTCGAGGAATGCCGAGAGCTCCGGCAACAAGATCGCCATCGCTCCGATTTCCCAGAGCAGCCACATCGAACGATGGGCCGCTCCGCCGCGCATCAGCCGCAGGATCTCCTCGAACACCCTCGGTCGAGCCGCTTTCGCGAGCTCCTCGCGGCACGAGACCATCGCGTCGTACACGTCTGGCTCGATTCCCAGGTCGAGACGGGCGGCGAACTTGATGGCCCGAAGGATGCGGATCGGATCCTCGCGGAAGCGCACGATTGGGTCGCCGATCGTGTGGATCGTGCGTCGCGCGACGCCATCCATCCCGCCGCACCAGTCGAGCACCTGCCGACGGTCGAGGTCGTAAAAGAGGGCGTTGATCGTAAAGTCGCGACGGATCGCGTCTTCGTGAGCGTCGCCGAAGACGTTGTCGCTGCGGATCAGGAGATCGTCCGTGCCGTCGACGTCGTCCGGCTCGAGCTCCGTCTGCGGGCTCCGACGGAACGTGGCGACCTCGACGATCTTGCCCCCGCCGAAAAGCACGTGAGCGAGCCGGAAACGACGGCCAATCACCCGGCAGTTGCGGAACATGGCGCGGACGTCCTCGGGGCGTGCGCTCGTGGCGATGTCGTAGTCCTTCGGGGTTCCTCCGAGGAGCAGATCGCGGACGCATCCTCCGACGAGGTACGCTTGAAATCCGCCCCGTTCGAGCCTGCGAACGACGCGCGCCGCGTCCGCGTCGAGGCGAGCCTCGTCCAGCGCTACATCGTGCCGTACGAGACCGGTGCCCGCGTGCCTCTCTCCCGGCGGACTGCCGTCGTGGCCGCCGCCGTTCGCGTTGCGCCCGCGCTCCTCAGGCGTTGATTCGATCCGAAACGAAGGAAGATCGGGCGGTGCAGGGAGATGATCGGGGGGTCGACCCATAAGCGTGCGCTGAATCTGTGTACAGCGTATCAGTCCGGATCGCACGCGGCAAACGCATCGGACGACCCCGGTGACATCAAGGTTCATGCCGGAGGCGTTGACGGGCCGAACCACGTGATTAGCTTCTCCCCCGGCTCCAACTCCCCCGGCTCTAGCGAGCGGTCGTTGTGGCTTTTGGTGAGAGGATTCGGAGGCACAGGCCATGGGTAAGATTATCGGGATCGACCTCGGGACGACGAACAGCGTCGTAGCGATCATGGAAGGGCGTGAGCCCAAGGTGATCGTCAACGAAGAAGGCTCGCGCATCACCCCGAGCGTCGTCGCTTGGGACGACAAGGCAGAGGTTCTCGTCGGTCAGATCGCGAAGCGGCAGGCCGTGACGAACCCCGAGAACACCATCTACAGCTCGAAGCGCTTCATCGGTCGCCGGTTCGAGGAGACCGGCGAGGAGACCAAACGTGTCCCGTACAAGACGGTCCGTGCGACCAACGGGGACAGCGCCTTCGACGTCCGCGGCAAGCAGTACAGCCCGCAGGAGGTTGCCGCGAAGATTCTTCTGAAGCTGAAGAAGGCCGCGGAGGACTACATTGGCGAGAAGGTGACCGAGGCGGTCATCACCGTCCCGGCGTACTTCAACGACGCGCAGCGCCAGGCGACGAAGGATGCCGGCCGCATCGCGGGGCTCGAGGTCAAACGGATCGTCAATGAGCCGACGGCCGCCGCGCTTGCCTACGGTCTCGACAAGAAGAAGGACGAGCTCATCGCCGTCTACGACTTTGGCGGCGGTACGTTCGACATCTCGATCCTCGAGGTCGGGGACAACGTCGTGCAGGTCATCTCGACCAACGGCGACACGCACCTCGGCGGCGACGACATCGACAACCTCGTCATCGACTGGATCGCGGCCGAGTTCAAGAAGACGAGCGGCATCGACGTCTCCAAGGACAAGATGGCGCTCCAGCGCCTGAAGGAAGCGGCGGAGAAGGCGAAGATCGAGCTCTCCAGCGTCCAGGAGACGGGCATCAACCTCCCGTTCCTCACGGTTGGCCCCGGCGGCCCCGTGCACCTCGACCTCCGTCTCTCGCGCGCCAAGCTCGAGCAGATGATGGGCACCCTTATCGAGCGCACGATGGAGCCCGTCAGGAAAGCGCTTCAGGACGCGAAGAAGCAGCCGAAGGACATCGTCGAGGTCGTGCTCGTCGGTGGCTCGACACGAATCCCGCTCGTGAAGGAGACGGTCAAGAAGTTCTTCGGCAAGGACCCGCACCAGGGGGTCAATCCGGACGAAGTCGTGGCCATCGGCGCGGCGGTTCAGGCCGGCGTGCTCGCGGGCGACGTGAAGGACATGGTCCTCCTCGACGTCACCCCTCTCTCCCTCGGCGTCGAGACCTACGGCGGCATCATGACGACCATGATCCCGAGGAACACGACCATCCCGACCCAGAAGAAGGAGGTCTTCTCGACCGCGAGCGACAGCCAGCCTTCGGTCGAGGTGCACGTCCTTCAGGGTGAACGCACCGAGGCTCGGTACAACCGCACGCTTGGCAAGTTCCACCTCGAAGGGATCATGCCCGCCCCGCGCGGCGTTCCGAAGGTCGAGGTCACGTTCGACATCGACGCGAACGGCATTCTCTCCGTTCACGCGAAGGACACGGCCACGGGTAAAGACCAGAAGATCACCATCACCGCGAACTCGGGCCTCTCCGAGGCCGAGATCCAGAAGATGGTGAAGGACGCGGCCGACAACGAGGCCGAGGACAAGATCCGTCGCGAGCAGGTCGAGCGCAGGAACAAGCTCGACAACCTTTGCTACACGCTCGAGAAGACTCTGGGCGAGAGCAAGGACAAGCTCCCGGCCGCGGATGTGGCGACCCTCGAAGGTCTCATCAAGGAGGGGCGCGCGGCGGTCGAGAAGCAGGACGACGCCGCAATCACGGTCGCCGTCGAGAAGCTCGAGAAGGAAGCGCACCGCGTCGCCAGCGTCATGTACCAGGGCGCGGCGGGTGGCGCTGATGGCGGCGCTGGGGCGGGGCCGAGCGATGGCGCATCGGGAGGCGACGCTCCTCCCGCGGGCGCTCCGGGCGGCAAGAAGAAGGACGTCATCGACGCGGAGTTCGAAGAGTCTCCGTAGCGCAGGCACGGGGTAAGACAGAGGCGCGTTCCCGGTTGGAGAGCGCGCCTCTGGTTTTTTTGTGCGCGCGATTGCGACGCTCGATGCGCACCGGCCGGCGGAACGCGCGGATTGCGCTGTGCTAGCGTCCGTCTGCCGTGGAGGTCTCGCACGCTCGACAGCTCATGATCAGCGCGACGTTCCTCGTCGCCATTGGTGCGCACGTCTTCGTCGTCTCGTGGCTCCTCGGCGTCTTTCCCGGGCTGCAGCGAAGGCGGCGGCTCGTGATCGGCGTGAGCACGGCGTTGTTCCTTACGGCTCCCATCGGCCGCCTCTTCGGCGCGCTTCATCTGAAGGATGTGGCGACTTCTCTCTCGGCCGCCGGCACGACCGAGTGGATGATCGTGATGATCGCTGCGCTGCCCCTCGGGTTCGCGGTCGTCGCCCTCCGCGGTGCGCTGCCGTTGTTCACGCGCTCGCAAGATACGAGCGACGCGACGGACCTCGAGCCGCACGCCGTGCCCGCCGGGGGCGAGTCTTCGCGGGCCGCGGAACCGAGCATCGTGACCCGGCGCGTCGCGATCGAGCGCGCCGTCGGGCTCGCCGCGTTTGGAGCCTCGGGGGCAGCCCTCGGTTGGGGCTCCGTTTTCGGACGCCACGAGTTCCGCGTCGAAGAGGTCGTCGTGTAGCCGTCGGGCTCCCCAAGGCGCTCGACGGCTACACGATCGCGCAGATCTCGGACATCCACGCCGGCCTCTTCGTCGGCGAGCGCGAGCTCGAGGAGGGCTTCTCGAAGGTGCGTGCGCTTCGCCCCGACCTCGTCGTGGCGACGGGCGATCTCGTCGACTTCGACGCCCGGTTCGCGGTCTGGCTCGGGCGACGGCTGGGCGACCTTCGCGGCAGGGACGGCGTCGTCGCGATCCTCGGAAACCACGACTACTACGCCGACGACAAGCGAGTGGTCCCCGCGATGCGCGCCGGCGGCGTGGACCTGCTCGTCAATGAAGGGCGCATGATCAGGCCGGGCGACGGTGGCGGATTCGCGCTCCTCGGCGTCGATGACATGTGGGCCACGCGCTCGGGAGGGGTCGGCCCGGATCTCGACCGCGCCATCGCCATGGTGCGGCCCGATGCCGCGCGCGTTCTGCTCGCGCATCAACCCAAGTTCATCGACATTGCGCGCGGCAAGGTCGGGCTCCAGCTGAGCGGCCATACGCACGGTGGCCAGATCAACCCGGGCTTTCGCCCCGCCGATCTCATCATGCGCTACGTCTCCGGTCGCTACGACGAGGCGGGGACGACCCTCTGGGTCAATCGTGGTTTTGGCGTGGCGGGGCCGCCGTCTCGCGTCGGCGCGTCCCCCGAGGTGACGAAGGTGGTGCTCGTTTCGGCATGAAGCGGGCCCGCGCATTGCGCCTCTTTCGGCTCGTCTCGCTCGTGGCGCTCTGTTCGCTGGCGGGCGTGGGCTGCAAGAAGCCTCCCCCGGCCTGGTCGCACCCGATGCCGTGGTCGGCGGCGCGCCCGGAACGAGCGCTCGACGCGCCGGGTATTCGCGGCGTCACGATCGGCCCCATCGAAAACGCCCTCCATCCCTCGGTCGGTTACGGCACTCCGGCCTATGCCCGCGAGCTCGACGAGTGCGTTCGGTTTGGCGCGACGTGGGTCGCGATCACGCCGTTCGGGCGCGTCGCGAACCTCGACGGCACGGGCATCGACCCGACGTTCGAGACGCCGTACGAGCTCAACTTCCCGCGCGTGCTTACCGCCATCTCGATGGCCCATGATCGAGGGCTCAAGGTGTTCCTCGTGCCGCACCTGTGGGTCGAATCAGGTGAGTGGCGCGCGCTCATCGACCCGAAGACGGATGCCGGCTGGGCACGGTGGGCTGCGAGCTACGAGCGCTATGTCGTCGGCTGGGCGAGGGTTGCGGAGGCCGGTCAGGCCGAGATGTTCTCGGCGGGCGTCGAGCTCCGAAGCTGGGTGACGACGGCGCGCGCGTCGAGCTTCCTCGACGTCATTCACTCGATTCGTCGCGAGTACCACGGCCTGCTCACGTACTCGGCCAACTGGGACGACGTCGATCGCACCGTCATCCTCGGCGAGCTCGACCTCATCGGGATCAACGCGTTCTACCCGCTCGCCGATCATGACGGCGCGACCTCGAGTGAGCTCCTCGCCGGCGGGCAAGTCGTTCGCGACAAGGTGCATGCGCTCTCGGAGGCGTGGCATCGCCCAGTGCTCTTTACCGAGATCGGCTACACGACGCGGTCCGACCCTGCCGTGAAGCCCTGGGAGTGGCCTGACGCAATGCACGACGTGCACGTCGACGAAGAGGCGCAGGCGGAGGCCTACCGCGGGCTCATCGCGCCCGTGCTCGAGGAGCCGGACTTCGCGGGCTTCTTCGTGTGGCGCGTGTACAGCGACCCCGACGACGTCTCGCAGGAGGCGGAGTGGGGCTTCTCTCCGAAAGGGAAGCTCGCCGAGCTCGTCATGCGCGACGCGTTCGCGGCGCGGTGGGTCGGTGAAGATCGCGGCTGGGGGAGCCGCGCGCGCGTCCCCGGGGTGGCGCCGTAGTGGAGGAGCAGCAGTCTCCAGGCGAGGAGCTGGCGTCGCGTGGGCGACGGCTTGTTCGCATCTATGCCGCGATGGTCGTCGGCGTCGTCGTGCTGGAGCTCCTCGCGACCCAGCACCTGGTGATCGCGCCCCACGTCTCGTGGCACGCGTTCAATCTCGTGACGGTCCCTTTCATGGCCTTCGCGCTGATTGGCAGCCTGCTCGCCTACGCCCTCACACGACCCCGTCGCGTCGAATGGCTCGTCACGGTTGTGGTCGCGGCGTGCCTCTGCGGGCTCGCGCTGCTCCTGCATCCGGAAGCTACCGTGGAGCATCGCAGCGCGCTCATCGGCGCCATCGGGTCGTGGCTCGGGCTCGCCGGCCTCGCCGTCCTGCTCACGCGCTTCCTGCGGGCCTCGGGTGGCGCGAGACAGGTGGCGATGGTCACGCTGCTCTCCGCGGCGGCGCTGCCCGCTTTCGTGACGCTCACGGTAGGATTCCTCGATCTGACAGTCAGCCTGCACCCGCGCGTCTACGACGGTTACGTCTACGCCGCAGATGCGTCCTTCGGCATTCAGCCGAACGTGCTCGTCTACCGACTCTTCGTCGCCATCCCTGCCGTGCAGACGGTGAGCGCGGTCATCTACAACGTGCTGCCGCTCGCGATCTTCTCGTTCTACGCGCTCGAGGCGTCGTCGTCTCGGCGACCGCCGGTCGACACGCTCGTGCTCTTCATCGCCGCGGGGACCGGAGGCTTCGTGCTCTACCACCTGTTCCCGGTCGTCGGGCCCGCGCTGCTCTTCGACGCACCGAAGCCTCCCGCGTGGCCTTCCTCCGAGCACGTCCCGCTGAGCAGCCTCTTCGCCGGTACCGCCGCGCGCAACTGCATGCCTTCGCTGCACACCACCTGGGCGCTCTTGATGGGGTGGCAGGCGCGCGCGTATCGCCCGCTGGTGCGAGGAACCGCGCTCGCATTTCTCCTGTTCACGATGCTGGCGACGCTGGGGTTCGGGTACCACTACCTCTGCGATCTCGTCGCCGCGGTCCCGTTCTCGCTGACGGTCTGGGCGGGATGCGCGACCACCGTGCCGCTCTGGACAGGGTCGGCACCTTCGCCTCGCCTTCGCGCGATTTCGATCGGTGCGCTTCTGACCGGCCTCTGGTTCGTCGGGGTCCGCTTCGGGCTACCACTCTGGCGCCTCTCACCCGTAGTCCCGTGGACTCTCGGTGCGGTCGTCGTCGTGACGTCTCTCGCCCTGTGGACGCGGGTAAATCCGGTCGGCTCGTCTGGGGCGAAGTCGGTCGGCGGTGCGTCCCCTAGTTCTTGAGCGCGGCCAGCTTCTCCGGCAGCTTCTCGATCTCATCACCCTCGAGCAAGAGCAGCACATGCTGCTGATCATCGAGGACCAGGGAGCTGCCGCTGTAAATCCGCCTCGGATCTATCCCGGCCTTCTTCACGAAGTCGTGCACGGCGAAGGGGTTCGGGGCGTCCTTCAGGCTGTAGACGGGGAACGCGAGGTCCATCTTCGTGCGAATGCTGTCCGCGTCCGCTTGTGTGCCGGTGTCGAAGCCAGCGAGGGCGAAGAGGTCGGGCCTCCGGGCGGACTCCGCCTTGATCGAGCTCAGCGCGTAGCCGGTCGCCGGATCGCCCGCTGAGTTAGCAGCCATGAAGACGATGAGGAGCTTCGCGTGCCCCTGCCGCAGGTCGGCGAGGTGGAGCGGGTTCTTCTCGGCGTCGGTGACGACGAGGTCGGGCACCGTCGTCCGTCGCAGACCAAACCACACGGCCACGACGGCGACGAGCACTACGGCGACGATCCGAATCGCTCGGGGAGCGCTGCTGGTACTCGCAGGAGCGGGGGGGGCGGCGGGTTGTACGTAACGCCGGGCCGGCGCGCGAAGCAGCGGCTCTTCAGGCGGTGCATTGTGAGCAGGCCGTGCTGCGTGCACCGGGGGCCGCTCGGGGGCGGGAGCCTCGGCGAGTTCGAGGCCCGACGGGTTCTGGTTCGCGGCGTCCCGATCGAACGCGCTCCCCTCGTCGTAGTCGCCGTTCCCCTTCGACGAGTTGCCGTTGCGTTCCACAGGACCTTTTGTTTCAGCGGAGAGGGCGGGATTCGAAGGAGGAGCCAGAAAGCGACCGCTCCGCGGTGAAAGACGCCGAACCGTTGCCGTCGGGTCCGGTAGCCGCTGACGGAACTTTGCGAGCTTCGCAGGGTTCCGCGGAGCCTTCAACGGGTCTCGCCGAACGGGGGACGATTGCGACGGAGGCCGTCCGGGCGCCCGACCCGGTCGAGCGGTCGCTAGCCTCTGCGCTCGAAGGGGCGACCGCGGCGGGCGAATGGGCGGTCGTCGCCCAGCTCGCGAGGGAGCTCGAAGCCCGGCGACGGGCGCGTGAGCACATGCCGACTTTGGCGGATGCGAATTCAGGTAGGGGAACGCGTCGATGACAGGGTGGTCCGCCGCGAGTCACTTTGGGGTGAGCTTCATCACAGTACCGTCGGCGTAGTTGTTCGCCTCGGTTCCTCTGTTCGTCCAGTACACGCTTGTGGAGTCGACAGCGATGGCGGAAGGCTGGGCTTGTCCCGTCGCCAGTGTCACGGGCGTGCCGCCCACCGCCCCGACCTTGACGATCGTGCCGGAGTTCACGATGCCTAAAGCGGTCCAGTAGACGAACCCGCCGTTGAGGACGATGTGACTCGCGCCAACTTGGTTCGTTGCCAGGGTGGTTGGCGCGCCGCCCTCGAGGAGGCCCCCAACGGGCATCTTCAGCACGGTGCCGGCGTTCGAGGTCCAGTACACGCTCGTGGAATCGACGGCGATGGCCCCGCTTCCGTCATCGGTTCCTGTTGCGAGGGTTGTGACTGCGCCGCCACCGATCGGCACGCTCGCTATGTGCCCGTACTCGTCGGTCCAATACACGCTCGCGCTGTCCATGGTGATCCCGACGGGAATCTGCGCCGCTGCGACCGTCGCGGGCGTGCCACCGGCGATTGGAACGCACACCAGAGTCGTGTCGGTCCAGCAAATGTGCTGATCGTTCATTGCCATGTGCTCGGGATCTTGTGGCTCCGAGGACGACGCGAGCGTCACGGCGGTGCCGCCAGCCGTAGGGGCCGTCAGCACGGTCACGGAACTCGTGCCGCTCGAAACTGAATCGATCCAGTACACGCTCGTGCCATTCACCGCGACGTCACCGATCGGAGCGGGGCCGCTCTGAGCCGGCGCAAACGTGGAAGCAGCCCCGCCGGCGATGGGCACTGTCAATATCGCGCCGTCAGCACTCGACCAGTACGCACTCGTGCTGCTCAGGGCGAGACCCGGGGGGTCGGCTTGTCCAGACGCAAGGACAACAAGGCAGGTTAGGCCCTGGCACATTGCCGGACTCCCCCACTGCCCGCTCGAAGCGCAGAGTTCAACGCCGCTTCCCGTGACCTGAATGGCTCCCGGACTGCATTGAACGCAAGCCCCTGCAAGGCACGTCGGCGTACTCGCTGAACAGGGCGCGCCGACATTCTGCCACCCTCCCGAGCCGACGCAGGTTTGCGGCTGCTCGCCGTTGCAGCCAAGTGCGCCCACGGTGCAACCGGCATCGTGCGCGTCAACTGCCGAGGAGTCGTTCACATCCCCTTCCCCTGCGGCATCGAATGACGCGTCCGGATGACTTGCCTTCGTTGCGTCCAGACCTGAGTCGTTGATCGTGGTGGCATCCTGCGCGGCGTCCTGCGGAGCGGTCGCATCGTTTCCAGGCGCTTGCGCCATCGACGCGTCAACGGGCGTGCACCCACCGCAAGCCCCGTAGCTTTCGCCATCGGCGTTGCAGACCTGGACCCCCGACGGCTGACCGCCAAGACAAGGACAGGGGACCTGCTTTCCGGCGGCGCAGACCTGAGTCCTTCCTGATTCGGAGGAACTAGAGCAGCCGAGAAGCGCGAAAAATCCGAGGCAAGTGGAGACCTTGAAGCGCAGGAGTCGACCCATGTGCGGGCCAGCATCATCGCCCTGCGGCATCGGCGCAAGGGCGCGACCTTGGAACCTTAGCGGCCGAGAGGTCACTCAAGCGACTTGGGAGGGCGTAGCGCACCGCCCAACGCGGCTGGGGCCCGAGGTCATCCCGATGCGTAGCCGGGCTGTGCGCTACACTCAAGAAACGGCGGCGCCTCGGGTGCGGGTGTCAGAGCCCGGGCGCCGCGCATCACGAGGTGCATCGTGACGATGAAGAAGCCTAGCAAGCGCCGCGAACCAGCGGCAAAGACTGGGGCGCCCCGACGGCAATCCGCCCTCGGACCGGAACGCAAGAAGCGACGCGGCAAAGCAGGCCCGCCGGTCGCACCGATCGCCGCCGACGGACCCCTGGTGTCACGGCTGCTGGGTCAGATCAAGACGCTCCCGCGCGCTGGCGAATGGCGAAAGGCTTTGCGCGAGACACCGCGCGAGCTCCGACGCGGGGCTGCGCTCTTCTTCGAGGATGAAGCAGTGAAGCAGCGGTCGACGCGGGCACGCCTCGTGATGGCCGAGCTACGGCTCGCGGATTCGCGGTGCGGCGTCCTGGCGAACATTGCGACGGATGACCGCAACAGCCTTGACCTCCGGTGGGCGTCTAACGTGCTGCGCCGGCAGTTGACCGCCGCGATCGCAGCGGTTGAGACGAAGGGCATCGAGCCCGTAAGAGCGTTTGACGAGGTGTGGAGGCAGGTACACGCGCTGGAGATCGCGCGGCGCATCAGCCGGGCGCGGACGCCCAAAGCGACCGATGCGGAGGTTGCGGCCTTCTCCGGTTGCCTGAACGTGCCCCTCGAAGCAATGACGGGCGCGCGCGAGGCCGCGCGCGCCGACTACCGCGACGGAGCCGCGAAAGCCGCGCGCCGCGAGATCGCCAGGTTGCTCGCATGCAGCGAATCCACACTGAACCCCGTGAGAGTGTGGAAGCCTTGGGGGGCGCTTGGCTTGATCCGCCGCGACGCGGAGGCACTCTTCGCGCTGCTCGTGGACGACGCCGTTGCTCGCGCAACGACTCGCCTTCCCCATCCTGGCATCGCAGGTCTGCCAGCCTGTACCGCTTGCGGGGCACTCGTCGGTTCATAAACAGCGCCTTGTGAACCTAGCCCTCCGCGTGACCGCTCACGGGGGTGCGTGCGAAGGATCAGGGCATGAAGCACAAGGCCCCGCGCATCGACGATCGTACCGTTGACTCTATCGTCGAAGAAGCCGACGCAGATCGGCGCTCCGTCATTCGAAGACTCGCCGGGCTCCCCGTAAGGGGTCGAGCCGGTGCCCGCATCGATCGCGCTCTAGCAGCGCTTGGCATCTCCGCACTCGATCGCACGGCGGTCGCCTGAACACAAAACGCGACGGGCGCCCCCTCGGCCAGATGGGACGCCCGACGCAGGAACGATTTCTCATGACGCTACATCGCAACACGAAGAACGTCGACCTCGACGAACTCATCAAGCAAGCCCGCGAGGCTGGCGCAGAAGCAGCGCGCGCGGAGGTGCGGACCATTTTCGCCGCGGTCGCCAGCCCGAAGCCGAGCTTCTACAGTACGCGTCGCGGACACGCACCGGCCGGCTACCCCGACGAGCGGTGGAAGGCGGTCGCGCCAACCATTCCCGGCGCGGTCCGCCGCGGTCGGTGGGTCGTCATCTCGCGAGAGGCCGTGGAGGCTTTCGAGGCCGCTCAGCTTGCACCGTCGACCCCCGCGGCCACTCCGATGGAGGCCGCCGCGTCGAGTTGGAGCCCGGGAGCGGCGCTCGCACGAGCGAAGCTGAGGGCGGTCCGATGAACCTCGCCAAGGGCATCGCGCGGGAGCATATGCGCACCGACGAGCAACCCATAATCGGCCGCCCCTCGAAGCGAACGCCGGACACATTCGTCAAGCTGAAACAGGCGGTCGCGCTTGGGATGACCTGGCGTCGCGCTGCCTTGGCGGTCGGGGTAGAAGAGCGCACGCTCAGGCGGTGGCGAGAGGATCCGGCCATCCGCGCCGAGTTGTCGGAGGCCGAAGCGCAGGGCGAGGGCGCGCTACTCGGGCGCATCGGCGCCGGGGTCCAGGGGTGGCAAGGGGCCGCGTGGATCCTCGAGCGGCGCTATCCGCAGCGCTGGCGCCGGCGGGTGGAACAGACGATCAAGACGGACCCGATCGATACGATGACGGCGGCCGACCTGCGCGCGTGGATCGCTCAGGTCGCCCGGGAGGAGGAGGCCAGGGAGCTCCGCGGCAAGGGTGACCCGTGACGGCCGGCGATTTGTCCGGCAGCTACGCGCGCGAGAGGGGGAACCACGTGACGCAGGCGCTCGGTCCCGACGACGACGAGTATTTCAATCGCGATCCCGACGAACCTCCGCCGTCCGCACCTCGCGCGTCCGCAGCGAACGTGAACGGACGCGTCATCGACACGGCTGACGACGACGAGCGTGCCGCCATCGCGGCGGAGGGCACGCCATCTGGAGACCCTCTCGCCGGTCCGCGCGTGGAGCTCAATCCGAACGGCTACGACGGGGAGGGGGTCGGCTTTCGAGCTCCGGCTGGGCTCCGCGACGAGGTGGCATCCGTAGGACCGGTGCCGCTGGTCTCGCCGACGGCGGAGGCGCCCTTGCGAGGACTCGTCTTCCTGTCGAGGGTGGCAATCGTCGGACGCACAGCGATCCTCGCACAAGCTGCCCTGCCAATCGCCTACGTCTGGCAGGACATCGCCGTCGCCGGGACGATTGTCCTGCTCGCTGGCGCTCCGGGCGACGGGAAGACGACCCTGCTGTTTCTCCTCATCGCCGCCCGCGCGTGCGTGGGCGATGCGGTTGCGCTGCTCGGCCGGCGCGTCGAGCCCGCGCCTGCAGCTCACTTCATCGTCATCATCGAGGGCGAGCACGGCGAGGGGAGCGCGTGTCGGAAGCTCAAAAAGTCGATGGAGCTTCTCGGCATCGACGATTGCGCGCTCGATCGGATCATCCTGATCGCCAGGAAGGCCGTGCACATCGGCTCGCCCGAATGGAACGAGGTCGTGCGGCAAGTTCGCGCCGGCATCGTCAGCGACATCGTGATCGACACGGTCGCGCGCGTCATGCCTTCGGACGGGTCGAGCGAGCACGAACAGGTGGCCTTGTTCGACACGATCGCCAAGGCCATCGACACCGCGCCGACGCCGGAGGACAGACCCGTCGTCTGGGCGGCGGCACACACGAAGAAGAACGGGCAGAGCGGGGAGCTGTCCGACGTGTCCGGCTCCGTCCAGCGCACGGGTCAGGCGGACACGGTTCTCTTGCTGAGGGCAGAACGGGCGGACGGTCGCGTCGTCGGGTCGAACGTCGTGTTCGCCAAGCTGCGAGAGGACCCCGACGACTACCCGTCGCCGACCGTATTCCGGATCGTGAAGGACGCCGAAGGCCACCAGACTGTGATGACCGAGGCGACGAGCTGCGAGAACGAGAAGGCCCCCAACATCACCGTTGAAGCCGTGCTGGCCGTCTTCAGCGAGAAGGGCGCGGCCGGGCTGAGCACCACGATGGTCCGTCGTCTCGTCGCACAGGCGAGAGGCTGCAAAGAGGGAGCGAAGGCAGACGCGGCCACAATCGAGCGTCACCTAAAGACTCTCGTGGCTCGCGGCGACATCTCCCCGTGCACCATCGCGCCGAGGAACGGCAAGACCTTCGAGGGTTGGAGGGCCGGGTCCGAGGGTGGCACCGTCGCTGGCGTGCACCGGAAGGACATCGAGAACGGTCGGGCACGGCAAGAGGGCTTCGCCGACCATCTCGACCGTGCGGAGGAAGCGTGAGAACGGCTACCCCCCCTCAGCACCGTAAGGGCAAGCAGTCTTCAAGGGGTAGCACCTACCCCCAGCTACCCGGCACCGGGAGCCCCGTCGGGGACCCGTCAGGGGACCCGGGTAGGGGTAGGGGTAGCGCCCCCCTTAAGGGGGCTACCCCACGACCTACCCCCACCCCATCAGCCCGTGACCACACGTCGAGCGGGCCGACCGTCCGCGAGTGAGCGGGGCTTCCCGTGCACACGTCGCCTCGTTGGACGTCTCTTCGCTGTGGTCCGGGTGCTCGGCCGCGCGATGTCGTCGAACGTCACGGATCGACGTGCCCGCTGAGAGGAGCGCCTACGTGCAAGCGCCGGCGATCCGAGGCGCACGCGCATTCTCGCGCGAGCGTCGACGCGACCATTCGCCTTCGTTTCAAGCGTTTTGTGGTGAGAACCTTAACCGGAACAGAGTGGTGCACCATGGCGGAACAGAGAGAATCAGTGAGTCGCTCGCGAGCAAACCTGCAACCGTTTCAGAAGGGGCAGAGTGGAAATCCGCGAGGCCGACCGAAGGCGACCGACCCGGATCGCTCGCTTCCTCCGATGCCAAGTCGGACGAGCATGCTTCGCCTCGTCTGGCAGAAGATGCAGGACACACCGACGGCAACGACGGGCCTCGCGGCCTGCGTAAAAGTCCTCGCGGACGTTCTGCCGCCAGAGGCATTCCCCGTGTCCGTGCAACCGACGTGGGCTTCCGGCCGACGCCGTAACCGCCCCCGACTCGCGAGCGACGAGCCCGATGACGCGCCGATCGAGCTCGGTGCGCAAACGCTAGGCGATGACGAGGACGACGACCTCGACGCGACCGCAGGCGATGCCGGTGAAGCCCTTGGCGAGCGAAGCGCTCCCCCGCCGCGCATGATCGGGGACGAATGAGCTCGGATGCCCTCGGTGGACCTCCCATGACGGTTCGGCTCACGAGATCGTCGTCGCCTACCCGATGCCGTCCGTTCGCTTCATCCTCGGCGCGAGGAGTTGCCACGGGTCGACGTCAAGCGCGGCGGCCACCTTGGCAAGCCAGTCGACCGTGGGGCTCGTCGTGAGCGCGAGAACCGCGAAGAGTTGCGACCGTGACGTCCCCGAGAAGTCCGCGAGGGACGTCAGGGCGACACCCTTGCGCCGCGCAGCAGCACGAACGTTGCGCGCTACGAGCTTGCGCAGGTCTTCGGGCTCCACCGTTCACACGGTAGGGATGCTCCACGATACCGGAGTCCGGTATGCTGGATGGCCGGCATGGGAACGAAGGGGCGACGACAGGACCACTACGAGGTGCTCGGAGTGACGCGCGAAGCACCGGACGTAGTGGTCCAGGCCGCTCACCGCGCGCTTGCAGCTAAGTATCACCCCGACCAGAACCCAGGCGATCCCGAGGCCGAGCTGCGGGGGGCGCGCGTGAATGCGGCCGGCGCGGTCCTGTGCAACAAGGCTAAGCGTAGGCAGTACGACGAGCTGACGTGGAGCCCGGGCGAGGCTGTTGCGGACGCCGATACAGCGGACGCTCCCAGCGTCGAGGACGTTCCGGCTAAGCCCGTGCGAATCGAGGCGTGCGGCAAGTGTGGTGCGAAGGTTGGAAGTTCTGCGCAACGCTGCGCAAACTGTCGCGCGGATCTGCGTCAAACACGCGGCGCTGCCCCAATGGACGCGGCTACGCCCTTGGCGAACCTAGAGGATGTCGAGGACGTCGAGGAAGGCGCCACGCGCATCCGGACGTGCGCGCACTGCGGCGCCATCGTGGCGCTGGATGCGACGCGGTGCGCAAAGTGCTGGGCGAAGTTGGCTTGGGAGCCGAGCGCTCGTCGCGACAAGGACGGGAACGCACTCCCGAAGTGTCCTCGCTGCGCCAGGGGCATTGACTGGTGTGAGTGCGGTGGCGACGCGGCAAGCACAACGCGGGTTGGCGCGCTAGCTGGCACACGGGTCGGTACATCGGTCGTGACCAAACGGCGCGGCATAAGCGGCGGGTGGACAGCGATCCTCGTTGTTGTGGCGCTACTCAGCGTCGGAACCTGCGCTGCCGACGCTCCACAGGTTGGCGTAGGGGGTTGGGCCCTGTGGGTCGTTCTCTATCTCTTCGCGAGCAAGCTCGAAAACATGCACGGCGAGATTCAAGACCTATCGCAATCGCGCGATCGGCATTCCGACTACGATCTTGACGACCCGTGACGGCGCGCCCTCGCCTCCCCGCCGTCGCGTGAGATAGCAATCGCGCGGGACCCACTCGTGTAACAGCGGGGACCCGCGATGACAGCGGCGCTCGAACGGGTGCGACCCTGTGGGATCTTTTTGAGACCAATCGAACGCCAATGCATTGCACTAGGATCGATACAGGTTACAATGAGTCCCATGAGCACGACGGCCCCGACGAAGACGATCGCCTATCTCCGCGTCTCGACCGACAAGCAGGCCGACCGCGGCGTCTCGCTCGACGCGCAGCGCGCGAAGGTGGAGGCGTACGCGTCGCTGTACGACCTGGATCTCGTGGAGGTCATCGTCGATGCTGGCGCGAGCGCGAAGACGTTGGACCGTCCGGGACTCGGCAAGGCGCTCGCCATGATCAAGGCAGGCAAGGCAGAGGCGCTGCTCGTGGTGAAGCTGGACCGTCTGACCCGCTCCGTTTGCGACCTGGGCGAGCTCATCCCCGGCCCCTTCGCTCCCGGCCGGGCCGCTCTCATGTCCGTCGGCGAGCAGATCGACACGCGCAGCGCAGCGGGGCGCCTCGTGCTGAACGTGCTCGCGTCCGTCTCGCAGTGGGAGCGGGAAGCCATCGGCGAGCGCACGAGCGTCGCGATGCAGCACATGGCATCCGAGGGGCAGTACACCGGGGGCGAGGCGCGCTATGGGTACACCATGGGCCCGGACGGGGCGCTCGTGGAAGTGGCGGCCGAGCAAGAGGCGCTCCGCGTGGCTCGCGAGCTCCGCGCGGGCGGGGCGTCGCTCCGAGGTGTCGGCGCAGAGCTCACGGTTCGGGGCTACGCAAGCCGCACGGGGCGCCCGTTCGCGGCTCAGCAGATCGCCCGCATGTGCGCCGCCGCATGAGCAAGGTGCGGCAACTCGACGCGGCGCGCGCGCGTAAGGGACTCGCAGGTCTGGCCCGCGAGCACCCCGAGCTCGCCGGCTCACGCCAGGTGCAAGGCGCCCTGGAATGGCTCGAAACCACCGAAGACGACGAGGACGACATGCCCGACGAAACGAAAGACGCTCAGCTCGTGGTGCGGATGCCCTCCGCGATGATCAAACGCCTGGACGCCTACGCGGAGACGCTTCGCGCCAAGATGCCCGGGGCGAAGTGGGCACGCGCGGACGTCGCCCGCATGCTCCTCACGCAAGCGCTCGACGCCGCCGAAGCCCCGAGTCTGCTTCGCGGGCGCCGAGGCAAGTGACGCCCCCCCGGGGGGGGCACCGTCACGATGAAGAGAGCACAATGGACCAACCACCCCCGACGCGCCCCAGACGATCCACGAGCACAATGAGCACCGTGCGGACGTCGGGCTCGTTAGCACAAAATATTTCTGGAACGACGGCCCGACAGATACGCGGCGCGCGACCCCAGCACAAAGAGCACACGGTCACGAGACCTCGGGAAAACACGATGATGACGGACAACGTGGCACGACGAGATCCGAGCTCGAACCAAGGGGCCCCAGCGTGAGGCCGGCGACGGGCACGGTGAAGTGGAGGCGTAACCCCACGACGCAGCGCTACCACTGGCACGCACGCATCACGCTCTCGAACGGCACGCGTCCGTGGGTGGAGTTGGACCCGAGCATCGCGGAGGATGACACTGCGGGCGCTCGTCGGTGCGCGGTCGTTGTGAGCGAGCAGGCACGTCGCTCGGGCATGGTGGCTACGCACGTCAAGGAAACCGTAGCGGAGTACGCGAAGCGCTGGCTCGATAGCCGGGAGGGGCGCATCCGGTCGAACGACGACAACCGGGCCCACCTCAAGACGCACCTGCTCCCCGTCCTCGGTACGCTCGACGTGCGCGCCGTGGAGCGCGAGGACATCGAGCGGGCGGTGGCGAAGCTGGACGCGAAGATCGCGGCCGGTACCATGAGCCCCAAGACGGGCGCGAACATCTTCGGCACGCTGACCAAGCTCTTTCGCGATGCAGCGTACGCCAAGCCGTCGACACGGCTCCGGTGCCTGGACGTCGACCCCACGCGCGACGTGAGGGGCCCGGACGACGACGGGACGGAGAAGCTTCTCCAGTTCCTTTACCCCTCGGAGTTCTCCGCGTTCATGCAGAGCCCCGACGTCCCCCGCGCGTGGAAGCGCAACGCGTCGATCGCTCTCTACCTCTGCCTACGAGACGGAGAACAGCGCGCGCTCGACTGGCGCGCCTTCGACCTGGTGCACGGTGTCGTCACCGTGGGCGAGACGGCAGACCGACGCACGGGGGTCGTGCGCGAAGGCACCAAGAGTCGCACCGCACGACAGGTACCCATTCCCCTGCCGCTGCTGCCGCTCCTGCAGGCGATGCACAAGCGCGCGGGTGGGAAGGGGCTGGTGTGCAAGCTCCCCTCGAATCGCGACATGGCGCGAGGGCTGCGCCTCTATCTCAAGAGGGCAGGCGTCGATCGCAAGGGGCTGCACGTCGCCTCGAAGGTCTCGAAGCCCATCCGGTGGCATGACCTCCGAGCAACTGGGCTCACGTGGTACGCCGTCGCGGGTCGAGCGGCGACAGAGATCCGGGACGTCGCAGGGCACGCCATGACGAGCCAGACCGACCGCTACATGCGAGCGGCCGGCCTCCTTCGAGGGGGCCGCTTCGGCGACGTGTTCCCCGAGCTGCCGGGCGACCTCGTCCCCCTCGTCGGGGTTTCGTCCCCCAATCGTCCCGTGACGATAGCCGCCAGGCTAAGCCTCGGGAACACTTCTGAGAACTTGCGGAGAGGGCGGGATTCGAACCCGCGGCGGAGTTTAACCCCCGCGCCCGCTTAGCAAGCGGGTACCTTCGGCCACTCGGTCACCTCTCCAAAGGTGGTTAAAGCCAAAGCGGCCGCGAACTATGCATCGCGGCGGCCGTTCGTACAAGAGCTCCCGCATACCCCGAGCGTTTTCTCGCCCGGGAGGCTCTTTGTTCAGGCCGCCAGGCAGGCCTACGACGCGCGGCTGCTTACCGGCCGCCGCGGGTCGTCGGGAAGGCTTCGCGCTCGGCGTCGGCGGGGTTGGAGGCGTCCGTCCCCTGGCCGTACTCGTCCTTGGCGTTCGTCGTGATGAACGGGCCGCCGTCCTCCTCCGGATCCGGCGCGTCGCGTTCGTCGTCCGCCGATTCGCCCGACGTTGCCGTCGCGACGAACTCCTCGCCAAGCCCCTCCGCGAAATCGTCCTTCACGCGCCGATGACCGGTCGCGGAAGGGTCAGGGAGGAAGGCGTTAGCCCCGTCCATGCGCCCCTTGCCGCTGCGCGCACGTAGCGCTTGCTGGTCGATCGTGTCTCGCTCGGCAGGCGGCCGCTTCGGCATGGTCGTCTTCTTCAATGCCGGGGCGGCCTTCTTCGGCGCGGCCTTCTTCGGCGCGGCCTTCTTCGGCGCAGCCTTCTTCGGCGCGGCCTTCTTCGGCGCGGCCTTCTTTACGGCCGTTCGCTTCTTCGCGGGCGTCGCCTTCTTTGCGGCGCTACGCGCGCTCTTGGCGACCAGATTCTTCGACTTCTTCTTTGCGACCTTGGCCATGGGAACCTCGTCGATCGTCTGCGTCGTGGCTGCGTTTCTCCACGAACGTGCAACACACATGCCCCGACTGCGTCAGGTCACGCCGAGCAACTTGTTCATCGACGCTTCGTCAGCAGGGGTGAAAGGGTACTGGTCGAAGTCGCTGCTCGCGACCCATTTGAAGGCGTTGACCGCGCGTGACTCCAGCTCTCCGCTCACGAGCCGGCACTCGTAGAGGAAGAGGTCGACGACGTAGTGCTCGTACGGGTGGCTCACGAACGAGATGAGCTTTCCGCACTCGATCTCGCCGCCGAGCCGGTGCAGCACCTCGCGCTTGAGAGCCTGTGCGTCGCTCTCCCCTTGCTCCACGCGCCCACCCGGAAATTCCCACATCATCGGTAGGACCGCCGACGCGCGTCGCTGCGTGATGAGGTACTTGCCGTCGTGATCGAGCACGGCGGCGACGACGCGAATCGTTCGCTGGGTGAGGCTCATCGGTTACATCGAGATCCGGAACAGCTGCTGCCCCATGAGGAGCACATCGCCGGAGCGGAGGTCCGTCTCTTCGCCGAGGCGAATGAACGAGCCGTTCGAGCTCCCGAGGTCGGTCAGCATCACGCGCCCGTCTTCGCAGGTGAGGCGTCCGTGCAAGCCTGAGACGTATCCGTCCTCGGGGAACAGCACGTCGCCGCGCTCGCGCCCGAGCTGAACACCGCTCTCCGGAAGCGGAAACGCGTTACCGGTCGCGTCGCGGCCGATGATCAGCGCGATGCGCCCCACGTAGCCCGTCGAGGGAGCTCCGAGGCGCTCGACGCCGTCCGGCGACTCCGGCTCGGGGGCGAGCGGCTCGTACCGAATGATTTCCTGCCCGATTCGGAAGACCGAGTTCGGCTTCACCTCGACCGGTACGTCGCGCGTGAGCTTCTTGTAGACGCCGTTGAGAGAGTCTTCGTCCTTCACCGAAAGGCGGCCGACGGCGGGCTGGCGGAAGGTCGCGTGACGGGGCGACAGGTAGCTGTCGCCGGCGAAGATGCTCCCGGTCTCGCGGCCGATGACCTGGGTGCCCGGAGGCAGCCTGTAGGTGCCAGCCTCGGTGCCGTCCGCGCGAAGGGCCGTCAGCACGACCGTGCCTACCCCCGCGTCGACGCCGCCGAGGGCGACAGTGGCTCCCCCGCCGCCGCCGGGACGCTGCGACACGGCAGGGGCCCCGCCGAGACGGAATCCGCACGAGCCGCAGAAGAGGTTGCCCGTTCCGTTGACGTGACTGCACTGCGGACACACGACCGAGCCGGCGCCGCCGCCGCTTGCGTTGGCTGCGTTGGCCGCGACGTTCGGTGGCTGCGCGGTGGCGACCACCGGGCCTGTCGAAACAACGCCAGACGTCGGCACGTACGGGCTCGACGGCATCACGGCCTGCGCAGGGCGCAGAGGCGCCGCGATCGGTTGAGGAGCGGCCGACACCGCGACCGGCGCCGGCTGCGCACGAATCCCCTGGGGTGGGGTCGGCGGAGCGAACGGCTTAGGCGCGACGTCGCGGGGGAGCTCTGCCCCGCACCCGAGGCAGAACTTGTAGTGGTCCTGATTGTCCTTCCCACACTTCGGACAGGTGATCACCCATAGCCTCCGATGCGAACCGAGCGCTCTAGCTCGACGGTACTTGCGCGACAATGTAAGCCAGGAACCCGCTCCGCGTCTCCCGCATTCGGACCCGCGACGTTCGAGGCCGGCTTCACGCGCCCCATCCGCAGTCTTTGCGAGGGTGCACGTCCACGCCCCGTTGCGTTCGCGCCCGGATCGCGCTTTGGTCTGCCGCCGCGGCGAAGCTCCTATTGAGCGCCCGCGCCCGCCCACCGTCATTCCCCACTCGAGGAGGCTCTCGTGCCCGAAGCGAATTTCCCCCAGATCCAGGTCCCCGGCGAGGGCCAGCTCTACGCCCGCCTTCAGACGTCCCTCGGCAACATCGTCGTGAAGCTCGAGGAGCAGAAGGCCCCCGACACCGTGAAGAACTTCGTCGGTCTCGCGACCGGCACGCAGGAGTGGAAGGACCCGACGAGCGGCCAGGCGAAGAAAGGCGTGCCGCTCTACGACGGCACCATCTTCCACCGCGTCATCCCCGACTTCATGATCCAGGCGGGCTGCCCGCTCGGCCAGGGGACAGGCAGCCCCGGTTACCGCTTCAAGGACGAGTTCCACCCCGAGCTCCGTCACAGCGGCCCGGGCGTCCTCTCGATGGCCAACTCGGGCCCCGGGACGAATGGCTCGCAGTTCTTCATCACGGAAGGGCCGACCCCGCACCTCGACAACAAGCACTCGGTCTTCGGCAAGACGGTCGCGGGACAGGACGTCGTCAAGAAGATCGCCAACACGCCGCGTGGACGGAGCGACCGCCCGAACACGGAGGTCGTGCTGAAGAAGGTCGAGATCTTCCGGAGCGCCACGCATCCCACGGCCTGAACCGTTGACCACCGGTCACAACCGCCCCGATCGCCCCGATCCGGAGCGGGGACGACGCCTCTTCGGGGGTCTGCTCTACGTGCTCGCCGTCCTCACGGGCGGCGCGCTTCTGCTCGCGCTCTTCGTCGTACCGGCCTGCATGGGGCGGCACCCGAAGGCGCACCTCACGGCGATGGCGATCGGGGCGCTGCTCGCGTTCATCCCGCTGCTCGTCTACGGCAGCATTCCCAGGCTCATCGACCGGTTCGACCCGGAGCCGTGGTGGTGCCTCGCCCTCGCGTTCGCATGGGGCGCGTTCGCGGCGTGCGGCTTCGCGGCCGCTATCAACACGGGGGTCGAGTGGGGCTTCGCGCAGGTTTTTGGGGAGAAAGTGGCCCAGGGGATCGCGATCTGCGCCTGCGCGCCGGTCGTCGAGGAGGCCTTCAAGGGGCTCGGCGTCTTCGGGGTCTTCTATTTCTTACGCCGAGAGTTCGACGGGGTGGTCGACGGCGTGATCTACGCCACGTTCACCGCGCTCGGCTTCGCGGCGATCGAGAACGTCACCTACTACGCGAACGCCTCTCTTGCGGCGCACGGCGCGAAGCTCGGTCTCACGTTCTTCATGCGCGGCATCCTCTCGCCATGGCTGCACCCGCTCTTCACGTCGATGACCGGGCTCGGCTTCGGCATCTCGCGCGAGACGCTCAAGCCCTGGCTACGCTGGGGCGCGCCGTTCATCGGCTACTGCGCTGCGGTGCTCCTGCATTCGTGCTGGAACAGCGCGTCGTTCTTCTCGGGGATGCTCTTCCTTCTGGTGCTGCCACTCTGGCTCATGTTCGTCGCCAGCTTCCTCGTGCTCGTCATGTGGCTGGTAGCGCGGAAGGGGAGGATCATCCGCGACAACCTGCGCGACGAGGTGCTGCTGGGCTTCCTCTCGGCCGCGGAGCTCGAGCTCGTCGCGTCTCCGGTGGGGCGTTTGAAGGCGAGCATGTCGCACGGAGCGATCGGACGGGAGTTCGTGGGCGCAGCGACGCGCCTCGGGCTGTCGAAGTGGCACACGGCGAGGGCGATGCGGGGGCAGAAAAGGACGCTGAGCGCCGATTGGATCGCGCCTCTGCGGGCGGAGCTCAATGAGCTGCGGCAGAGGATATGGGCGACGACGGGGAGGACGCTGGTGAAGGGGCCGCCGCCGTCGGTGTGGACTCCTCCGCAGAAAAGGTAGCAGATCGACGTCGAGTCGCTTCGACCCGACGCCGACCTACATCGGGCAAGCCCCCGCGCACGCCTGATACGCCGTGCACTCCGGATCATTCCCGCAATCCTCCGCCGCCGTCAGCGTGCACGTCGAGCTCAACCCCTCCGTGGTCTGGGCGGCGAGGCACGTGCCGCATGCCGAGCTCGGGTCGGATGACGTCGCGGTGCGGCAGGCCGAGTAGCAGGCGCCGTTCGCGGTGCAGCCGCAGTCCGTCAGCTGGTACGCGAGGAACTTCTCGTACGCCGCCGGTGAAGCGGTCATGCACGTGAGGAGGCACGTGGTGCAGACGTTTCCGGTGCAGGTCGCGGTGTCGGTCGACAGCTTCCCCTGGCAATAGGTGTCGCCGGCCGAGCCCGGGCAGCACGAGTCGGGCGGCGGGACGATGGTGGGGGGACCGGCGTCGACCCGCGCCGGATCGAGGACGCACCCCGACGCGGACCCGCAGCACATGTCGTTCGGGTTCACGGTGCACGTTCCCGGGGCTCCCCCGCCATCGGGTGGGCTCGCACACTGGCTTACGCCGGCGTCGCCGCCGTTCGTCAGGCAGGCGTGGGAGCTCGTGTCGCAGACCTCTCCCGGTGAGCAATCGACGTCGCCCGTGCAGTGAATCGGGCCGGAGTCGGCATCCCCAGGTGTCGCGTCCTTGGCGTCGGCTCCCGCGTCGTTCGAGGCGTCCTTCGCGGCGTCGTGCTTGCCAGCGTCCGTGGTCACGACGTGTGGGCTGCAGACGAGCCCCGCCTCCATCTGCTCGCCGGCGTCCCTTGCGTCCTTTGCGCCATGGCCGGCGTCCTCCGGCTTCGACGAGCCCCCGTCGTCCGTTGCGACAGAGGCCGCGTTGCTGGAGCTCGAACAGCCGACCGCCAACATCAGGAAACACAGAGCAAAGGCGCGCATCATCGGATTCCTTCGGAGGGGCGGAGAGGGCACGCAGCGGGGAATCATTGGACCGTCGCGCTGGAGCTGTCGCAGCTCCAGCCCGACCCGTCCACCGCGCAGATGGGGAGCGTGGTCCAACCCGAGTCGGGATCGATCTGCACGAGGTTCGCCGCGTTGCCCCCGCTGAACGTTCCTACGAGCGGTACGCCGAACCGGTACACGCCCGACCCGGTGTTCCCTGTCGACGCTCCGAGAGCGCTCGCCGGGAGGTTCTCGCACGACCAGCCGTGATCGGTCGCGA
>Ga0302279_10002201_pt1 | contig 26429 bp, 20 predicted proteins | sample III_Bog_N3_3_FD_194541 | JGI IMG/M metagenome (GOLD analysis project Ga0302279, IMG submission 194541) | Peat permafrost microbial communities from Stordalen Mire near Abisko, Sweden - III_Bog_N3_3 | ecosystem: Environmental > Terrestrial > Soil > Wetlands > Peat | place: Sweden: Abisko... | reverse complement strand
GGGGTCATCGCCTCCTCGACGGTCACCTTGTCCGGCGCGACGTCGCGCAGGGTCTCGATGATGTGGAGATCACGATCGGTGATGACGCCGACCAGCTTGCCTCCGTGCAGCACGGGAAGGTGCCGGATGTGGTGCTCCCGCATGAGCTTGTGCGCCTGGACGAGCGGCTGCTCCAGGCCGATGGAGTGCGGGCCCGGGGTCATGTACTTCTCGATGTGCGGAATAGCCTTGGACATGGGAGTCGCCTTTCAGCCAGGTTCCAAGCAAGCGCCTGGCCAGTGCACCGGCGCCACAGCCGGCCACCCGAGACGCCGGGCCGTGAGGCGCAGATCCTGCGTGGAGATGCAGCGCGTGCGTGACCGTCTCTCCGCGCGCGCTGCGCCGCACTCCGGCCCCGCCGCCGGGGCCCTGGCGCGCGGATTGCCCTGCCTCGCCGGGGCAGAGAGCAAAGGAGGAAACATGGCGACCGGACACAATTACACCATCGTGGTGGGGATCGACTTCTCGGGGCTCAGCGACGGCGCTCTCGATCAAGCGCTGCAGATGGCCAGCCTCCACGAGGGGGCCGAGGTCCACGTCCTCTACGTCGAGCCCGACCTGTGGACCGGCGCGGTCTTCGCGCCCACCCTCGAGAACGCGATCAACGCCGACACCGCCGTCACCCAGGTGCAGGAGCGCGCCAAGCAGCGGGTCGACCACATGGCGCCGCACCTGCGCAAGCGCCAGATCCGCCGCGTGGTGGCTCACTTCCGCCGCGGCTCGCCCGCCGAGAACGTGGCCCAGCTCGCCGCCGATCTCGACGCCGATCTCGTCGTCGTCGGCTCGCACGGCCACCACGGCATCTCCCGGGTCTTCCTCGGCTCCGTCGCCGAGCGCGTCTCCCGCCTGGCGCGCTGCCCGGTGTGGATCGTGCGGCCCAAGGATCACTCCACCGCGGGCCGCGTGCCCGAGATCGAGCCGCCCTGCCCGGACTGCCTCACCACCCGCCGCGAGAGCCAGGGGGCGAAGCTCTGGTGCGCGCGCCACTCGGAGCACCACTACCTGCCGCCGCACACGCATCACTACGTGACGGACGGGGTCTTCTCCGCCGAGACGACGGTGTACGAGGCGACGCCCGAGCGCGGAGCGTAGCGGACGCGGCCGGTCACCCTGGGGAACGCCCGAGCGCGTCCCGCGACCCCGCAACCACCAGGGGCCGCGCGCCACGCGCTTCTCGGTCCCATTCGATGAGGCGGGCAACGTGGAGGGGGACTGACCGGGGGTCTTTGTGGCGCGGCTCGGCGACGATCGGGGCGAGGTGCGCGTCGAGCGTCGAGCGTCGAGCTGGGAGGGACGCACCGCCTGGGCCTCGTGCGCAAGGTGCTCGAGGGCAGACGACGGGCGGCGGTGGGAATCGCGTGATAGTCCCGTCACCGTCCGTCGGCGACCAGGGTAGGCTGTGGGCCATGGCTTACGTGCTCAGTGCGTTGATCGCCGACCTCGAGCTCCTCCGAGGATCCGGAGAGCTCACCGTGGTACCCCTTCCCCAAGGCAAGGGGCTCGTGCCGCTCGTCGAGAAGCTCGGGAGCGAGCACGTCTCGCAGCCGCTGCTCCGGGGGTGGGAGGGGCGCAACGCGCCCGATGCGGACTTCGAGAGCCCCGAGGAGCGCCGGCGCTACATCGACAGGGCTTCGGCAGCCTTCGCGCGGATCTCCTCGCGGTGCGCGCGGCTGTCCTCGGCGCCGGGGGCGGCGGTGGCGTACGTCGAGGCGGACTTCTGGGCTGGCAGCGGTGGGCAGGCAGCCTCCGTCTGGGAGGGGGGAGAGCTGGTGCTCGGGCCGCTCGTCGAGCGCGAGGCCATCAACCAGGCGCTCGCGCGGCTTGGCGTCCAAGCGGAGTCCTCCGGCGAGCGCTTCGTCGCCCTCGATCTCGGTCGTTTCCGCTCGACCGAGAGCTGGATCGACCTCGTCGAGCCGCCCGCCTAGCGTGCACCGGTGCCGGGCTACGCCCGGCCGGCGGGCGCGAGGCATCCTCCACGATGACTCCCCGACCGGTCGCGCGCGCGGCCGAGCCGCGACTCAGGGCAGCAACTCCACCAGACCGTCGACGTGCGTCGTCGCGCTGAAGGGATGGCAGGCCTGACACGCGCTCAGCACCGGCTGCGCGTGCGTGTGCGGGGTGCCGTCGCGCATCAGCAGCGGCGGGAAGCCGTGGCAGGCGGTGCAGGTCGGCGCGGTGATGTCTCCGCTCACGTCGGTCCACACCGGCGGCGTGCCCGCGCTCGCTCCCCAGTGGCACCACACCGTGCAGCCCTGCGTGGTCGCGTCGTAGGTACCGTTCTGCGGGAGGCTCACGGTCGCCGGGAGCGGGTGGTCGAGGTGGCCCGGGTCGGTCACGGACGCCGGCACGGTGTGGCAGGTCGAGCACGCCACCACGGCGCCCATGCGGTTCGGGAAGCTGGGGTCGAGGTGGGCCTGGTGCGCCCCGACGCCGCGCGAGCTCGGAGCGGTGGAGCCGTCCAGCGCCGGCCCGGGCGCGCCGGTCGGGTCGTGCCCGTGGCAGGTGTCGCAGGCGAGGTTGGGCTGGAAGTCGACCCGACCGTTCACGTGCGTGTCGCCCGGAGCAGGGATCGCGCCCGGCACCGGGACGAGGTGACAGGTCACGCAGACGGCGGCGACCGCGGCCGGCGTGGCGCTCGTCGGCGGTGTCGACACCCGCGCCCAGGCCGCGTGGGAGGAGGGAGGGCTGGTGTGGCAGAGGCCGCACCCGATCACCGCGGGGGGCGCCTGCCAGACCGGCGTCTGGCTCACGTGGCAGTACACGTTGCTGCACGTCATCGAGGCGGCGTCGAACGAGGCGGTGCCGCCGTCCGCCACCGCAAGGCCGGTGAAGGCGACGCGGGTCGTGCCGGTGATGTGGCCCGGCTGGGCGAAGGTCTTCGGCACGTCGTGGCAGTCGTTGCAGAACGTGGCGTGCAGCGCGTGCGCCGCGTCCAGAGGCAGCGGGCCGTTGGGGCCGCCGTGGCAGGTGCCGCAGAACTCGGGCCCGCCGGGCTGGGTGTGGCACCCCTGGGTGGTGCAGGACACGCCCACGATGCCGCCCTGGTAGTCGGCTCCGTGGCAGCTCGCACACGCCGCGAGGTCGTCGCCGTTGGCCCGGAGATAGTGCTGGTGGAAGCTGGGGCTGGTCGGATCGGCCCAGCCGGCGGGGTGCTCGCCGGTGCCGCCGTCGCAGTCGGACGACTCGCCGCCCAGCGCCGCGCAGAGCGAGAGGTTGCGCGAGGTGGTGCAGCCCGCCAGCGCGAGCGAGACGACCGCTGCCGCCGCCAACCGGGTCCGCCGAGGAGGGGTCATGACCGGCTCCTCACGGCGCCGGCGCGTGGACGAGCTGGACGTCGTACGCGGCCCCGGGTCCGTGGCAGGTGGCGCAGGCCTCCGCGCCGCTGGCGGTGGTGTTCGTCTGGGCGTGGGCGACGGTGGCGGGCGCGTCGTGGCAGGCGGTGCACACGGCGGTCGTCGGCGGGGTGTACACCGAGGCGCTGACCACGCGGTCGACGCAGTAGTCGAGCGGGTTCGGGTTGGCGTCCTCGCAGGCGAGCACCTCGCTCAGGCTCGGCTGCACGCTGGCGCCCAGGGGCAGCAGGTAGGTCGGGCCGGCGTGGCAGGCCGTGCAGGCGCTGGGGTTGCCGGGGTAGGCGACGGTGCCGAAGTCGGTGGGGGTCCCGGCGGGGTTGGTGGGCGAGGGCGGGGGGTACGCGCCGAGGGTGTAGGGCTGCTGCGTGAGCGCGTCGCCCATGTGGATCTTGTGGATGAAGACCTTGAAGTCGACGGACTGCGCGGTGGTCGCCGGGACCTCGAAGCGAGCCACGCGCTGGTCGTTGGCCTTGTTCGGGTTGTGGCAGAAGGAGCAGTACTGCGCCTCCTGGCGGGAGCCGCCGTGGGCCGAGAGCTGGAGGTGGCAGCTGTTGCACTGGGCGACGTCGACCACCTTGCGGCGGGGGACGGGCGCGGGATCGGTGACGGCGGCGAAGGCCACCGGGTTGAGCGCCCCGAGCTCCGCTCCCGTGGAGCCGAGGACGTAGCCCTCGAGCCCGAACGCGTACGTGCCCGTCGCGCTCGCCGGCATCGGCGCGGGGAAGGTGTAGGTGTACGTGCCGGTGGTGCCGGCGAGGGCGAGCGTGCCGGTGGCGCCCGTGCCCTGGATGGTCTGCTGCCAGAAGGTCGCGTAGTCGGTGGTGGGCCCGGCGACCGTGACCGCCAGGCTGGGCAGCGGCGTGGCGAGGAGGTCGAGCGGCGCGCCGTTCTGCTGGACGCTGAAGACCAGCTGCGGCGTCTGCCCGGGCGCGGTGTTGCTGACGCTGACGATAGAGAGCGTGAGCTTGGGGCTCGCGGGATCGGTGGTGGGCGTCAGGTGCACGGTGGAGATGCCGGCGAGGCCAGCGACCGGGGGGTGGCACACCGAGCACTTGGTCTCGTCGGGCTGCGGCCCGCCCGGGTGCGCGGTGAAGCCGGTGGGGGCGGGCAGCGCCCCGAAGTAGGTGCCGTCGTGGCAGGAGCCGCAGACCAGCTTGGTGGGGGCGTCGGTGTCCCACACGTCGGGCTGACCCTTGCCGGTGTGGCAGGTGACGCAGTTCTGCACCGCCTGGGGGAAGACGATCGTGGAGAAGTCGTCGACCTGCGCCATGTAGCCGACGATCTGGTACTTGCCGCCGGCGAGCACGCTCGGCAGGTTCGCGCCCATGTGGATCTTGTGGGCCATCACCTTGAGGTCGAGGGTGTTGCCCGTGTAGGCGTCGCTCGACTGGGGGGTGTGGCAGAGCACGCACAGCTTCACGTCGCGGCGATCGCCGCCGTGCGCCGAGAGCGGGTTGTGGCAGGCGTTGCAGCCGGTGGTCTCGACGACGTCGCGCTGCACCGTGACGGCGCCGCCGGCCGGGAGGAAGTCCAGCGTGGCGTTGGCGACGTAGTGCAGCCCGCCGAAGTCGCGGGAGGCCCAGACCCCGACCGTGTGCGTCTTGGTCCCGTCGGCGACCATGATCGGCGCGCCGAAGGTGTACTCGTAGAGGCCCTTGCCGGCGTCGACCTCGACGAAGCTGCCGCCCGAGTCCGTGGTCGCCTGCGTGGCCGCGGCGCTGGTGGCCGGGTCGGTCTCGGTGGTGGTCAGGTACGAGGTGTACTGGAGGGCCTGGCCGGTCGCGCTCTGATCGAGCCACGCCAGCGCGAAGGAGGTGCTGACCGCGCCCTCGGTGTAGAGCCCCTCGCGATCGAGCGCGAGGCCGCTGGCGTCGGTGATCTGGAAGCGCACGACGGCCGTGCCCGCCGCGTCGATGGTCGCGCCCTGGATCGTGAAGACCAGCCCCGGCCCTACGATGTAGGCGTTCTGGCCGGTCGCGCCGGCGTCGCCCTGGGGGCCCGCGGGTCCGGCGTCGCCCTGGGGGCCCGCGGGTCCGGCGTCGCTGGGGGCTCCAGGCTCGCCATCGGGGCCGGCGGGGCCCACGCAGCCCACCAGCCCGAGCGCAGCGCCGAGGAGCAAGCCGAGGCACCCCAGCCAGCGGGGCGCGCCGCGCTCGTTCTTCGTCACGCCGTCAAGATTCCCAGGCTCGGTCATCGCAGTATCCTCGAGGGTTCGCCGTCCGGAGTGCAATACCTGCGCCGGGGACCGCCCAGCGTCGTCGGAGGGGTAGCGGGGCGTCTCTCCCCCCCAAGGCGCGCACGGGGTGCAGCGCCGGCGCAGGGCGTGCGCGGTCACGGCAGGGCCGCGACCTTGGCGCTGGTGGCGCTGATGACGGAGCTGAAGAAGGTGGGGTTGTGGATGCCCTTGGTGCCGTCGTCGTCGAGCAGGTAGTAGTTCCAGAGCGCCCGGTAGTAGTCCGAGCTCGGCGCGAAGAGGGCCGCGGGCGTCGCCGCGTTACTCAGGATGCTGCCGGCGGGCACGTAGAGATCGGCGGTCTGGAGGGACCCGGCAGGGGCGCCGGTGCCGTCGACCAGGGCGACCGTGACCGGCGCGGGCAGGTGGAGGATGAAGCCGATCTGCCCGGCGATCTCCATGTGGTCGATCGAGGTCGGCGCCGCCGTGAGCAGCACGTTCGAGGCCCCGGTGCTGGAGTAGTCTCCCGAGGTCGGGTCCCAGGCGCGCACCTGGTAGCCCGCGCCGCCGGCGGGCAGGAGCGCGGCGACGATGAGGTCCTCGACCTTGCCCGCGATCGCCACGCCCAGCGCGTCGAGCTGCGCCTGGTAGCCGGCCTCCAGCGCGGCGCCGTCGATGCTGGCCGCGTGGCAGGTGGCGCAGACCGTGTTGTCGACGACGAACGAGTGGCTCGAGGTCTGCTGGGCGGCGACCTCGGACGCGGTGACGGCCTTGTAGTGGCAGCCGGCGCAGGTGTTGGCGACGGCGAGGTGCACCGAGGGGGCGTACCTCTCCACGAAGTAGGCGTTGAAACCGAAGACCACGTCCGTCTGCGCGGCCGCGTGGGGCGCCTCGTAGCTCGTCGGCGCGGCGACGAAATCGCTGTGCTCGCCGTTCCGCGTGTTGTGGCAGGACGCGCAGATCATCCCCGTGCCCATGCCCGAGACGCCGTTCATCCCGTTGGGCAGCGACGCCACGGAATCGTAGACGCGGAGCTGCGACGGGTTGGTGGCGTCGTGCGGGTCGTGGCAGGCCGAGCAGGTCGGGGACTCGACCGAGGCGATGGTGAGCCCGATGCCGGTGAGGAAGGGGACCGTGGCGGCGTTGGGCGAGGGGCTGCCCGGCGCGGGCGGGTTGCCGTCGGTGGTGAGCAGCCCGCTGTAGCCGGCGTTGAGCTGGCTCGCGTACCGGGCGAAGCCCTGCGCCGCGTGGCAGCGACCGCAGTGCGCCGCGGTGGTGCCGCGGTTCTCCACCGTGGCCTCGAGGATGGACAGCGTCCGGTCGGAGTGCTTGCTGCTCGCCCACTGCGCCGCCTGGTAATAGGTCGGGCTCTCCTGGTGGCAGGTCGCGCAGACCGCGGCGGACCACGAGATGCGCGCCGGCTGGTCGGGGTTGGTGACGTTGGCGTGCGGGCCCGCCGTGGTCGTGGCCTGCGGCCCGTGGCAGCTCTCGCACTGGATGCCGGCGAGCTGGCCGAGGCTCGGCACCGCCTCCAGCGCGACCCAGTTGCCGGGCTTGTCCTGCGCCGGGACCGTCCAGCCGGCGGTGGCCTCGACGTCGTCGAAGCCGTTGTTCTTCGCGCTCCCGTCGTAGCCCACCGTGTGGCAGGGAAGGCAGCCCGCGGTGAAGCCCTGCCCCTCGGCGCCGTCGAGCTTGCGCTGCATGGCCGAGTAGTGCGCGGTCTGCTCCCACAGCGGGAACTTGGCGGGGGCGATGGTGCCGTTGTGGCAGAGCAGGCAGTTGACCTGCGCCGCCGCGGTCATCTCGCCCAGCCAGGTGCCGCCGTAGAGCTTCATGCTCTGGCCGGCGACCGTCTCCCCCACGACGTAGACGCCGACCACGTCGGGCGTGAACGTTGGGAACTGCGACGTGGCCAGGAGGAGCGTCGCCTTCGATCCGGCGGCGCCGGAGGTGTCGAGCGTCCAGCTCCAGCTCGCCTGCGGCGCAGGGGGAGTCCCGATGGGGATGAGGGGGCCATTGCCCTGGAGCCAGACCGGGACGCCGAGCGGCACCATGCGCAGGCCCGGGCTGGGCCGGGTGGCGCTCGCGGCCGCCGCGGTGGTGGTGGTGAGCCCGTTGGCGTCGGTGACCAGGAGCTGGAAGCCGTAGCCGTTGGCCTGGTCGGGGTCGAGGCCGAGGACGTCGAACCGGGCGTTCGCCAGGGTGGTGGCGCCCACCGACGTGAGGAAGTCCTGGGTGGTGAAGCCGAGCGTCGCCGTGTCCGTGCCGGTGAGCACCGCTGCCGGGCCGCCGGTCTGGCTCCACGCGTAGGTGAAGGGGCCGTCGCCGCTCACCTGCGCCTGGAGGGTGACCGCCGCGGCGTATCCGGCGGTGAGCTGGTCGACGACCGTGACCGCGGGGCCGCCTCCGCCGTCCGCGTCCCGCGCGAGCGCGACGCTCACCGACACCGGCGCGCCGAGGGGCACCGCGACCGTCAGCGTCGCGTCGACGAAGCCCGCCAGATGGAAGGTGAGATCGTAGACCCCGACGTCGAGCCCGGGCAGCGTGAACGCCCCGGCGCCGTCGGTGGTGGCGGGCGCAGCGGCCGGATGGGTGGTCACGGCGACCCCCGTCAACGGGCTCTTGCCATCGGTGACGGTGCCGGTGACGGTGCTGGTCTCCGGCACGAAGGGCCCGGCATCGCCGCTGGGGCCCTGCTGGCCCGGCGGTCCCGCCTCCCCCTGGGCGCCCTGGCACCCCAGCGTCAGCATCACGACGGCGAGCCCGGCGCCCCACCTCACAGCGTTGCGGATCATCATCTTCGGTCCTTGCGCAGAGCGCGCGCGCGCCATGGCCGGATCGGCATCGCAAGCCGGGGGCCACCCGGGAATTGCCCGAAATCGCGGGATCCCGCCGGGGAGGGCGTCCGGATCTGCGCCGGAGGCGCACCGTTTGCGGCCCCCAAACGACGAAGCCGGCAGGGGATCCCTGCCGGCCTCGAGTCGCTCGCGGGGGGAGGCGCCTTCCGGCGCTCCCCGCGAGGGTCGTGTCAGCGCGTCGCTACTCGACGGTCTCCAGCTTGGCGGAGGTGTTGGCGATCACGTCGTTGAAGAACGAGGGGTTGTGGATGCCGAACGTGTTGTCGTAGCTCAGCAGCGTCAGGTTCCAGTACGCCTTGATGAGGTTGGTCACGTCGCCGTTGGCCCAGGGCGGGAGGTAGGCGACCGGGGTGCCGGAGCCGGTGGTCCAGTCCACTGCGCCGGTCCACGGGGTGAAGGTCGCAGCGCCGTAGCCCGGGGTGGTCGGGATGGCCTGGTTCGTCGTCACGGAGGAGAGCGTGACGGTGAGGTTGGTGATCGAGGCCGTGACGTGCGCGTTCGGCGGGGTCGCCGTATCGTAGAACGTCACGTTCGTCGCCGGGGTCGCCAGGGTCAGCGTCAGGCCGGCGGTGGCGCCGAAGCCGCTGTAGGAAGGCGAGCCGAGGACCGTGCCGATGTTCGCCCAGCTGATGCCGGTGACCTGGGTGACGGGGATGTAGAGGGTCTTGGTCGCGCTGGTGTAGTAGCCGGTGACCGGATCGTAGGCGCGCGCGGTGACCTTGACGCCCGCGGTGTTGATGGCCGCGTTGAGGTTGGTGAGCAGCTTGGAGGCCCACAGGTTGCGGAGGCCGTCGAGCTGCGTCTGGTTGGCGGCCTGGAGCGCCACGCCGTCGACGTTGGCCGAGTGGCAGTTCGCGCAGACCGTGCTGTCGACGACGAACGAGTGGTTGGAGGTCTCCTTGAGGGCGACCTGGCTGGCGGTCGTCACCTTGGCGTGGCAGCCCGCGCAGGAGTCGGCCACGGCCATGTGTGCGGACGGCGTGTTGCGCGGCCCGAAGTAGGCGTTGAAGCCGAAGAACATGTCGGCCTGGGCCGGGGTGTGCGGGGTGGTGAAGGTCGCCAGGGGACCGTTGACCATCTCGCCCGTCGAGGTCCACACCGGCGCCGCCACGGTGCCCGTGTTGACCGCCTGGGTGACCTGGGTGTTGAAGTCGGTGTGCTCACCGTTGCGCGAGTTGTGGCAGGTGGCGCAGATGGCGCCGGCGCCCATGCCGCTGATGTTGGTCTGGCCGTTGGGCAGCGCCGGGATGGCGTCGTAGACGCGGAGCTGGCTGCAATCCACGCCGTTGAGCTGCCCGTTGGGGCAGGTGCCGCCCGCGGTGTTGTCGTGCGGATCGTGGCAGCCCGCGCAGGTCTGCGGCTCGATCTCGGCTCGGCTCATGCCCCAGGCGGTGAGCTGCGCCGCGGTCGCCGGCGTGTTGGTGGCGGTGGCGGCCGGGTAGGTCGGGTCGAGCGGCTTGCCGTCGCTGGTGAGGTAGGCGAAGTAGCCGGTGTTCAGGCCCTTCGCGAAGCGGGAGAAGCCCTGCGCCGAGTGGCAGCGGCCGCAGTGGTTGGCGGCGGGGCTCTTCTCGACGCTCGCCTCGGAGATCGCCAGCGCGCGGTTGGAGTGGGCGCCGTAGTCGCCGCCCTGGACCCATTGCGACGGGAAGTAGTGCTGGCCGTACTCCTCGTGGCAGCTCGCGCAGGCCTCCTCGGACCAGGAGATGCGGGCCGCGGAGTCGGTGGCCGCGGTGGCGTGGACCACGTTGCTGATGCCGCCCTGCGGGCCGTGGCAGCTCTCGCACTGGATGCCGGCGAGGTCGGCGAGGTCGTTGGGGCTCTGGATGCTCTCCAGCGCCGACCAGTTACCGGCCTTGTTGGTCGCCGGGTAGGTCCAGTTGGCGGCCTTCTCGACGTCGTCGAAGCCGTTGTTCGCGGCGGTCTTGTCGTAGCCGACGGTGTGGCACTCCAGGCAGCTCTCGCCGAAGTGCGGCCCCGCCGATCCCTCGATCTTGCGCTGCAGCGCGGTGGCGTGCGCGGTCTTCGCCCACGGCGTGAAGTAGTCGGGGGCGGTGACGTTGTTGTGGCACTGCTCGCAGTTGATCGCGGTGACCTGGGCGCTGACCGCGACCGGCGGGGTGTCGGTGGGCCCGGTGATGGTCATGATGCCCAGCCACGTCCCGGCGTAGACCGTGAACGTGCAGGGGGTGTTGCCGGTGTTGGAGACGACCTCCGTCAGGGTGTACATGCCGGCGACGTCGGGGATGAAGGACGCGTACTGCCCGGTCGCGCCGCTGGCGTAGGCCGCAGCGGCGCCGTCGGCCGCGTGGAGCGCGGCGGTCGAGCCGTTGGGCACGGTGGTGAGCTGCCAGTTCCAGGCGGCCTGGGTGGCGCCGCCGTCGAGGGTGACGTCGGGGCCGTTGCCCTCGAGCCAGACCGGGATGCCGACGGGGACGTCGCGCAGGCCGATGGTCGGGCGCGTGGCGTAGACCTGCATCGAGGAGGTGGTGCTCACGCCGTTGCCGTCGGTGACGACGACCTGGAACGTGGAGTGGGCGGCCTGGTCGCGGTCGATGCCGCGGACGCCGCAGCGCGCGTTGTTGAGGACGATGCCGCCGTCGGTGATGCCGTCCGGGTACTGGTAGCCGAGGGCGGCCACGAACTCGGGGGTGGTGAAGCTCAGCGCCGCCGTGGTGGCGCCGGTGAGCGTGAGGGGCGCGCCGCCGGTCTGGGTCCACGCGTAGGTGAGCGTGCCGGTGCCCGTCGCCGCGGCGGTGATCGTGACCGGCGTGTTGTAGCCGACGTTGAGCTGGTCGCTCACCGTGACCGTCGGGCCCGCGGCGCCGTCGGTGTTGAAGAGCATCACGACGTTGACGGTCGTGGGGCCCGAGAGGTTGACCGCAGCGGTGACCGTCTGGGTGGTGTAGCCCGCGAGGCTGAACGTCAGCTCGTAGGCACCGATGTCGAGGCCCTTGAACGAGAAGGCTCCGTTGGCGTCGGTGGTCGCGGTCGCGGTGCCCGGCGTCGCGGTGACGGTGACGCCCGGGAGCGGCGTGGTCCCGTTGGTGGTGACCGTACCCGAGACCTCGTTCGTGAGCGGGGGGACCACTCCCGCATCGGCGTCGGTTCCCGGCGCACCGGCGTCACCGGCGGGACCCTGGGGCCCCGCAGGGCCCTCCTTCCCGGCGGATCCCGTGCATCCGAGCACCAAGCACGTCGCGGAGAGGACCGCGCCCCAGCTCAGTCGTTTGATTTGCAGCATGGCATTGTTCCCTCAGGCGCGACGAGGGACTGTCGTGCGCCGAACCGACTCCAGGGCAAAATCGGGGCCTCCTTGAATTCCCGGAATAATCCCGCACTTGCGAGGGGAACCCCCAGGAGGGAATTGCGCCCTCGACGCAGCCTTTGCGCCCCAGGCAGCTCGTGACCGGGAAGGTGGGAGGAGGGTCGGAGGAGAGGTCGGCGCGGGCACGCGGAGGTCCCGGGAGCGCGCCCCTCGCTGGGGGCGCTCGACCGGGAGTCGCTCGAGCAGGCGGGAGGCGCTACGGGCGCCGGGAAGGGATGAGGTAGCCGCTGCGCCGCCCGAGCCAGCGCAGCACGTCGAGCGCCGAGAGGATGCCCACCACCTCGCCGCGGTCGCCGACGACGGGCAGGCGGTGGATGCCCTCGAACGCCATGAGCGCGGCCCCCTGGCCGATGTTGGAGCTCTCGTGGAGGGCCAGGGCGACGGCGGTCATGACGTCGCCGGCGGTGGTCACCACCGGCTCGTAGACGTGACTGCCCCGTTCGACCTCCCCGGCGCTGCGCTCGTGCGGCCTCGCGGTGACCGCGCGCACCTCCTCGGTGTCGCCGCGCTCCTCGGCGGCCCGCAACACGTCGGCGCGGGAGACGATCCCGATGGGGCGGCCGTCGGCGTCGACCACGGGGACGCCGCTGATGGAGTGCCGCACCAGCAGATCGAGCACGTCGTCGAGGGGGGTCTCGGGGCGGACGCAGAGGACCGACCGGGTCATGATGTCCGCGAGCGGGGTCCCGGGGTCGATGACCGCAGGGGTCACGCCCGGGTGGGCCGCCTCCTCGGACGGGACCTCGGGCGGGGCGTCGCAGTGGCACGCGACCGAGGTGGAGCGGGTCTCCGCGTCGAAGTGGAGGGCGTGGAAGCGATCGCACGCCTCGCACTCGGTCACCGCCACCGATTTCTCGCGGAACGGACAGTAGACGCTGGTGCCGACGAGCTCCTCGCCGTTGGCGCCCACGACGCGCCTGCTGCGCACGGGAAACAGCGACGAGGGCTGCTGGGGGGTCGTTGCTCTCTGAGGGGACATGGCCACGCTCCTCACACGCGGGGGAGTCTTGCGCGTGATCCCCGGATTGCGAGCACCCGCCATGCCACGCGCATCTCGGGGGTCTCAGGCCTTCGGGTCCCTGTCACCGCGCCGGTGGTTCGCGTCGGACGCACCGATTGCGCCGGTCGAACGGCCTGTTCTGCCCACTCAGGGATAGCCGGGGAGTTGCTTGGTGATGTTCGCGAACAGCTCGGGGAGGTCGTTGGCCGCCTGCCCCTTCCCCATCCACGCGGGGAACGAGCCGGCGAGATCGAGGTAGAAGCGGTAGACGGCGTGCGTGGATCGTCCCCCCTCGATGGGCTCGAGGCGCCAGCCGCCCTCGTGCTGGGTCACCCGGACCACGCCTCGGACGGGGGCCGGCCCGCGGTCGTTGGCGGCGACGAAGCGCATCCAGGCGAGGGGCCCCTCGTCGCCCCAGGTGACGTGCAGGGTGAAGTCTCGATCGTCGAGCACCGGCAGGTCGAGCCGCTGGTACACGTCGAGGAAGCCGTCCCCATGGGCTAGGACGCGGTTCTCCTTGAGGTGCTTCTGCCAGGCCGGGTGGTGCGGGTAGTCGATGAGCACGCGCCGGATCCGCTCGGGTGAGGCGGCGATGTTGCCCTCGGCGGCGAGCTCGATGCCGGGGCGCTTCTCGCGACGGTAGACCTTGACGCCGTTCTTCTCGGCGATGAGGGCGAACCCGTCGTCGGGGAGGACGCTCGCCGCCGGCGGCGCCATGCCCGCGAGCGAGGGCGCCGGAGACGTATCGGCCTGGGCCAGAGCGGCGGTGACGGTGAGCGCCGCGGCGAGCGCGGTGAGGGCGGGTCGGTGCAGCATGCTCGGTCTCCGTGCAAGGATCCCACCGTTGCAGACGCAGGGTGTCGCGGAGCGGGGGACCGATACGTGCTAGGCCTGTCGCAGGTGGAAGACCCAAGTATGCGTGCGCAACCCTCGTCGGCAATGGAGAAGAAGGGAGCGGGCGCCGCGGGGCGGCCGCCCCCGGTGACGGAGCCTGCGAGCACGGTGCCCTGGTGGAAGCGGACGACCGTGTATCAGGTCTATCCGCGCAGCTTCGCCGACGGGAACGGCGACGGCGTCGGCGACATCGCGGGGATCCTCGGCCGCCTCGACTACCTGCGCTGGCTCGGGGTGGAGACGATCTGGCTGTCGCCCTTCTACGAGAGCCCCCAGGCCGACTTCGGCTACGACATCAGCGACCACTTCGCGATCGCGCCCGAGTACGGCTCGCTCGCCGATGCCGCGTGCCTGATCCGCGAGATCCACGCGCGCGGGATGAAGGTCGTCTTCGACATGGTGCTCAACCACACCTCCGCGGCCCACCCGTGGTTCGTGGCCTCGCGCCTGTCGCGCGAGGATCCCAAGCGGGACTGGTACATCTGGCGCCCCGGTCGGGGCTCCCGGGGGCAGCACCCGCCCAACAACTGGAAGTCGATGCTCGGCGGCAGCGGCTGGCACCGGGACGAGGCCACCGGCGACTGGTACTGGGCGAGCTTTCTCCCCTTCCAGCCCGATCTCAACTACCGCAACCCCGCGGTGAAGGCGCAGATGCTCGACGTCGTCCGCCACTGGCTGGAGGAGGGCGTCGACGGGCTCCGGCTCGACATCTTCAACGCCATCTTCAAGGACGCGTCGTTCTGCGACAACCCGTTCTCGTTCCGCGCCGTCCCCTCCGAGCACAACCCGCACGGCTTCTTCCAGCGCAACCAGCACACCATCGACCACCCCGACACCCTCGCCTTCGCCCGCGAGCTCCGGGCCGTGGTCGACGGCATCGAGGGGCCGCCGCGCTTCCTCGTGGGCGAGGTGTTCGGCGACGCCGACATGCTGCGCCGCTACTGCGGGGCCAAGGCGGACGGGCTCCACCTCGTCTTCCTGTTCAAGACGCTGGGCATGCGCTTCAGCGGCCGCGGGGTCCGGGCGGTCATCGCCGAGTTCGAGCGGGCGTTCCCGGAGCCGTTCTCCCCCACCTACGTCTTCGGCAACCACGACCGGCCGCGCTTCATCCACCGCCTCGATCTGCACCACGAGAAGGCCAAGCTCCTGGCGATGCTCCAGCTCACCGTCAGGGGCGTCCCCTTCATCTACTACGGAGAGGAGATCGGCATGCGCCACCACGAGATCCCTCTCCACGAGGGGCTCGATCCCGTGGCGGCGCGCTACCGCTTCGTGCCCCGGTGGCTGGTGGGCTTTCTGCGCACGCGGGGCATCCTCCTCAACCGGGACGAGTGCCGCCTGCCCATGCGCTGGGACGACGGCCCCAACGCCGGCTTCGCGCCGGCGACGGCGCAGCCCTGGCTCCCGGTGCCTGCCGAGAGCCCCTCGCTCAACGTCGCGGCCCAGCAGGGCGATCCCGCCTCGCTGCTGAGCTGCTACCGCGGCCTCCTCGCGCTCCGCCGCGAGATCCCCGCCCTCCACTGCGGAGCGCTCGATCTCCGCGAGGACTCCGCGCTCCCCGCCGCCGTGGTCGCCTACCGTCGCACCTGCGCCGGCGAGACGGTCGACGTCTTCCTCAACTTCGGCGGGCGCGAGGTCGAGCTCGATCTCGCCGAGCACGCCGGCCGGGCGCTCTACTCCAACCGCACCGGCGAGGTCGAGGCCGCGGTCGCCCGCCGCACCCTCGGCGCCTACGAGGGCGTCGTCCTCTTCGACCGGCGCTGAGCGCGATCGCCCGGGGGATGCGACGCGCCGCGTCGTGCTCGGGCCGACCAGAGGCTCCGGGTGAGCACGGGAAGGCTCGGGGTGAGCACGGGAAGGCTCGGGGTGAGGGAGGGAAGGCTCCACCTGGCGGAGAAGAGGCGCGGGGTGAGCGAGGGAAGGCTCCGGGTGAGCTCCGAAAGGCGCGGGGTGAGGGAGGAAGACCTCCACTTGGCGGAGAAAAGGCTCGGGGTGAGGGAGGAGAGGCTCCGGGTGAGGGAGGGAAGGTGCGCCGCCCGCAACGCCGACGATGGCCTGTGCGTTGCAATCGAGACCCGATCATGGACCCCTACCAGACGCTCTGTGACGATCACCAGCGGCTCGACGCCCTCTACGAGGCCTGGCTCAACGGCGTCCACGTCAACGACGCGGAGGTCGAGGAGCGGGCCTGGAGCGAGCTCGATCGCCAGCTCGCCGCCCACCTCGAGGCGGAGGACACCCACCTGCTGCCGCTGTTCGACGCCTTCGACCCCGCCGAGGCCGCCGCGATCCGCGCCGAGCACGTGCGGATCCGCCAGCTCGCGGCCGAGCTCGGCGTGCTGCTCGACATCCACGCGGTGCGGGAGACCAAGGCCGCCGAGCTCATCGCCTTCCTCCGCACCCACGCCGCCCGCGAGGAAGCGAAGCTCTACCCCTGGGCCAACCGCGCCCTGCCGGAGGCCCCCCGCCAGTCCTTCCTGCAACGCCTGCGCGAGGCGCGCAACGCTGTCACCGCCCCGCGCGGAGCTGCCCCGTGAAGCTGGCGAGCCACGGCACGTGAATTGCTCCCTGTCGGAGCATCATGGATGCCAGCAAGAACGCAGAGGACACCGCAAAGCCCAAGGATCACGCCAGCGTCGGCGAGCTCGCCGCGGAAGCTCTGGTGGGGGCGGCCGCCGGAGCGGCCACCGGGATGGTCGGCGGCCCGCCGGGCATGGTGGCCGGGGCGCTGATCGGCGGCGCCATCGCCGCGGCGGCGGGCGCGGTGCTCCACCGCGATCGGGCCGAGCACGAGGCCGAGGAAGAGCAGCTCGACCGCGACATCGGCGTGAGCGGCGGCAACATCGGCGAGGCCGCTCCGGGCGCGCCCTCCGCGGTGCGGGGCACGTTTCACGCGGCGTCCATCGGCGTCGGCGGCGGCAGCTCGCAGGCGCCCAGCGAGGGGCCGATGCAGACCCTCGACGAAGACTGAGCCCCTCGACGGTGACGGGAGCGCCACACCCGTGGCGGACTGGCGTCCGGCAGGATGACCCCCTCGGTCGCCGTCGTATCGAGCGCGCCCGCCCCCCCGGGCTCACCCCCTCCGCCGCAGTCGCACCGCCTTCACCGCCTCGAACCAGAGCACGCTCGCCACCCCGGCTCCGAGGGCGGCGACCACTTCGACGAGCGGCACCGGTGCGAACTGGAAGAGCCTCCGCAGCGGAGCGAGCGACAGGCCCAGGGCGAGGAGCCCGAGCGATCCCAGCGTCACCGCTGTCGCCGGGACGTTCCTGGCGAGCAGGGTGACCAGCAGGTTGCGCGTGTGGGAGCGGTTGGTGGCGATCAAGCCGAGGTTGCCGGCGAGGAGCGTGGTGAACGCGAGGGTGCGCGCGTGCTCGGGGGAGGCGCCGCGAGCGAGGACCACCGCGAGCACCGCCGCCGTCGCCCCGAGGAGCGCCCCGCCCTGGAGGAGGGCGGGGACGAGGATGGACGCGTCCAGCAGCGGCCTCTCGGGGGGGCGCGGAGGGCGGCGCATCACGTCGGCCTCCTCGGACTCGGCCTCGAAGGCGACCGAGCAGGCGGGATCGATGACCAGCTCGAGGAAGACGACGTGCACGGGGAGGAGCACCGCCGGCCACCCCAGCAGCACCGGGAGCAGCGAGACCCCGGCGATGGGGACGTGGACCGCGACGATGTAGGCCATCGCCTTGCGCAGGTTGTCGGCGATGCGCCGGCCCAGCCGCACCGCGGCGACGATGGAGGAGAAGTCGTCGTCGAGCAGCACCAGCGCGGCGGCTTCCCGGGCGACGTCGGTGCCCCGCTTGCCCATGGCGATGCCGATGTCGGCAGCCTTGAGCGCGGGGGCGTCGTTGACCCCGTCGCCGGTCATCGCCACCACCTCGCCCCGCGCCTCGAAGGCGCGCACCAGGCGGAGCTTCTGCGCCGGCTGGGCGCGGGCCACGATGGAGAGGCCTTCGAGGCGGTGGCCGAGGGCCTCGTCGCTCAGGCCTTCGAGCTCGGGTCCCTCGAGCACCCCGGTGGGCTCGCGGAGCCCGATCGAGCGGCCGACCGAGCGCGCGGTCTCCAGGTGGTCGCCGGTGATCATCACCACGCGGATGCCGGCGGCGTGGCACTCGGCCACGGCGGCGGGGACCTCGGCGCGGACGGGATCGGCGAGCCCGACCAGACCGACCAGCTCGAAGGCGAAGCCATGGGGATGCTCCGGGAGGATGGGCTCGAGGCCGTCCTTCCAGGCGCGGGCGACCGCGAGCACGCGCAGCCCGTCGCTCGCCATGGCGCGGACCTCGTCGAGCAGCGAGGCGGTGCGCTCGGCGCCGAGGTGGCAGAGATCGGCGATGGCCTCGGGCGCGCCCTTGGCGGCGACGACCAGGCGCGTGCCCTCCGGGGCGCGCCACACGTGGGAGAGGGCGCAGAGCTCCGGGGAGAGGGGGTACTCGCGCTCCAGCGTCCACGCCGCGTGGAGGTGCTCGGTGCCGGCGAGCTTCCGCGCGCCCAGCGCGTGGAAGGCGATCTCCATCGGATCGAAGGGATCGGTCTGGCTGGCGAGGATCCCGTACTCCACCAGCTCGTGGAACGCCTCGGGCAGGACGGTGGCGTCCGCGCCGGCCGCGTCGAGGGTCGTCCCGCCGGCGTGGAGGCGGCGGATCTCCATGCGGTTCTCGGTCAGCGTCCCGGTCTTGTCGGTGCAGACCACGGTCGCCGAGCCGAGCGCCTGCACCGCCGCGATGCGCCGGGTGAGCACGTTGCGCCGGGAGATGCGCCAGGCGCCGAGCGCCAGGAACACGGTGAGCACCACCGGGAACTCCTCGGGCAGCACCGCCATCGCCAGCGTGATCCCGGCGAGGAGACCGTGGATCCACTGGCCCCGCGTGAGCCCCCAGCCGAGCACCAGCAGGACACAGAGCGAGAGGCCCACCGCGGCGACGACGCGGACGATCCGGTCCACCTCGCGCTCCAGGCGGGTGCGCTCCTCGGTGACGGCTCCGAGGCTCACCCCGATCCTCCCGATCTCGGTGCGGGCGCCGGTGGACCGCACCTCGGCGACCCCGCGGCCGCGCACCACCAGGGTGCCCGAGTAGACGAAGGGAGAGTCGTCGCCGCCCGGCGGGCGAACCGCCGCCCCGTGAGGCCCGCGACGCTTGCGGACGGCGAGGGACTCGCCCGTGAGCAACGACTCGTCCACGGTGAGCCCGTGCGCGTCCAGCAGCTCGGCGTCGGCGGGGACGCGGTCGCCCTCGACGAGGATGAGCACGTCCCCCCGCACCACCTCGCGCCCGGCGATGCGCCGCTCCCGGCCCCCCCGGATCACCAGCGCCCTCGGGCTGCTGAGGTCGCGCAGCGCCCCGAGGGCGCGCTCCGTCTTGCGCTCCTGGAAGAGCGCGATGCCGATCATCACCACCACGAACGAGAGGAGGGTGAGCGCCTCGAGGGCGTCGCCGAGCACCAGGTAGAGCCCTCCGGCGACAAGGAGGAGCAGGAGCATCGGCTGGGTGACCACGCCGAGCGCGGTCTTCCAGACCGGGGCCTCCTCGTCGGCCGGGAGCTCGTTGGGACCCTCGTCGCGGAGCCGCCCGGCGGCCTCGTCCTCTGCGAGGCCGGTCAGGGCGCGGACGTCGAGTGCGGGAGTCACGGGCACTCCTAGGGTGCGGGAGGGCTGCTGGGCAGGCCGCCGCGCGCCGGATCCACGTCCGCCGCCGTCTCGGCGAGGATGAGCTCGAGCGCGCGCGCGGCCTTGGCGATGAAGCTCCGGTCGCTCTCGATGAAGAACCGGCGAGGGTGGGGGCTCCACGCGGCGGCGATCCGCTCGTCGATCAGCGCGGCCTCCTCCGCCGACTCGACCCGGACCCGGTTGGCGTGGTTGTAGCCGTTGCCCGCGGGCGGCGTGCGCAGGTGGATCACCGTCGAGTAGCGGGCGAGCTGGTCCGCGTGAGTCGTCCCGACCGCGTCCCAGAAGCTCTCCGGGCTGTCGGGCCAGTAGGCGACGCCGTCCACCGTCCCTCGATCGCAGAGGATGGCGCGGGCTCGCCCCTCCTCCAGCGCCATCGTCTCGAGCTCGATCTGGACGCGGAAGATCGCCCGCTGGGCCGCGCGCCGGGCGGCGGCGCTCGCCCCTCGCGGGAAGCCCCCGCCGAAGACGATGGTCGCGGCCTCGGGAAGCACCACGAGGTGGTCGCCGAAGTGCTTCCTGGCGACCTCCAGCACCGCAGTCTTCCCCCCTCCCGGGCCTCCGGTGAGGACGACGCGACGGACGCTTCGCCAGGCAGCACGGGCCTCGGAAGGATCGATGATCATCGGCCCAGCGGACTGTGCACGACGCGGACCAGACGGACGAGCGGGGATGCGGTCCGCGGCGTCACGCACCGCCTGCGTGACGACGCAACCAGCGCGCGCGGCGCCTCGCGCGCTCTCTCGATCGGGGCTTCCCGGCGGCCGGCAGCCCAGGCGGCACGCGGTTTGCGACCCACCCGCGGACTCACAGGAGAGCATCATGCAGCGTACCATGCAGGCAGCGGTCGCCCGGAGGTTCGGTCGACCGCTGGTGATCGAGGATGTCCCCCGCCCCGCGCCGGGCCCGGGGCAGATCCTCGTCTCCGTGGTGGCGAGCGGCATCTGTGACACCGATTTGCACGCGGTCGCCGGCGACTGGCCCATCCGGCCGACGCTGCCGTTCATCCCCGGTCACGAGGGCGCCGGCTACGTGGCCGCCGTCGGCGCCGGGGTCACCGCCGTCAAAGAGGGCGACCGGGTCGGCGTGCCCTGGCTGCACGGCGCCTGCGCCGCCTGCGAACAGTGCGTCACCGGCTGGGAGACCCTCTGCCCCTCCCGGCAGAACACCGGCTACTCGGTGAACGGCTGCTTCGCCGAGTACGTCGTCGCGAACGCGGCCTTCGTGGCGCGCATCCCCGCCACGCTCGGCTTCGCCGACGCCACCCCGATCCTCTGCGCGGGAGTGACCAGCTACAAAGGACTCAAGGAGACCGAGGTCCGGCCCGGCCAGTGGGTGGTGATCTCGGGCATCGGCGGCCTCGGTCACCTCGCAATCCAGTATGCGAGGGCGATGGGGATACACGTCGTCGCCGTGGACGTCGACCGCGACAAGCTCGCGCTGGCCCGCTCGTTCGGCGCCGAGATCACCGTCGACGCGCGGACCAGCGATCCCGGCCCGGAGGTGCAGCGCCTCCTCGGCGGCGCGCACGGGGCGATCGTCACGGCGGTGTCGCCGGCCGCATGCCGTCAGGCCCTCGGGACGCTGCGCTCCCGCGGCACCTGCGTGCTCCTCGGACTGCCGCCCGGCGAGCTCCCCACCCCCATCTTCGAGGTGGTCCTCAAGCGGCTGACGCTGCGCGGCTCGATGGGGGGGACTCGCAGGGATCTCCAGGAGGCGCTGGAGATCGCGGCGGACGGTGCCGTTCAGCCCATCATCGAGCTCCAGCCGCTGTCGGCCATCAACGACGCCTCCGCGCGGATGAAGGAAGGCAAGCTCCACGGACGGATCGTGCTGGCGATCCGCGACCCCTGAGCCGAGATTTCTCGGAAGAGTCCCTCCTGTGCGATGCCCCGATCGGCCGCGAACGCAGTGGGACGCATCCTTTGCGATCGCACGCAATCGCTGCGCCGATGGCCGAACGAGGCGCGAATGGAGTCGTGGCGCGGGCATGGTCCGCGGCTTGCAATCCGTCCCCGTCCAATGAAAGCGCGTCAGGAAGCGATCCCCGGCAGCGGCTTGCCTGCCGCTGCGTTCGTCGGGCTCCTGGGTGCGTCCATCGCTCTCTTCCTGGTGTGGAACGGCCTCCTCTGGAGGGCCCCGCGGGAGACGTCGCACGTCGCGCGCTTCACGGTCTCCTACCTGGCGGTGGTGCCCCTCGGCGCCGGTCTGCTGGTGGCGCTCCGCCGCTTCAGCTGGATGCACCTCATCACCACCACCGGCGCGGTGTGGGCCTTCAAGCTGGTCATCACGGCGGCGCTCTACGAGGCGTTCGCCCGGGGGACCGCCACGCAGCTCCAGGCCGTGGCCCCGCCCGCGCTCACCGCGTCTTCGCCACGCAACGATTACCGCGCAGCGACCTCCTTCGCCTCGGGCGAGGTGGCCGGGCGCGCGCGGCTGCGCGGGCAGGGGATCGGCGGCGCCGTGGTGCTGCTCGACAAGCCGCTGCCCGGGCGCGCGGCGCCGGCGTCGCAGCAGGTGGACCTGACCGTCTCCGGCTCCCGCTATGCCGAGCCCCTCTATCTGGCGCACGTCGACGACGAGGTGAGGCTCTGGAACCGCGACGGCGTGCTCCACACCGCGCACGTCACCGGCGCGAGCGGCAGGCCGCAGAACCGGCCGATGCCCCCGTCCGCGGAGCCTCAGCGGCTGTCGCTCACCGAGCCGGGGCTCTATCACATCCGCTGCGACAACCACCCGGGTGAGGCCACGTGGATCGTGGTGGTCGATCACCCTTATGCGGTGCGGACTGCCTCCGATGGATCGTTCCGCATCGAGGGCGTCCCCGCCGGCGAGGCGCACCTGGTGACCCTCGCTCCCGACGGCCCGTCGCTGCGGCGCGCCGAGCTGCGCGCCGCCGTGTCCGCCGGCGCGACCCTCGAGCCGAGCTTCGACCTCGATACGGCACCTCAACTCTCCCCCTGACCACCCCGGGGAACGCCAGCGGCGGGCCCCGGCGAGACCGCTCCGCGACACTCTTGACGATCCACAAGGAGCCCTTTGTGACCCGACGTCCACCGCGACGCTATCCGCGCCCTGTTCTCCTCTTCTCGATGGCCGCGGCGCTCTCCGCGCTCGCGGCCTGTGACAAGGATGTTTGGACCCCCGACGAGCTCGCGCGGGGGATCTCCCCGCGCACCGAGCGCACCCTCCGGCGCGGCCGCGAGCAGTACTCGATGTACTGCGCCGGCTGCCACGGCGAGAAGGGCGACGGAGAGGGCCCGGCGGCCCGGTTCCTCGCGCCCAAGCCCCGCGATTTCCGCAAGGGACGCGTGAAGTTCGCCGCCGTGCCCGCGAACACGCTGCCCCGCGACGAGGATCTCCTCAACACCATCAACCACGGGCTCCACGGCACCTCGATGCCCACCTGGAACCTCATCGGCGGCGAGGACAAGCAGGCCATCGTCGCCTACATCAAGACCTTCTCCGACGTCTGGCAGACGGAGGCGGTGGGCGTTCCGGTGCCCATCAAGCCCGACCCCTGGCGCAAGAAGCCCGAGAAGGGCATCGCCGAGGGGGAGCGCGTCTATCACGGCGTCGCCGGCTGCTCGAGCTGCCACCCGGCGTACGTGACCCGGGCCGTGATCGCCGAGGACATGAAGTCCTTCGAGATCCCGCTCACCGGCTTCCGCGAGGATCTCTACCAGAGCGTCGAGAAGGAGAGCGACTGGGGCGCGCCCATCAAGCCGCCCGACTTCCTCAACGATCGGACCAAGATCGCCGACACCAAGGAGGAGCTGGTCCGGGTGATCGCCGCCGGCGTCGGCGGGACGGCGATGCCCTCGTGGGGCGACGCGCTGACCGACAAGCAGCTCTGGGGGCTCGCCTACTACGTCGAGTCGCTGATCCTGAAGCGCGACACGCCCATGGCCCCCGCCATGCAGGCCGCGCTCGCCTCCCAGCCGCCGTTCACCCCGGAGAAGTAGACGAGGAGCCATGACGACCGCCACCGCTACCGCCCTTGCCAAACCCCGCGCCGACGAAGAGCCGCTGGTCGACCGGCCGCTGGTCAAGGCGCACATCATCGCCGGGTTCACCTTCTTCTTCGCCTCGATCTTCGCGGGGATGCTCTACGCCCTGCAGCTCAGCCGGCTCTACCCCTTCCCGGGCGTCGAGCTGCTCTCGCCGGGGCGCCTCCGGATCATCCACACCAACGCCGTCGCGTTCGGGTTCCTGCTCAACAACTTCATGGCCGCGATGTACTGGATCATCCCGCGGCTGACCGGCCAGCGCGTGCTGAGCAAGAAGCTCTCGTGGGTGGTCTTCTATGCCTGGCAGTCCATCGTCGGCCTGGCGGCCATCGGCATCATCGCCGGCCACGCGCAAGGCATCGAGTGGGGTGAGACCCCGACCTTCACCGACCCCCTGGTCGTGGTGGGGGCGGCGCTCCTCATCGCCAACGTGGCGACCCCGATCCTGCGGGTGCGGGCGCGCAAGCTCTACGTCACCCTCTGGTACTTCGGCGCCATGATGGTGTGGATGCCCCTCACCTACGTGATGGGCAACTTCGTGCCTCAGTACTTCGTGCCCGGCGCCGCCGGCGCCGCGGTCACCGGCCTCTACATCCACGATCTCGTCGGCCTCACCGTCACGCCGCTGGGCTGGGGGATGATGTACTACTTCGTGCCGGTGATCCTGAAGAAGCCGGTGTGGAGCCACACGCTCTCGCTGGTGGGCTTCTGGGGGCTGGCGTTCTTCTATCCCCTCAACGGCGTCCACCACTTCTTCTACAGCCCGATCCCGATGTACGCGCAGTACGGCGCGGTGATGAGCACCATCGCCGTGGAGATCGTGGTCTTCACCGTCATCGTCAACTTCTTCATCACCCTCCGCGGCCGCGGCGACATGCTCCGCTCCAACCTGGCGATCCGCTGGTTCTACACCGGGATGGCGGGCTACTTCCTCACCTGCTTCCAGTGCGCGTTCCAGACCACGCTCACCTTCCAGCGGCTCATCCACTTCACCGACTGGGTGGTGGCTCACGCCCACCTGGTGATGTTCGGAGTGTTCAGCTTCTGGATCATCGGCATGGTCATCTACCTCTGGCCCAAGCTCTGCAACGCGCCCTGGTGGAGCGACCGGCTCAACGGCTGGGTCTACTGGATCATGACCATCTCGCTCATCGTGATGTTCCTCGACCTCACCGCCGTGGGTATCGTCGAGGGCTACCTGTGGCAGAACCTGGCGCCCTGGGAGCGCTCGCTCACCGCCGCCCAGCCCTTCTGGCACCTGCGCACCATCAGTGGCTTCGGCGTCATCACCGCGTCGCTGCTCCAGGCCTACAACATGTGGATGACCGCCAAGGGCCACTCGTCGGCCTCGACGCCGATCGCCCAGGAGCCCGCCGCGTCGTCGGTCGGGGCGGCGTGAGGAACTGACATGGAAAAGCTCACTACCGTCTGGCTCGTCGCGGGTCTCGGCTGCTTCGCTCTCGCCGGCGTGGTCGAGGGGTATCTGCCGATCGCGCAGCTCACCAAGATCAAGTACAAGTCGCTCGAGGAGATCGCCCCCGACCCCAGCCCGGCCTTCAAGGACCTGGCGCGGCGCTACCCGGAGGCGTTCAAGAAGTACTACGGAGAGCCCACCGGCGCGTCCTTCCGCGAGGCGCTCAAGCTGGGGCGCGACAGCTACATCGCGGAGGCGTGCTGGCACTGCCACTCGCAGTACGTGCGCCCCATCTCCAACGAGGACATCCGCTTCGGCAAGGTCTCGTACTCGGCCGAGTACATGAACGAGATGTTCCTCCCCCACCTCTTCGGCACCCGCCGGGTGGGCCCCGATCTGATCCGCGAGAGCGGGCGCCACGCCAACGACTGGCACGTCGCCCACTTCTTCGACCCGACCATCGTGGTGCCGAGCTCGGTCATGCCGCGGTACACCTGGTTCTACGACGGTGAGGTGCCCAACAAGCGGGGCTTCGCCATCATCGCCTACGTGCAGTGGCTGGGGAGCTGGGCGACCCCCGACGCGATCCTTCGCGAGGAGAAGAGGCAAGCCAATGCTACCGAGTGAAACGATGACGCCCGTCCACGCGGCGGGCTCGCCCCACCGGCCGGAGCGGATCCTGCTCTGGATCGGGATGATCGGCGGGACCCTCGCGGCCGGCGTGGCCTTCGTCTACAAGATCGCGGAGTTCATCTTCACCCTCAACAGCAACGAGGTGCAGGGCTTCGCCGACGTCCCGGTGACGATCTACTTCGTGGTGGCGGCCGGCTGGCTCTGCCTCCTGGTGTGGTGCTTCGTCAGCGGGCAGTTCACCGACATCGAGCGCGCCAAGGTCGAGATGCTCGAGCAGGAGGAGGCATATGAGCAGCGCGGCGAGTGAGGCGATCAAGGTGGCTCCCGCGGCGGCGGCCGTGCCCGAGCTCGAGGGTCTGGTTCCGATGGTCGAGAGCACCACGGATCGGCACGAGACCCTCCTCGTCTACGACCCCTCCTCCAAGGTGCCGTGGGCGGTGGTGCTGGTGTGGGTCTGCGCCCTGATCGGGCTCGGGACTTACCTGGTCACCCTGTATCTGCCCGACCTGGCAGCCTGGTCGAAGTAGCCATGAGCGCGGAGTCTCCGGCGGCGTGCCCGCACTGCGGCCTCGCGACCGCCGCCGGGGGCACCTACTGCTGCTACGGGTGCGAGCTGGCGGCCTCGATCGCGGCGGAGGGCAAGGAGCGCCGCACGGAGCTCCGGGGGGTGCTCACGTTCTCGCTCCTGCTCTCGATGATGGTGATGATGCTGTCCCTGTTCCTCTTCGCGGAGGACGTCTACGACGCGGGGGCCGGCGCCGGGTTGGTGTGGATGCGCACTTTCTACCGGGTGCTGTCCGGCGTGCTCGCGACGCCGGTGGTGGTGCTGCTGGGCGCGCCGCTCGCGCGCCGGGCGCTCCGGGCGCTGGCCGCGCGTCGGCTCACCATGGATCTCCTCATCGCCACCGGCGCCGCCGCGGCCTACCTGATCTCGGTGGTCGCCCTCGTGCGCGGGCGCGGCGGCGTGTACTTCGACAGCGCCACCGCGGCGCTGCTGCTCTCGACGCTGGGTCGGTACCTGGAGGCCACCGCGCGCGCGTCGGCCAGCCGGGTGATCGCTCCGTC
>Ga0302279_10002200_pt1 | contig 26432 bp, 24 predicted proteins | sample III_Bog_N3_3_FD_194541 | JGI IMG/M metagenome (GOLD analysis project Ga0302279, IMG submission 194541) | Peat permafrost microbial communities from Stordalen Mire near Abisko, Sweden - III_Bog_N3_3 | ecosystem: Environmental > Terrestrial > Soil > Wetlands > Peat | place: Sweden: Abisko... | reverse complement strand
CTGCGCCGCCTGCGACGAAGCAGACGACCATCGCGGGCTGGTACTGGGTCGCGGCATTCCGCGGCAGAGGCTCATGCGCTTCGAACACGGCGATTGACGCGCTCCGTCCGTTCGTGACGTCGAGAATGTCGAAGACCAGCCCGAGGGAGAGACCGACGACGCCGGCGCCGGCGACACCGAGCCCGACGTAACGGTCCGATTGGCCGACGGGGCTCGGTGCCGCAGCCGGAGGCGTGGGCGGAGGTAAGGCTGCGACTGTCGTAACGGGCGTCGTCGTGGGCGCGGCTTCGTCGGCTGAGGCCGGCGCGGCTCGCATGACCGAGAGCGCGAGCGGGAGCACGAGGAACGCGCGGCGAATGGGCACGTGGAGGGCTTAGTACACGTGCGCGATGCCCATCGCCGAAAAGAGGACCTGCGAGACCTCCCCGCGGAATGGCCGGGCCGTACCATCGTGTGCCGCCCGATCCTCGGAAAGCCTTGATTCTCACGTTGGTTTCCGCTCGTGCCACCGAGCTTCCGGCCCCGCCGGTGGCACAACTGGACGAGCAGATCTTGGCTCTGGAGCCTCTCTCGGTTTGACGATCGACGCCCAAGTTTCCACGATTGACGCCCGAGTCTCGACGAGAGGCGCGCTCGGCGTGACGACGGACGCTCGGGGCACTGAGATCGACGCTCTCGACGAAGCGAGAGACGCCGCGCGCGCCTCGTGCGCCCTCGCTCGAAGCGCGGAGCGATGCTCTCGGCATGACGAGGGACGCTCTCGGCGTCCCGATGGACGCCCGAGGCGCTGCGAGCGCGTCTCCGCACGCGAGACTCGACGCTCTCGGTGGGGCGAGCGCACCGCCCGGCGCCTGCTCGGTGGCACACGTTCCAGAATTGGACGCGCTCGGCTCGACGACGGCCGCCCGAGGCACGGCTTGGCACAGATCGAACACTTCTCGGGAGGCGCTGATCGCTTCTCGGGCGGCGCTCGTCGTTCCGAGGGATGCTCTCGCCTTTCCTGGGGCGTCGAGCGCCCCGACGATGGACCGGCTGCGCTCGACTTGCGCCGTGATCTCCGAGGCTTGCGACTCGATGGTCGAAGCGCGGGCGGCGCTCGCGAAACGTCGGGGCGCGCGGATCGATGCGTGAGCATCGCTCGCATCTTGGAGCGCCTCGATCGTCGCTCCCCGGGAAGTGGAGCCCGGCTCGAAGGCGTCGATCGTGGCATCGCGCGCGGCCGGCGCGGCAGGTCGCGCCTCGATCGTCACAGCTCGGGCGTCGATCGTCGTTCGCTGCGCCTCGATCGTCGTTCGTCGGGCGCCGATGGGTACGGCTCGCGCGTCCCTCCTCACTTCGCGCGCGTCGGTCGCCGTTGAGGTAGAGATTCAAGAGCCCATGACGTTCTTCCAAGCCCCCCCGAGCCTCGGCAACCAGTTCACCGACGACCCGTTCCTCCAGAGCTATCTCTCGCGCGCGCTGCCGAAGGATATGCGGCGCGAGATCGACGCGGAGATGAGCGATCTGGGCGAACGCGCGGGGGGAGATCTCTACGCGAGCCTGCTCGCGGGGCACGCCGACGAGCCGACGCTGGTGCAGTGGGACGCGTGGGGCAAGCGCGTCGACCGCATCGAGCTGACGCCGCACTGGAAGACGATGGCGACGATCGCGGCGGAGAAGGGCGTGGTCGCGACGGCGTACGAGAAGAAGCATGGCGAGCATTCGCGCGTGCACCAGTTCGCGCTCGCGTATCTCTTCGACGGCTCGAGCGGCGTCTACACGTGCCCGCTCGCGATGACCGACGGCGCGACGAAGACGCTGCTCACGCTGGGCGACAAGGCCCTCATCGATCACGCCGTGCCGCATCTCACGAGCCGTGATCCGAAGAGCGCGTGGACGAGCGGGCAGTGGATGACCGAGCGCACGGGGGGTTCGGACGTGGCCATCACGGAGAGCGTGGCGAAGAAGGTCGAAGGGTCGGATCAGTTTCGCCTCTTTGGAACGAAATGGTTCTCCTCGGCGACGACGTCGCAGATGGCGCTCGCGCTCGCGCGCCCCGAAGCGAACGGCCCCGGCGGCGCAGGGCTCGCGCTCTTCTACGTGGAGATGCGCGGAAGCGACGGGATGTTGAACGGCATCGAGGTCAATCGGCTCAAGGACAAGCTGGGCACCCGCATGGTGCCTACCGCGGAGCTCACGCTCAATGGCGCGCTCGCGACGCCGGTGCGCGGCTTGACCGACGGCATTCGCAACATGGGGGCGATGCTCGGAATCACGCGCACGTGGAACTCGGTCTGCGCGGTCTCGTCGATGCGACGCGGTCTCGCTCTGTCACGTGATTACGCGAAGAAGCGCATCGCGTTCGGCGCTCCGCTCGCGGACAAGCCGCTGCATGTCGACACGCTGGCCGGTCTGGAAGCTGAGTACCAGGGGGCGTTCCTCATCGCGTTCCGCGCGGTGGAGCTGCTCGGGAAAGAAGAGGCGGCGACGATCACGGAAGAGGAGTCGCGTCTGCTCCGCGTGCTCACGCCGATCGTGAAGCTCGTGACGGCGAAGCAGGCGGTCGCGGGGTCGAGCGAAGTGGTCGAAGGGTTTGGAGGCGCGGGCTACGTGGAGGACACGGGGTTGCCGCGGCTCTTGCGCGACTCGCAGGTGCTCTCCATCTGGGAAGGGACGACGAACGTGCTGTCGCTCGACGTGCTCCGCGCGCTGGGCAAATCGGGCTCGGTGGCGCCTGTGGCAGACGAGATTCGCGCGCGGGTGCTCGGGTCGGACGATGCGACAGGACAAGCGGCGATGCAGGCGCTGGCGCATGCAGGAGCGTGGCTCGAAGGGGCGCGCACGCGAGGGCAGGACGCGGTCGAAGCGGGCGCAAGGCGATTCGCGCTCACACTGGGGAGGGCGCTCGAGCTAGCGCTCCTCGTGGACCACGGAGCGTGGGCAAAGCGGGAGCAGAAGGACGGAAGGACCGCGGCGGCGGCGAAGCGCTTCGCGCGTCACGGGGTGGACTTGATCGTGGATGGGGATGATCTGGAAGCGTCGCGTGCGCTCGCGAATGGGGGGCGACTGGACGTGGACTAGACGGTCGACGCAGCTGCCCTCAAGGGCAAGCGACGGGGCTCACCTGCCCCGACGTGAAGCACTTACCCGAGCCATAAAGCACGGTCGGCTTCACCGGGAGATCGCTCGGCGGGTTCACGATCACCGTCGCGATTCCCGCGTACGGATTGCCGAGCGTGGCGTTGTCCTCGCACGTGTCGAGCGAGTCGGGCTGCGGTCCTACGCTCGGCCCCATCCAGAAATCGATATGCAGGTTCGTGCCCACCTTGCAGTCGCTCGGCGGATTCGGATCATCGGTATCGTCGGACGAGAGCTTGCACGCATACTCGTCGCCGCACTCGAGGCAGGAGTCTTCCATGATGAAGTACTGCTGCACGACCGGGTTGTAGATCATCGTGCCGGGCGAGAGCGTGACGCCGTCCGCGCTCTCGTACACATGCCCCGTATCCATCGTGTCGGAGGCCGCCGCGGTGCTCGGGTCGTCGTAGGTCCCGGCGCCCGCCGTAGCGCCCGAGTGCATCTTCGGCCCGAGCCCCGGGTCGGCGATGTCGTTGCAGCCGTGCGTGGCCTCGGTGCCGCACGAGTTGTCGTTGTAGCCGTACCAGGTCATGAAGACGTTCTGCCAGACGGCGCATCCCGACTTGCCGTTGCAGCCGCACGGCGCGGTCTCGGCGTCGTGGGAGGCGTCTTCGTGCGCGAGGCCTGCGTCGTGGGAATCGACGGCGTGTCCTGCGTCGCGCGGCGCGGCGTCTTCGCCCGTGTCCGAGGTGCTGGAGCTGGCGCATGCGAACGTCAGCGACGCCGCCACGAGGGCGATGCGCGCGAGAGCGAAACGTTGGGTGCGCATCATGGCGCGAAGGCCGCGTGGGCCCCGTCGGGAAGGAGCCCGGCGGTCACCCCACGTGCGAAGAGCTCGTCGACGGCGGCGCGCGCGTCGGGAGCGAAATCGAGCGTGTCGTGGTTCGCGTACATCGTGAGGTAGCGGTCCAGGAGCGCCCGGTCGAGGCCGACCTCGTCACGCGTCTCCTCCGCGAGCAGCGCCGTCATCACCTCTTCGCGATGATCGAGCGCCCACGCGATCGACTCGCGACAGAGCCGCGAGACGAGCGCGATGGTCTCGTCACCAAGCCCACGGCGAATCACGTTGCCGCCTAGGGGCAATGGCAGTCCGCCCGTAAGCGCGCTCCACCCTTCGCCGATGTCGACCGCCTTGTGGAAGCCCTCGCGCTCGTAGGTGAGCCGCCCTTCGTGAATGAGCAGCGCAGCGTCGACCTCGCCCGATCGAACGGCGTCGAACGACAGAGTGAACGGGCTGATGGGGATGACCTTGGGCTCGAACTTCGGGAGCAGAAGACGAAGGGTGAGGTACGCGGTCGTGTGAAAGCCGGGGATGCCGATGCGTTTCCCCTCGAGAGCCTCGAGCGTGCTGGGAGCGTGCGTGACGACGACTGGGCCGTAGCCGCGGCCGACCGAAGCGCCGTGAGGCAGGAGCAAGTAGTCACGCGAGAGGGTGGCGTAGCGCGCGACCGAGACGGCCGTGACGTCGACCTCGCAGCGGGCAGCGCGTTCGTTGAGCGCCTCGGTGTCGGCGCGCTCGTGCGTGAACGTGAGGCCGCGCGTCTGCACTTTTCCATGCAGAAGAGCCCAGAACATGAAGAGGTCGTCGCTGTCGGGCGAGAACGCCAAGCGTATGGGAGCCATGCGTGAGAACGTAGCCGCGCCGGGCAGCCGTGGCTTGGTCTAAGCTCGCCCCCGTGCGATTCGCCCGCCTGAATTCCCCCACCGGCCCTCAGTACGTCCGCCTCGACGGCCCCCACGCGTACCCGCTCGACGTCGCCCCGTGGAGCGAATTGGGTGCGGGTGCGACGCTCTCCTCGACGGCCGCGCGCCGCGACTGGACCGAGAGCGATCTTCTCTGCCCGGTCGTGCCGAGCAAGATCGTCTGCGTCGGGAGGAACTACGCCGCGCACGCGAAGGAGCTGGGGAACGAGGTGCCTGCCGAGCCGCTGCTCTTCTTCAAGCCGCCATCGAGCCTGCTCGCACCCGGCGGCGCGATCGTTCTGCCGACGCAGAGCGCGAAGGTCGAGCACGAGTCGGAGCTTGCGATCGTCATCGGGAAGCGAACGCGCAACGTGTCGAAAGCAGAGGCCATGGGGGCGATCTTCGGCTTCACGAGCGCGAACGACGTGACCGCCCGCGATCTGCAGAAGAAGGACGGCCAGTGGGCGCGCGCCAAGGGCTTCGACACGTTCTGCCCGGTGGGCCCGTGGATAGAGACCGAGATGGCGATCGACGCGCTGCGTGTGCAGTGCATAGTGAACGGCGAGGTGCGGCAGAACGGGCTCACGTCGGACATGATCTTCGACGTGCCGACCTTGATTGCGTACATCAGCGCGGCGATGACGCTCGAGCCAGGGGACCTCATTCTGACCGGAACGCCCGAAGGGGTCGGGCCGCTCGCGCCTGGCGACGTATGTGACGTCGTGATCCGGCGAGACGACGGTCCCGACGAGCTCGGTGTGCTGCGCGCGAGTGTCCGCGCGACCTGAGAGACCGATGCGCCGACAGGCCGTGGCGTGGGTGTGGGCGCTCCTGCTGGCCGCGGCGGGGGTGGCGCTGTTCGCGATGCCGGCGAGGGGGCGTGTGAGCTGCGGACCTGGTTTCTCGCCGGGCGCGGCGCGGTGCGTTCCGAACGGATGCCCGGACCCTCTCCGGCAGGCGCTCGCGGGGGCGAAGTGCGAGGCGTCGCTGCGCGTGGCGGTGCCGGAGACGCGTCTGACGATCGGGCCGTCCGACTGGGAGGCCGAAGGGCGCGTGCTGCCGCAGGTCATCGAGGCGAGGGCGTTCTGGGTAGACGCGTTCGAAGCGAGCCGCGAGTCGTTCGAGGGGCAGGGGGCCCTGGATCCACTGCGCGCCGCGAGCGGCATGACGCGGGGGGAAGCTGCGCGGTTCTGCGCGACGCGGGGGGGGCGCTTGCCGAGCGAGAACGAGTGGATCGCGGCGGCGGCGGGGCTTGGTGGGCATCGCTACCCGTGGGGCGAAACGGGGGCCGTGTGCCGACGCGCGGCGTTCGGATTGGCGCACGGTCCCTGCTCGCTCGAAGGGGTCGGCCCCGACACGGTCGGCGCGCACACCGACGGCGATGGGGCCCGCGGCATCCACGACCTCGCAGGCAACGTCGCCGAATGGGTCGCGCCTACTGGAACCGCGCCACAGGTGGGCATCGCGAAAGGGGGCTCGTGGCGCTCCGAGCTGGCCAGCGAGCTTCGGGTGTGGGCGAGGCTCGAGCTCGACCCCGACGCGCGAGACGACCGGGTCGGCGTCCGATGCGCGTATGACGCGCCGTGACACGGCGAGACCGTAGACCCCCGAGCGATTTGCGTTACGCTCGCCAGGGTCATGACGTGCGCGGTCTTGTGCATCGGGACGGAGCTCACCCGCGGTGAGCTCGTCAACACGAACGCCACGTGGTTGGCCTCCGCGTTGACGGACCTGGGCTTCGACGTCATCGAGAATGTCGTCGTCGACGACGAAGCGTCGCGCATCGCGGCGACACTGGAGCGGCTCGGCAGATCCGTTCGCGTGATCGTGTGCACGGGGGGCCTCGGCCCGACGACGGACGATCTGACGACGCAGGCCGTGGCGTCCGCGATCGGCGTGAAGACGGTGCGCGACGAAGCCTCGCTCGAAGCGATACGCCGTCGCGTCGAAAAGGCGGGGCGTGCGCTGACCGAGAGCCTCTCGAGCCAGGCGGACTTCCCGCAAGGCGCCGACATACTCGTCAATCCGGTGGGCACGGCGCCTGGATTCGGCGTCACCGTGAGCGGCGCGTCGGCGTTCTTCATGCCGGGCGTGCCGCGCGAGATGCAGCGGATGTTCGAGGACCAGGTGGTGCCGCGGATTCGGACGCTGGCGACGCGCAACGCGCATCAGGTACGCCTGCGAACGTACGGGCTGCCGGAGAGCGTGGTCGGCGAGCGGCTCGCGGGGGTGGAAGAGAGCTTCCCGGGGGTGGTCATCGGCTACCGCGCGCACTTCCCGGAGATAGAGGTGAAGGTCCTGGCGCGTGCGGGCTCGCACGAGGCGGCGCGCGAGCTGTGCGATCGAGCCACGACGGAGGTGCGTGCGCGGCTGTCGGACGTGGTCTACGGAGACGTGGACGACACGTTCGCGGGCATCGTGGGGCGCGTGGTGCGCAACAAGGGGCTCACGTTGGCCATCGCAGAGTCGTGCACCGGCGGGCTCGTCGGTCACATGATCACGCGGGAGCCTGGGGCCAGCGAGTTCCTTCTCGTGGACGCGGTCACGTACGCGAACAGCGCGAAGACGCGGTTGCTCGGCATCGACGAAGAGGTCATCCGTGGGCATGGCGCGGTGAGCGCGGAGGTCGCCGCGGCGATGGCGGAAGGCGTACGGCGCGTTTCGGAGGCGGACGTCGCACTCTCGCTGACGGGCATCGCAGGTCCCGGAGGGGGCTCGGCCGCCAAGCCGATCGGCACCGTCTTCATTGCGATCGCCACGGCCGATGGGACGACGGTCACCGAGAAGCACTTCCCGGGCGATCGTCACCAGATCCAGATCGCCGCCGCGTACGCCGGGCTCGATCTGGTGCGCCGCGCCTGCGCGTGAGATGTCGCGGTTCGAGACCATTCGCGCGTTCGCCGCGCTGAACGTCGAGGTCGCCGCAGTCCGGCGCATCGCGGTCGCCGCAGAGCGCCTGCGCGTTGACCCTGCGGCGCCACCGATGCGCTGGGTACCGCCGACGAAGATGCACGTGACCTTGCGGTTCTTCGGCGAGATCGACGTAGCCTTGGCGCCCGCGATACGAGACGGCCTGGCCGCGCTGGCGAAAGAACGTCCTGCGCCGAGGATTACGTTCGCGAGCTTCTCCGCGTTTCCGTCCCTGGAGGCGGCCCAGGTCATCTTCGCGGACGTCGAGGACATGGGGGACGAGACTGCGAGCCTCGCCGCGGCCGTCGACAGCCTGGGAGAGTCGCTCGGCCTTCCGCGAGAGAGCCGCCCCTATCACCCGCACCTCACTCTTGGTCGAACCCAAGCTCCGACGTCCGTGGGCCCATGGCTCGCTGCAGCGCCGACGTGGCGCGTCGTGGCCCTCGCCCCCGAGCTCGCTCTCTACCGTTCGGACCTCGCACGCCCCGGAGCCGAGTACGACGCGCTCGGCCGCTTCGCGCTCGCCCCGCGTAAATCGAGCAAAAAGTCGGCCTGACGAGGCGTATCGGTCGGCTACTTCTTGAGGAGCATCACGGCGGCTGCGACCGCGACGAGGACCGCCACCGCGAGCATCGCGATCGTGGAGGAGGACATGCCCGGCTTCACGGGCGTCCTTGCCGGCATCGCGGGCGCGGACTCGGGCTCTTCGTGCTCGTCGACTCGGTTCGCGGCTTGCGGCTCTACCGATGCGCGGGACACCTCGATCGACGTGCGACTCTCGCGACGCGCGGAGCTCCCTTTCGTCCCGCTCTTCTTGGGCTTTCGCTTCGCCGCGGCCGCTTGCGCGCGCTCCTTGCGACGCTCCTTCTTCTCCAAGGCAGCTGCACGTGCCCGCTCCTTCCGCTCCGCAGCACGCGCGGCGATCGCCTCGGCTCGCACGGCTGCACGCGCGGCGATCTCGACCGCACGTGCTCGCGCTCGCTCCGCGATCTCCGCCGTTCGAGCGGCGCGCTCTTCGGGCGTGAGGCCCGGTCGCACTAGCTGTGCGAGCTCCTTCTCTTGCTCGGCGTCGGCAACCTTCTGCTCGGCGACGGCGATCGTGTCCCAGCCCGCGTCGAGGTCGTCGTGCGCGTCGCGCTCCTCCTCGGCTTCGTCTTCGGCCTCGTCGTCTCCCCAGCCGGCGTCGAGATCATCGACGCTCGGGGGAGCCACTTCGCTGCGCTTGGGGACAACCACGGCGGTGGACTAGACCACAACGACGCTCGAGGTCGTAATTAGCTGCGGAGGACGGTTGGTCGAACGCGGCGTCGCGAACGCACGAGCTTGTCAGAGCCCGGCGCAAACGCGGAGTGCGCCCCCTCTTCGTGTTGCTTGCCGAGAGGCGCCGGCTTGCGATACCACGCGACATGCTCTCTCGCCGCCTCGGGCTCGTCGGGTTCGGATCACTCCTCAGCTTTGCGATCGGCTGCGCTGCCGAACAGCCGCCTCCGCCGCCCCCTCCTCCGCCCCCGCCCCCCGTCGTCGTGGCGCCTCCGCCCCCTCCGCCCCCCCCGGAGCCGACGCCCGAGGAGAAGAAGAGGATCGAGGACCTGAAGAAGCTCGCAGAGGACCACGTCAAATTCGAGCACGACAAGCAGGTCGAGATCGCACGCTGGACGCCCGAGATGCACCTCGCCGCGCAGGCGCTGGTCTCCAAGGCGTACCCGACGGGCCACGCGGACATCAAGGCGGTCCTCGCCGGCACGCACCGTCATCCCGGGAACGCGGACCGCGACAAGTACCGCCACCCCCTCGAGACGCTCGACTTCTTCGGCTTCAAGCCGACGATGACCGTCGTCGAGTTCGCGCCAGGCGAGGGCTGGTACACGGAGATTCTCGCGCCCGCGCTCGCGAAGCGCGGAAAGCTCTACGTCCCCACGAGCGACCCGAACGGCCCTGCCGATCAGCGAAGCACGCTGAGCGGTCAGCGATTCAAGGCCTTCCTCGATACGGCGCCGGAGCTCTATGGAACCGTGCAGACCGTCGTCGTCGACAACAAGGCGCCGCACCTCGGGCTGGAGAAGACGGCCGATCTCGTCCTGCTCATTCGCGAGGTGCACGGCTTCTACAACGACAAGACGCTCGGACCGTGGCTCACGGAGGCGTGGACGGCCCTGAAGCCGGGCGGCGTCCTCGGCGTCGTGCAGCACCGCGCGCCCGCAGGCTCGAGCCCCGAGACGACCGCGAAGAATGGCTACGTCGATCAGAGTTGGGTCATCGCGCAGGTCGAGGCGGCGGGGTTCAAGCTCGCAGGAAAGTCGGAGATCAACGCCAATCCGAAGGACACGAAGGACTACCCGGAAGGGGTCTGGTCCCTCCCGCCGACGTACCGCGAGAAGGACACGAACCGCGAGAAGTACGCGGCGATCGGCGAGAGCGATCGGATGACCCTGAAGTTCGTCAAGGTCACGCCGAAAGCCAAGAAGTAGCCTTCGGCAGCCTCTACGCGAGGTCACACCGTCCTCGCGGGTTTGCGTTACGATGTCGCCATGAAAATTTCGGCTGGGAGCATCGTGCGCATCGAGTACGAGATTCGTGTGAAGGGGGGCGAGGTCATCGAGTCCTCGGCGAAGTCGGGTCCCGTGCAGTACGTTCACGGCGAGGGCAAGCTCCTCCCGGCGCTCGAGAAGCGCCTCGAGGGGCGGGCCGCTGGGGAGTCCTTTTCCGGCGAGATTCCGTCCGCGGGGGCCATCCCACCGGAAGACACGTTGCCGACGCGCGACATCCCACGCGCAGAGTTTCCGAAGACCGCCGTCGTCGAGGTTGGTGCGCTCTTCGAGGCCCAGGCCGCGGGGGGCGGCGTGGTGAATCTGCGCATTCTCGAGGTGCACGAAGACCGTCTTCGCGTAAGGCTGCTGCCTCCGCTCGCGGGCAAGGATCTCGAGTTCAAGGTGAAGATCATCCGAATCGAGGACCCCGTAAGTCATCTGATCTCGGCTGTGCGGAAGCCGCCGCCGCCGCTGCCCGCCGCGGCCTTGAAGATCGAGCTGGAGTCCGCCGACGACTGATGGAGTCGGAGGCAAGCACGCGCTCCGCGACGACCTCGCTCGTCCCCGCCAAACGCAGCGGCGCGTCGGTCGTACATCTCAAGGGCCACTGGTTCATCGCGGCGACCTCGAAGGAGCTCGGCGCAAAGCCGGTTGCTACGTCTCTTTTCGGGACGCCGCTCGTTCTATTCCGCGACGCTTCCGGCAACGTGGGGGCGCTCGTCGATCGATGCCCGCACCGCAACGTGCCGCTCTCGCTCGGACACGTCGCCCGCGACGGGACCCTGAGCTGCGCCTACCACGGGTGGCGCTTCGACACGGGCGGCGCCTGCACGCACATCCCGTCGCTTCCTCATGCGCCAGATGCGAAGGCGCAGCGGGCGCTCGCGCTTCCGTCGATCGAGCAACAAGGGTTCATCTGGGTTTTTTCGGCCCCCTCGCAGAATGAGCCGGTTCCGCCGAATCGCTCACCGCACCAGTTCGAGTACCTCGGCAGGGCGGGATACAGCACCGTCGTCCAGACCGTCGTCGCCGATGCGACGCTCTATTCGACGCTCGAGAACGCGCTCGACGTGCCGCACACTGCGTTCCTGCACCGCGGACTCTTCCGCTCCGAAGGGCGAGGCATCACGATCACGGCGAAGGTGCACCGCACGAGCGATCGTGTGGTCGCCGAGTACGTCGGTGAGCCACGGCCGCCTGGGGTCATTGGCCGCATCTTGTCTCCGTCGGGGGGGGTCGTGACGCACTTCGACCGCTTCCTCCTCCCGTCGGTAGCCCAGGTCGAGTACCGCATCGGCACCGAAAATCACGTGTTCGTCGACTCGGTGATGACCCCTCTATCGGACTTTCGAACGCGAATCCACGCAGTCGTGAGCTTCCGGTCTCGAATGCCGCACGCGCTCATCCGCCCGTTCGTGGAGCCGCTCGCACTCCGCGTCTTCCAGCAGGATGCCCGGATTCTGAAGCAACAAACCGAGACCATTCGCGCATTCGACGGCGAGCAGTTCGCCTCGACGGAGATCGACGTCCTCGGTCGCCACATCTGGCGCTTGCTCAAGCAAGCGGAGCGTGGCGACGACCGAGGCGGCGACGAGACCGAGGACGTGCACCTCGTCGTGTAAATGGAGCCACCGCGTTCGTCAGTCCGGAACGGGCCCGAAGCGACCGCTCTGGACATCGCGGAACGCCTGCTCGATCTCCTGGAGCGTGTTCATCACGAAGGGACCGTACTGAACGACCGGCTCGCCGAGTGGCTCACCCGAGAGGACGATGACATGAGAGTCCTCCTCGGCGAAAAGCTCGAGCCGCGCGGCGTCGTTGGCGAACAGAATGAGCTCGCCGGCGTTCGCAGTGACTGTGCCGGCGCGAACGCGACCCTTCGCGACGACAGCCATCGCGTTGTACGTCGCGGGGAGCGTGACCGGCAAGCGGGCGCCTGCGGAGAGCTGCACATCGAGCATCGTGATCGCGGTGAACGTGTGCGCCGGTCCGCGCGTTCCCTCGTAGTCGCCGGCAACGACGCGAACGTTTCCGCCTCCCGCGACCGACACGCTTGGGATCTGGTCCGTCGTTATCCCCTGGTAGCCGGGCTTCGCCATCTTGTGAGCCTTCGGCAGGTTCACCCAGAGCTGCATCATGTGCATGCGCCCGCCGCGTCGGGTGAACTCCTCCTCGTGGTACTCCTCGTGGAAGATGCCGGAAGCAGCCGTCATCCACTGCACGTCGCCGGGGCCGATGATCCCCGCGTTGCCGGCGTTGTCACGGTGCGCGACGGCGCCTTCCCATGCGATCGTCACCGTCTCGAAGCCACGGTGGGGATGCCAGCCGACGCCACGTTTGCCATTCGAAGCCGGCGCGAACTCCTTGCCCGGGCCGTAGTCCATGAGGACGAAGGGGCTCGTGCGCTCCGAAGAAAGGCCAGGGCTCGGAAAGTAGGTCGAGACATGGAAGCCATTACCGACCCAATGAAATCCGGTGCTCTTGTGGACCGCCTCGACAGAGCGGGACGCTGGACCGACCGTGGAGACCTCGCGTGTGTTCGTGACGGGTGCCGTGGTGTTCATGCGAGAGAACCTAATCAGCGAGGACCTGGCCGTAAATCGCGGGTCCGTCGATGGGCGCCATCTCCTTTCGAGATGGTGAACCGTGGGCCCCGACCAAGCAGCACGCTACGGCAGACGCGAGGCCGCCTGGACCTGCCGGGCCCCGATGCGCCGCATCAGGAGCACGAGCGCCGTCGCTGCGGCGACCTTGAACGCATCGGAAGCTAGGCCAATCGCACCGGCGGACACCGGGTCGCCCTTTGCCAGGAACGCGCCCCACGCAACGAGCTGCGAGCTGATCCAAGCGGCCCACCAGACCGAGAGAAGGGGGCTCGTCGGTGCAAATATCCACTCGGCCTGGTTGGCGTTCGGATCGCTCGCGCGCCAGATCTCGCGCATGCCCTGCAGCGGCATCCACAGGCTCGCGACTGGAATGAAGAACGAGCCGACGCAAGAGGCAGGCGAGAAGCTCATCCCGTAGCGCCCGAGAGGCCGCAGGTTGCTGGCAGCACGGTGGATCCACACACCAACGAGGATGACCGAGGCGATGAGAGTGATCAGGAGCCCGAGACCGGCGAGACCGATGATCAGGGTTCCGCCGTCTGCGGCTCGGCTGCCGGCATGACCGACCATGGACAGCTGGCCGAGATGCATCACGACACCGAAGAAAGTCTCCGCGCACACCGCGACGGATGCGAGTAGCGCGCGAGATGCGAGCGGGACATAGCGTTCGCCGTCCCCGTCGCCTCCCTGTGGTGGACCAAGCGTATCGGTCCCCGGGGCCGCGTAGGGATTGTGCGGATTCATTCGCCTTCGGTCGCCTTCAAGACCCGGTCGAACATTTCGAGCGCAAGACTGAAACCCAGCGTCGTGAGCGCTGGATCGTAGCGCGGCCCTTCGTCTCGCATGAAGGCATGGATCGCGTTGAATTCGTGCCACGAGAAGCTCACGTTCGACGCGGTGAGCGCGTCGTAGATGGCCCGCCGCCCTTCGGGAGGAACGTGCGGGTCCTGTCGTCCGAAAATGAGGGCAACCTCGCCGCGAATCTCGCCCGCTCGCGCCTTCGAATCGCTCGCCTTGCCCAACCCGAGCGTGTCGTCATGAATGTCCGTCGGGTAGAAACACGCGGCGGCGAGCACCTCGGGCCGAAACGCAGCGCGAAACGCCAGGTGCCCACCTAGACACCAGCCGATCGCGCCCAGCCTTCTCGTCACGCGAGCGTCGTCGCGGAGAAGGGCCGTCACTGCCCGCACGCCCGCGTCGAACGAGCGGAGCGACGTGTCGTACTTGTAACGGTTCCCGGTGTCGGTGCCGACGGGGTCGTAGGGGAGCACAGTGCCGGGCGGCTCGTGTTCGTGAAATACCTCCGGCACCGCGACCACGTAGCCGTGCCCGGCGAGCCGAACAGCGGCGCGACGAATCGGCTCCGTCTGCTGATAGATCTCGGAATAGAGGACCAGCCCTGGAAAGCGCCGCGTCGCGCTCGCGCCGGCCGGCGCGTGAACGTGCACGCGCATGGCGCTCGCCGCGACCGGCACGTCTACGTGGCTGCTGTCGACGATCATGGTCTCAGGCTTCGTCTTCGGCTTTGTCGCCGCGGAGCCCAAGCGCGCGGGCCTTCTTGTAGAGGTGGCTTCGCTCAAGATCGAGCGCACGTGCCGCCTTGGCCATCTGACCGCCGTGGTGGGCCAGCGCTTCTTCCAGAATCGTCCGCTCGGCTTCGTCGGCGAGGACTCGGAAGGGGACTCCTAGGCGGTAGAGGCCCGTCTGCCGTGGCGCGGCCGTCCCTGGCAGACAGTTTCTGACGTCGTCCTCGCCGATCGACTCGCCGGGAGTGAGAATCACGAGACGCTCGATCACATTCCGCAACTCGCGCACGTTGCCGGGGAAGCTGTAGCTCGTCAGGTGCGACACCGCCGCGTCGGTCATCTCGAGATGCGCCCGGTCGTTGCTTTTGCACGCCAGGTCGAGAAAATGCCGAGCGAGGCGCGGGATATCGTCGCGTCGCGCGCGAAGCGGTGGGATCGCGAGGGGCACCACGTTGAGACGGTCGTAGAGGTCAGCTCGGAATTGCCCGTTCTCACACGCGAGGACGAGATCCCGGTTCGTCGCGGCGACCACGCGTGCGTCGACCTTGATGGTTTCGCTACCCCCGACGCGCTCGATCTCGCGCTCCTGAAGCACCCGGAGAAGCTTCGCCTGCATGGCGAGCGGCATGTCGCCCACCTCGTCCAGGAAGAGCGTGCCCCCGCTCGCGCGCTCGAACTTTCCTCTTCGCTGCTTCGTCGCGCCCGTGAACGCCCCGGCCTCGTGTCCGAAGAGCTCGCTCTCGATGAGCTCGCCAGGGACGGCGGCACAGTTCAGCTTCTCGAGTGGACCCTTTGCACGCGGCGAGAGCTGATGGATGGCCCTCGCGACGAGCTCCTTACCCGTCCCGCGCTCGCCCGTGACGAGCACGCTCGCCGCGCTCTTCGCCGCCCTCGCGATGAGCTCGCCAAGCTTCTTGATCTCGGCCGACTCACCGACGAGCTCGCCCGACGTCCCGCTAGCCGCACGAAGCGCTTTCGCCTCCGCCTCGGCGCGATCCAGCCGGAGCGCGGTTTCTACGGAAATGAGAAGCGCATCCGTGTTCAGCGGCTTCTCGAGAAACTGGATGGCGCCGAGCTTCGTGGCCTTCACCGCGGTGTCGATGGTCGCGTGGCCGCTCATCATGACGACGGGCGTGTCGAGCTTCGCGCCTCGCACGAACTGCAGAAGGTCGAGACCGTTGCCGTCCGGGAGCGTCACGTCGAAGAGGCAAAGGTCGTAGCTTCGCTTCTTGAGCTTCTCCTCCGCCACCTTGACGCCGCCGGCGACGTCGACCGCGTAGCCCTCGAGCGTGAGCGCCTTCTGAAGCGTGGTTAGGATGGACGGCTCGTCGTCGACGACGAGCAAGTGCGCGCGGGCCATGAAGCCTAGAGTAGCGTGGTCCCGATCCCGGCGCTTCGATCGATTCTGCGCACAGTCCCTCGCCATAGCCCGTGTAGACTGTCCGCACGAAAATGCGCGCGCGCTCACGCCTGCCTTTGTGGCAAGAATCCCCTCCCCGCGGTCCGAGGTCTCTCCTTCGGGCAAAAGCCGCGTACCTGATCGCGGTTGCCTGCGCGTGCGCCGCGCCTGCCTTGACCGGATGCGCCGCGACGAGCGACGGCGGGCCCGTGCGTCACCCGGACAATGGAGGTCTTCCCCTGGCAGCGGTGTCGCACGTGAGCGATGCCGAGTTCGCGGGCGCGGTCCATGATCTCCTGGTGGCGCCTCCGGGGAGCCCGGAGCGCGCGAAGCTGCTCGCAGGGGTCCTGGGGCGTCAGATGGATCGAGCGCTCGCGCGCTTTCGCTCGCACGAGGTGGATCGAGGGCTCGTGGCCGTGATCGGCGGGCTGTATCTTCTACGAACGGGGGAGCTCTCGAGCGACACGCTCGGTCCGTCAGCGCGCGACGCGCTGCGCGAGGCGGTCCGCGAGCTGGCACTTCACGGGGATGACGGGCGTGCGCACGCCCTCTACGACATCCTCCTCCGCCTGGGGCCGGACGACGCCAAGGCCGAGATAAGGAGTCATCTCGACGCGATCGCTGCGTGGACGAAGGACGAGCTCGTGGCGGGCCCCGGCACCATCGCGACGGGCGCGGTCGAGAGCGCCAGCGTCGCGCGCAGCCTCCTCGAGCCCACGCAAGGAGCAAAAGTCGACGCGCTCAAATCGACCCTCGACTGGATTGCGACGGCCGTCGATCTGCAGACCAAGTTTCGAGAGAAGCAGGTCCGTCCGACGCGCGAAGAGGTCGGCGAAGCCGTACGCGCGCTCCACTCGGGCAACGAGGTCCTCGCCGAGATTTTCCTGCGCGACGCCGACTTTACCGGCGCCCAGTACGCGCTCTCTCGATCTCCCTCGCGGGAGGCGATCCGCCCCGAGCTTTCGAAGGCGCTCGCGGCCCTGTCCCCGAAGGCGACTGCGACGCAGTGGCTGGACGTGATCCACGCGCTCACGCCGAATGCTCGCGATCGGGAGCAAGAAGAAGACGAGGTCATGGAGGATCATGAGCTCGTCCGCGCGGCGACCTTTGGCGTAGCGCTCGAGGCATACCGCCGCGACCCCACCGAGCCGGAGGCGGCCGCGCTCGTTGCGGCAGTTCTGCAGGATCTAGGTTTGGCCGAAGCAAGTCCGACCGTGGTCGTCGAGGCGACGCGCGCGCACGCAGATGCGCGCACGGTCAGTGGAGCTTTGACAATCGTGCTCCGAGCGATGAGCCTGGAGCTGGCGGCGGGCGACTTCGAGGCGGTCCGCCGAACGTACGCCGCGTCGGCGCCGCTGATGTCGATCGCACAAGGCAAAGACATCGCGCATGATCTCCAGCCGAACGCGGCGCGCGTACGCGCGATGATGGGCGAGATCGAGCTGGAGCAGGGGGGGCTCGATGCCGCGAGGTCGCTGCTCCGCGCCTCGGCAGCCGAGGAGCGATCAGGGCGCGTGCTGCTCGCGCTCGCGCGAATCGACCGGCACGACGACCAGGTGAAGGGCGCCCTCGAAGACCTCCGCGAAGCTCGCGATGCCCCGGATACGGTACAGGACCCTGCGTTGCGCGGAGAGGTGTTGCTCCTCACGAGCGAGGTGACCCGGGACGCCGGAGATGCAAGCGGGGCGCGTGCGCCACTTCTCGACGCATTGACCGTCCTGACGAACGCCCGCATGCAGGGGCCCCCCGAGCAGCGCGCTCGGGTCGAGCAGGTGCTCGCGCGCGTCCTTGATCGGTTTGGCGCCAAGGACAAAGCCCAGCAAGCGCTCGAACGAGCGTTCGAAGCCACGCCCCACGACAAGAGGCAAATTGCGGCGACGCTCGGCCAAGTCGTGGCCCGCGCGTTCATTCGACGGGATCTGCTTGCCGCACGCGACGGCCTCAGTCGCGCGGTCGCCTCGGAGCTGGCGGACGACGAGCTCGTCTACTTCGCGCTCTGGGTGCGTCTCCTCGAACGACAGCTCAAGACACCGCAGGGCGGGGTGCCGGACTCGACGGCCTCGCGCGTCTTCGCGAGCATCCCTGACGACGGGCATTGGGTCGGCAAGCTCGCCGCATACGGAGCGGGCAAGCTTCCCGCCAATCAGCTGCTCGGCCTCGCCCGGACCAAGGCCGAGAAGACGGAGGCGGCGTTCTATCAGGCGATGGACGCGCGCGTGTCCGCGGGTGTTGCCGCGGGCGAAGCCGGGCTTCGTGCAGTGGTTCACGGCGACGGAGTCGACCTCATGGAGGCCATGATCGCGCGTGAGATCCTGCGAACCGCGACGAACGAAGCACCCCCGGCGCTCCCCGCCGGGCTCAAGCTTCCGTAAAGCGCGCCCGGCCGGACATGCCCGCCCCTGCCCCCTCGCTGCGTCAAGCCCTCGACTGGGGCACGCTGGCTCCGCTCCGCCTACGCGCGCGCCTCGTCGCCGAGGGGGTGTATGCCGGGGCGCACCGGAGCGCGCGACGCGGCGCCGGCGTGGAGTTTGGCGGCCACCGTGCGTACACGCAAGGGGACGACCTTCGATGGCTCGACCGACGATCTCTGCTCCTTCACGATCGCCTCGTGGTGAGGCAGTTCGAGACGGAGACAGATCGCGCGCTGCGGCTCGTCGTCGATGCTACCGCCTCGATGGGCTATCGCGGAACCCGCGCTCCTGGGGCCAAGCTCGCGTGGGCCGCCGTCGTCGCCGCAGCGCTCGCGCGGCTTGCCGGGGCGAGCGGCGATCCCGTCGGGCTCACCTACTTCGGAGGCGGTGAGGCGACTCGGTCGGTGCCCGTGTCGGCGGGCCGTGACGCGTTCGAGCGGATCGTCGGGTCACTTGAAAGCGCAACGCCAGGAGGTGACGCGACGTTCGACGCGGCGGTCGTCGACCGTGCGCTCGGTGGAATCGCACGATCGGCGCGACGCGGATCCATCGTCGTCGTCCTGAGCGATCTTCTGGATCTACCCGAGGTCGCCGCCGACCGCATCGCAGCCGTCGCGGCCGGCGGGCGCGTCGTCGTCGTGGTCGAGTTGCTCGATCCCGACGAGGCATCGTTCCCGTTTCAAGGGACGATGCGTTTCGAGGCGCTCGAGGGGGGCTCCGTCGTAGAGACGGACGCGGACGTGACTCGCGGCGGCTACCTGGAGGCGCTCGAGCGGCACAGGACGTCTTGGGAGAAGGCCTTGCAGGGTCGCGGCGCACGCGTAGTTCACGCGCTCACGACAGACGACCCTCTCAAGGCCGTACGAGCCATCGTTCTGGCGGCAAGGTAGGCGATGACCTTCGTCTTCGCCTTCGCGTTGTCGGGCCTGCTCCTAATCGGCGCACCCTATTTTGCTCATCGACTACGGCGTCGTCGCGCGGAGACGCGCCCCTTCGCCCCGACGCTCCTCGTGCCCCCCGCACCGCCGCGAGCCCGCCGACGTTCGGATCTCGAAGACCGATCGCTGTTCGCGATACGGGCTCTCGCGGTTATCGCACTCGCGCTGCTCGGCGCATCGCCCTTCGTACGCTGCTCGCGGCTGTCGCTTGCGCGATCTAGTGGCGCCTCGGTTGCCCTCGCGATCGTTCTCGACGACTCGATGAGCATGCGCGCGAGCGGAGCGTCGACCACCGCAGCAAAGGGGCACGGGAAGACCCGGCTCGCGCGGGCAAAAGAAGGGGCCAGCGAGCTCTTGGCGTCGACGCGAGAAGGAGACGCCGTCGCCGTGATCCTCGCGGGCGATCCCGCGCGCATCGCGCTCGCCCCCACGACCGACCTCGCAGGCGCCCGCGCGCTCCTCGAATCGATTCCGGAGAGCGATCGCGGTACGGATTTGGACGGAGCGCTCGCTCTGGCCAAGAGCCTCGTTCTAGGGATGCCGCAGGTCGACCGGCGCGTCGTCGTCCTGAGTGACCTCGCCGACGGAAAGCCCGAGGGTGCACCTCTCGGAGAAGGGAGCTCTGTCCCGATCTGGAACGCTCTCCCGGAGCTCCGTTCCGACGGATACGACTGCGCCATTCTCCGCGCGGACCGCGCTTCGCTGCGCGTTCGAGTTCGCGTGGCCTGCACCCCCGGAGCGGCGGCTTCAAGTACGGTGGCCCGGACGATAGGCATCTATCTCGGGGACAAGCTGCTCGTCGAAGGTGCTGCGCCAACGTCCGCTACCGGAGACATCGTGCTCACCCTCCCGCAAGCCGCGCTTTCGTCCGGGGAGCCGCCGGGGGCCCTCATCGCGCGCCTTCGAGGAACCGACGCCATCGCCATCGACGACAGTGCACCGGTTGTGCCCGAGGCGGCGGCGGGCAGCGTCGCCGTCGTCGTAGAAGCGGAGTCGGAGACCGCCGCCACAGGCGGAGCGCCCGTGGTCGAGCAGGCATTGAACGCGCTGCAGCTCGATGTCACGGTGCGTCCGCTGCCGCAGATTCCCGACCGCACCGACGACCTTGGGGCCTTTGTCGGCGTGATCCTCGACGATCCTCCAGGACTAACCCCGGAAGAACGTCGCGCGGTCGGAGCGTTCGTCGAGCGTGGGGGGGTCCTCCTTCTTGCGCTTGGCCCCCGCGCAGCATCACCTCCCCTCGGCGCATCGCTCGCGCCCTTCCTCGGGCACCCAGTAACCTGGGAGACGACGACCTCGCTCGGGGCGGATCCCGATTCCGCGTCGGGCGCGCTCGCCGAATCCGCGTCGGGTCTCCGCAATCTGGAAGCGCACCGCCGGGTCATACTGGACCCGCTCGACCTCTCGGCGTTCACGCCGCTCGTCGCGTGGAGCGACCACGCGCCGCTCGTCACGCGCCGAACGCTGGGGAGGGGCGAGGTCTGGGTCGTGACGCTGCCATTCGCGCTCGACGCCAGCGAGCTACCGCTGCGCCCAGCGTTCCTCGCACTGCTCGAGACCTGGGTCGACGCAGCTCACGCTCGCACCGTGCCGCGACGAACCGTCGTTGGCGTGCCTTGGACGTTCGCGGGCGCGCGCAAGATCACGATCATCGGCCCGAACGGAGAGGAATTGCCCGTGCCCCAGGACGCGACTCCACTTCGCGCCGCGCCCTCGCTCCTTGGGCTCTACCGGCTCGACGTCGACGGCCGGACCGAATCGCGGGTCGTTCAACCCGCACCACGCGAGGTCGATCTTCGGCCTCGAAAGCTCGCGGTCGCCGCTGCGGTGGGAGCGTTCGGCGAAAACCACGGGGCGGTCGATGCATCGCCGTTTCTCGCCATCGCGCTGCTCGCATTCGTGACACTGGAGCTCGCGCTTCGGGTGGGCGCCGGAAGGAGGGCGGACCGGGGCTTGGCTGTCGCGGCAGGATCCGGTCGGGCTTGAGTCGTTGGAAACGGGGTTCCCATTCGGAGCGCCATGAGCTTCACTCCGGCGTCATGGCTCGCCCCCCGTCCGGTCGTACCCAAGGCCTTGCCCGTCTCCTCGCGGCGGCGGTCGTCACGTGCACGAGCGCCTGCGGTGGCGCCGGTCCGTACGACCACGCGGCCCTCTACGTGGCGCTTCCCGGCGAGGACGCCGCCGCCAAGGGCGCACGCGATTACGACCCCGTCATGGTGCAGCGGCAACCGGACGCGTGGCGAAGCTCACCCGCGAGCGTCTTCGGCGTCGTCGTCGCGCGCGCACCGGGGCCCGGTGGCTCCGCGTACCTGACCTTGACGGTGAGGCGACTCGAAGGCCGCAACCTTTGCGAGTACGCAGCCGACGAGACGAGCTGCCGAACGACGGTCAGCGATCGCGACTTTGGCGTGGTCCACGCCATCCTTGCGCTTCGTCACGAGGATGACGTCGGCGAACACTCCGTCGGGACCGGATCGCTCCTGCGTCTCGTGGGTACGCTCGCGCAAGACCCCGATCCGAACGACGGCAATCCAGTCATCCGCCCCACGTTCTACCGACACTGGCCGCGCTACTTCTTCGTCACGCGCTCCGCCGCGGAGAACATGAGACAGTGAAAGCCCGGCGGTTCGCGTCTGCGAATCGGTCGCTTCGTCTCTCGACCATTGCGGTGGCGTCGGTGGCCTCTCTCGGAGGCACCGCCCACGCGGCGGAAGGGCCCGGAGACACGCAGTCGCTGCCGTGCCGGCCGACCATCGCGTGCACCGCGGAGCTCGTAGCCCCTGGGGCATTCGAGCTCGAGACGGGCGCCCTCACGCGGCGTTTCGCGGACCACGCGCAGCAGCTCTCAGATCCGTTCCTGGCAAAGCTCACGCTGACCACGTGGGTGCAGCTCCAGGTCGGCAGCAACGGGTACACGAACGAGCAGGGGAAGGTGCCGGCGCGCTACTTCGACAACGTCTACGGCGGTCCCAAGTTTCACCTTTCCGACCAGACGGCCAAACTCCCCTCGGTGTCGTTCTCGTTTGCCGCGAGCCTGCCTACGGTGGCGCAGGAAGGCTACGTCCGCGGGGACGACCTCTTTCTCATCGGTTACGTCACGAAGGACATCGGGAAGCTCCACGCCGACCTCAACGTGGGGCTGAATCGGTTCGGGATCGACACGGTCCCGGCCTCGCAAGAGTGGGTCGCGCTCGCTCTCTCGATGAACCTACCGTCGCCCTTCGGCGCCATGGTGGAGAACTACTACTTCACGAACGCCGGTGCGCTCGCCAGCCGCGACGGCGGGCTGCTCTTCGCGATCAGCCATTCGCCGCGACCCTGGCTCGTGTTCGATATGGGGGGGGACATCGGGTACTTCCCTGGAACGCGGGCGTTCAGCGCGTTCTTCGGAGCGACGATTGTGCCGTTCGTACTCTGGAAGTGACGGCGCGAGCGATCACGGTGTGACTTCCCGGCGCGAGGCCTCCCTCCGTTGGGCAGCTCGCTCCCACGCATAGAGCCTTAGCACCGCGAGCGCGACACCCACTAGCGTTGGACCCAGGAGGAGCCCGATGAAGCCGAACAGCTCGAGCCCTCCGAAGAGACCTATGAGCGTCGACAACATGCCCATCTTGGAATGGCGTCCCACGACTTTGGGACGGATGAATCCATCCGACAGGGTGACGACCACGAAGAATCCCCAGACGAGCTCCAGGACCCCGGCCACCGTGTGCCCGGAGCCGATGAGATAGGCACCGATCGGCGCCCACACGAGGAAGGTGCCCAGCGCCGGGAGCGCCGACGCGACGGCGGTCATGGCTCCGAAGAACGCGGGCTGCGGGGCTCCCGCTACGGCGTAACCGATACCCGCAAGGCCTCCTTGCACGAGCCCGAGCAGCAGCGTTCCGAGCATCGCTTCACGCCCGAGCGACCTGAGCTCACGGATAAGCTTGCGCGTGTGTCGCGGACGCAGCGGCAGCAGAGCTTCGGCCCAGTGCGTGAGGCGCGCCCAGTGTCGCAGGACGAAGTAGGTCGTGATGACCATGAAGAACAGGGTGAGCATGAAGCCGAACAGCGTCGTTGCTGCTTTGCCGAGCAGGCCCGCGGCGTAGGCCTCCAGCTCCTCGACCCCGTGATGCAGGTGGTTGTCGATCGCGGCCGAGTGAATCCCGTAGTCGCTCAGCTTGGCGCTCGCCTCGGTGGCCGATTGGTCCACGGGGCCCCCTTGACTGAGCGCTGCGGGCATCTGCTGGCTGAGCGCCGCGCCGCGATCGATGAGGAGCGCGAGGAGCCCGCCAACTCCCCCTGCCACGAAGAGCCACGCGAGTGCCGCGCACGCTACGCCAGCGAGCGCGGGCCTTCTCGTCCACGAGACGAGCTTCTCGTAGAGCGGACGGAGCGTGAAGGCGACGAGCGCCCCTAGAAAGAGACCAGCTCCAAGAGGGAGGGCGACGCGCAGAAAGGTGAGAGCCGCGATGACCGCCGCGACACCGAGCGCGCGGTATTCCGTCGCGGTTGCGGGGCGACGGTCGTGAAAGTCGCGCATTCCTGGAGCGTACTCGTATCAGCCGTGCTTCGCGTGACCATGCGAGCGCCAGAACTCTTCGAGCGCTTCTACCGTTTGCTCGAGCCGTTCGAACTGCGGCATCCCCAAGCTCGGCACCAGGCGCTTCGACTCCCACGTCGGAGAGCTAGCGACCAGCTCCGGAAGACGGTCGAACGATACGTAGCCGTCCCGGTCGTAGAGCACGAGCGCGGGGCGATCGACCTTCGCGTACGTGTCGTAGATGCCCTTCGTGAACAGACTGCCGCGCAGCAACGCCATCGGAGCGTGCTCGGCCCCTCGCTGGTGCGACGTCGTGTACGCGTAGTCGCGGAGCCCCTCGTCGACCGCGCCGACAAACGACTTCTTCAGAAAGTAGCGAATGCTCGGACGAGATGCGATCGCGCCGAACGCGAGCTTTGCCCACCACGGCTCGTGCGACGTGTCCCCTAGGGACGTGACCGTACGCATCGCCGAGTGACCGTGGCCGTCGCCATTCCTCTCGAGACCCGTGGGCGAGATGAAGGTGAGCGTATGGATGAGGTCGTTGCGCGTCGCAGCCACGCGCGCGACGAACTCGCAGCTCAGCGACATCGCGACGACGTCGGGCGCATCCCCTTTGTCCTTGATACGAGTGAGGAGCTCGATGAGCTCGTCGACGTATAGCTCGGGCGTATACGTGCGGGCCCCGCGCTCCGAAAAGCCGAAGCCCGGAAGGTCCGGCGCGTAGGTCGGGCGAACTTCGCGGAAGTGCTCGAAGAGCGGCTTCATCTCGTACGCCGACGCGCACGCGCTGATGCTGTGAATCAGCACGAGCGGCCGACCGTGGACCTTCTTCTCCACGTAGTATGAGAGAGCCTCACCCTTGTGCGAGTGCAGCGTCTTACGCTCCGCCACGAGCGCCGGGGTAAGCGGCGGAAATCTCGACTCGAGCGCGGTGCGAATCCGGTTGGGGATGAGGGGCCGCAGGCGCGCGACGACCGAATCGAGGTGGAAAGCGGACTCGTGCGAAGCGGTTTGGTCAGTCATGGTCGCTCTCCCTTGCATGCCGCGTGCGAGCAACGCCTGAATCGCGTAGGCGCGTGTTTTCCGAGGGTTCGTTCGGAGCGTAGGCGCGACCGTGTGGCACCATGGTGCAGTGCGGCAAATTTGCGTCGAGCGAACCGCAGCATCCGTCAGGCGCGCGTCTCCATCTGTCTCGCGATCTTCTCCGCCGCTTCGTCCCCTTCGAGCCGGCGTACGAGATGCAGCCCGAGGTCGATGCCACTCGTGACTCCGCCCGCGGTCACCAGCTGCCCCTCGTCGACCACGCGTTCGCGAACCGCGGTCGCGCCGTAGGCCGCGAGCTCCTCGAGTGCGCTCGCGTGGGTCGTCGCGCGCCGTCCACGAAGGCGCCCCGCGGCACCGAGGAGTAACGCGCCGGTGCACACGGAGGCCACCACGCGATTGTCTGGAAACGAACGCAGCCAGTCGACGAGCGACTCGTCGTGCACGAGCGCTCGGGTGCCAGGCCCTCCCGGAACGACGAGAACGTCGAACTCGGCGAGCAGAGGTCGTATGCGACGAGCTGTCAGCTCTGCGCCGTCGGCCGCCCAGATGGGCCCGTCGTGCGCGCCGACGATCTCGCACGAGGACGCCGCGTCGAAGCCCATCGAGCGAATGCGTGACAACGGGTCGTAGACGCCGACCAGGTCGAGCAGCGTCATCCCCTCGAACGCGACGAACGCGAAGCGAGTGCCGGTGACGACGTCAGGGACGCTTCCTGCCGCGTGGGCCTCGAACTGTGCGAGCGGATGCGTCGCGCAGATCGCGACGCGAGGGATCGCGCCGTGGATGTGGGGCATCGGGCCACGAGGCGTGGCGACGACAATGACTCGTGCATCGAGGCGACGAGGGTCCAGCTGCAGCACCTCGAGCTGCGCGTCGCTCGGGAAGTAGAGGCGCGCGCTCTCCATGACCTTGTCTCGATACGACGCGTGGATGAAGCCCTCGCGCGCCAGCGACTCCGGGGCGTAGGGCGCGGCATCCTCCGCGAGAACGACGCTCCGCACGTGAAATAGCCAGCGCACGCGGTCACTCCTTCGTGTCGACGACGATCGAACGGTCGGCCTCGGTCGTCTCGTCGAGGAGCCCCGCCTCGCCGTGTGCAGTCCAGAGCTGTCCGAGGCTCATCGATCGATCGCGCGGGTGCTGCTCGAAGTCGGACGGGAGCAGGAGCACCTCCGTCGGTGACTCGGGTTCGGGGCGATGAAAGATACGCACCTCGTCCGGCTTGCACGAGCTCAAGATGTCGGGCGAGTGGGTGGTGAAGATGACCTGCACGCCCCGCGCTGTGAGCTTTCGGAAGGTCCCGACCAGCTCCGCGAGTCGTCGTGGATGGAGCCCACGCTCCGGCTCCTCGATGAGTAGGACGCCCGGCATGCCGTCGCGCTGCACGAGCGCCTGGAACCCGACGAACAGAAGCACGCCGTGCGACATCTCGGTCGCCTGCACGAGCGTCCCGTCGGCGAGCTTGAACGAGAGCGCGTACGTCGAGCTGCCGATGTCCTTCACTACGATGTTCTTGACCCGCCCCTTGGTGACGTCGCGCGTCGCCGCTTCGATCGCGTCGAACCTGTCGCGGTCCCCGAGCGCAAGCGCTGCGAGGTGAGACGCGGTGCCGCTGCCGCGTGAGGAGACGAAGAGATCGAGCTTCGCGAACGTCGCGGGGGAGTGCGCTGCTACCTGCACCGCGTCGAGCGACACCGGATCCGTGGCGCCGAGCTCGGCATGCTTCGCGAACCAGAAGACGG
>Ga0302279_10002199_pt1 | contig 26435 bp, 21 predicted proteins | sample III_Bog_N3_3_FD_194541 | JGI IMG/M metagenome (GOLD analysis project Ga0302279, IMG submission 194541) | Peat permafrost microbial communities from Stordalen Mire near Abisko, Sweden - III_Bog_N3_3 | ecosystem: Environmental > Terrestrial > Soil > Wetlands > Peat | place: Sweden: Abisko... | reverse complement strand
TGTGGGCCCAGCCCTCGATCCGGCACTCCTTCTTCAAGAACTCGGCCGGCGAGATCCACGTGCTCAGCCCCTGGCGGATCGTGGACTACTGGACGTGGACGAGGGAGCCCGATCCCACCGACTTCATCTTCGCCTGACGGGGCCGGGGCCGTCGGTCAGCCGGTGCGGTGGCGCCACTCCTCGGCGGTCAGCCGCCGGACGAGCAGGGGCTGGTCCCGCTTCGGATCCGTCGTCGCCCGGCCGGGTCCGAAACCCAGCCGGTCCATGACCCGTCCCGACGGGAGGTTGTCCGGCTCGTAGATCGACACGATCTCGTCCAGGTCGAGGCCGTCGAAGCCCCAGTCGAGTGCGGCGGTCGCCGCCTCGGTGGCGTAGCCCCTCCCCCGGTGGTCGCGGCCCAGCCTCCACCCCACCTCGACGGCCGGGAGGATCTCGGGGAGGAAGTCGGGCACCGACAGCCCGGCCCAACCGAGGAGCAGGCCCGACGAGCGCTCCTCCACGGCGTGGAACACCGGTCGGTCGGGACGGTCGGCGAGGTCGATGACGTGGGTGAGGAATCCCTCGGTCTCGGCGCGGGTCATCCCCCGCCGGAGCGGGTACCACCAGAAGGTCTCCTCGGACTGCAGGGCCACCAGTGCCCCGAGGTCGCCGACGGCGAAGGGACGCAGGAGGAGGCGGTCGGTCTCGAGCGTCACGATCACCGGTCCAGGATGGCACCGCGGCCGGCCACGCGTGTGGCGGACGGACGCCGGGTGGTAGTACGTCTCCCATGGACACACGACGCATCGGCTCCCTCGAGGTATCGGTCATCGGACTCGGCACCAACAATTTCGGCTTCTTCATGGAGGAGGACGCCGTCCCCCCGGTGGTGGACGCGGCCCTCGACGCGGGCATCAACTTCTTCGACACCGCCGACTCGTACCTCGAGAGCGAGGCGCGCCTGGCCAAGGCCCTCGGGTCCCGTCGCGACGAGGTCGTCCTGGCCTCCAAGTTCGCCAGCCCGGTGGACGGCGGTACCGGCGGCGCCGCCCCGGACTACATCCGGACCGCCATCGAGCGCAGCCTGACCAAGTTGGGCACGGACCGCATCGACCTCTACCAACTGCACCGGCCCGACGACGACACGCCGATCGCCGACACCCTGGGCGTCCTCGACGAGCTGGTGCGCGCCGGCAAGGTGCGCGAGATCGGCTGCTCCAACTTCAGCGCCGCGCAGCTGCGCGAGGCCGAGGCGGCGGCCGCCGGTGGGGCCCGGTTCGTGTCCGTGCAGAACCAGTGGAACCTGCTCCAGCGCGAGGACGAGTCCGAGGCGGTCCCCGAGGCCGAGCGTCTGGGCATCGGCTACCTCCCGTTCTACCCGTTGGCCAGCGGGCTGCTCTCGGGCAAGTACACGCGGGGCGAGGACGCACCCGCCGGCACCCGGCTGGTGCACTTCGGCAGCGGGGCCGGGGGGCTGCTGTCCGACCGGAACTTCGACATCGTCGATGCCGCCACGGCGTGGGCGGCCGAACGCGGGCACTCGGTCCTCGAGCTGGCCCTGGCGTGGCTCGCCGCCAAGCCCGTGGTGGCCTCGGTCATCGCCGGGGCGACGTCGGCCGCCCAGGTCCGGGCCAATGCGGCCGCCGCAACCTGGGTGCTCACCCCCGACGAGGTGGCCGAGGTCGACGCCCTCGCTCCACCTGCCTGACGGGATCCCCGCCGGACGGGATCGGAGCCGGACGGCATCGCCGCCGCACGGGACGGCAGCCGTATGCTCGATCGGGTGACGCCAGAGGACGATCAGGGTGCCCATCCTCTCGCTGCCCTCGGATTCGACCGCGCCCGCGTCGACGAGGTCCGCTCCACCGGGTTCGCCGCCGATCAGGTCGCCCGGGTGGTCCGTATCGACCGGGGCTGGGCGACGCTGCAGGGCACCCGCAAGGTACAGCGGGTACCGCTCCGCGAATGTCCGCAGATCGTCGTGGGCGACTGGCTGGTGCCTGACGGCCAGGGGGTGCTGCAGCGCCTGGCGCGACGCAGTCTGCTGGTGCGCCAGGCGGTGTCCGGTCGTGACGAGCCGCAGCCGATGGCGGCCAACGTCGACGTCGTCGTGGTCACCTGGGCCCTCGACACCCGGGTGGGCGACGGTCGGCTACGGGACATGGTGACCCTGGCCCGCGACTCCGGCGCCGTCCCGGTCCTCGTGCTCTCCAAGGTCGACACGTCCGACAGCGGCGACGCGCTGCTCGAGGAGCTGGGCGGCGTGCTCGACGGCGTGGAGGTGGTGACCACCTCCACGGTGACCGGTGAAGGCCTCGACCGGTTGCGGGCCCTCACCACCGGGCGGACGGTCGTGCTGCTCGGGGCGTCGGGGGCCGGCAAGTCGACGCTGACCAACGTGCTCCTCGGCAGCGAGGCGATGGAGACCGGCGACGTCGGCCGCACGGGCGAAGGCCGCCACACCACGACCCGCCGGGAACTGCTGCCCCTGCCGGGCGGTGGGGCGATCATCGACACGCCGGGCATCCGGGCCGCCACCTCGTGGGAGGACCCCGACGAGGAGAAGGACGAGATCCCCCGGTTCCCCGACCTGGACGAGTTGGCCGAGGAGTGCCGCTTCGCGGACTGCGCCCACGACGGCACGCCGGGGTGCGCCCTCGCCCGGGCGGTGGCCGACGGTGAGCTGGAGCCGGCGCGCCTGCGCGAGTACCTGGCCTACGCCGAGGAACGCTCGGTCAAGGACGAGGCGCGCTCCGAGGCCGGTCGCCAACGCGGCCGCGACCAGAACCGGCGCCACCGCCCCTGAGGCCGGACGGATGCTGTGGCGGGGCGATCAGCGGCGACGGAGGGCCGGGTCCGTCACCGACGGTGGCGCCCAGCCCGGGTCCGCACCACCGACGTTCTGGCCGGGCGGAGCGATGGCGTCGATCCGGTCGAGTACGTCGTCGCCCAGGGTGATGTCGGCGGTGACCAGCTGGGACTCGAGCTGGTCCATGGTGCGCGGTCCGATGATGGGCGAGGTGACCGCGGGGTGGGCCTGCACGAAGGCCAGGGCGAGCTCGAGCAGCGAGTGCCCCGCCTCGTCGGCCACCTTCTCGAGTTCGACGACGGCGGCCAGCTTGGCCTGATTGACGGGCAGCGACAGGTCGTAGCGGTCCGGCAGCATGGCCGAACGGCGGGAGGTGTTCTGCTTCCCCTCGCCGAACGCCCCCGACAGCCAGCCCCCGGCCAGGGGGCTCCAGCTGAGGACACCCATCCCGTACTGCTGGCAGACCGGCAGCAGGTCGGCTTCGATGCCGCGGGCGAGGATCGAGTACTGGGGTTGTTCGGTCCGGAACCGCTCGCGACCCCGGCGCTCGGCCACCCAGTGCGACTCGACCACCTGGTGGGCCGGGAAGGTGGAGCAGCCGGCGTAGCGGATCTTGCCCGCGTGGACGAGGTCGCTCAGTGCGGCGAGCGTGTCGTCGACGTCGGTCTCGGGCGACGGCCGGTGGATCTGGTAGAGGTCGATGTAGTCGGTGTCGAGCCGCCGGAGGCTGTGCTCGCACTCGGCGATCACCCACCGGCGGGAGTTGCCCTGGGCGTTCGGGTCCCCCGACATGGGCCCGTGGACCTTGGTGGCGAGCACGATGCTGTCGCGGTCGAGGCTCTGGAGGGCCTTGCCCACGATGACCTCGGACTCACCGAAGGAGTACATGTCGGCGGTGTCGACGAAGTTGATGCCGGCGTCGACGGCCCGGTGGATGATGCGGACCGAGTCGTCGTGGTCCGGGTTGCCCCAGGCGCCGAACATCATGGCGCCGAGGCAGAGTTGGCTGACCTGTACGCCGGTGGTCCCGAGAGTGCGGTAGTCCATGGCCCCAGCCAACCACACCGTCGACCACTCCGGGGCTGCGTCCGGTGGGCCACCGGATCGCACTGGCCCCGCGACCACCCGGTCGGTACTATCGAACGTATGTTCGTAACCGAGCCGGATCAGCGGCGCACCCGGCACCGCGACCCGGCGTCGCTGGCCGCCCTGACCGCCCTGGGTGAGCGCACCCGGCCCATCGCGGCCAGCCGGACCCGCCTCCTCCCGGTGGCCCCGCCGCTGGCCGGGCTGCTGCCCGACGGGGCCCTGCGCCGGGGCACCACCCTGACCGTCGGGGGCCCCGGCGACGACGGCGCCCTCAGCCTGGCCCTGGCCCTGGTCGCCGCCGCCTCGGCCACCGGGTCGTGGTGCGCGCTGGTCGGCCACCCGGGACTCGGGGCCGTGGCCGCCGGCGATCTCGGCATCGACCTCGGACGCCTGGCCCTCCTCCCCCGCCCCGGGCCGGCATGGGCCGAGGCCACCGCCGCCGTGCTCGAAGGTGTCGACCTGGTCGTGCTGTGCCCACCGTTCCCGCCCCGCCACGCCATGGCCCGGCGCCTGGTGGCCCGGGCCCGCGAGCGACGGGCCGTGCTGGTGGTGGTCCCCGGTCGGGCGGGCTGGCCCGAGCCGCCCGACCTGCAGCTGCGGATCGACGGCGTGACGTGGGAGGGGGTCGACGCCGGCGAGGGTCACCTCCGCCGGCGTCGGATGACGGTGACCGTCGCCGGACGCCGGTCGGCGGCCCGTCCGACCCGGCGCCGGCTGTGGCTGCCCGATCCCGACGGGGCGGTCTCGGACGCCGGGACGGAGGACTGAGGTGGACCGGCTGCTGGTCGTGCGCTGTCCCGACCTGCTGGCCGAGGACGAGGGCGGGGCCACCTGGCGCGCCTTCGTCGAGGTGCTCACCGCCGTCGAGGCCTACTGCCCGTGGGTGACCCCGGTCCGCCCCGGTATCTGCTCGCTGCCGGCCCGGGGGCCCGCCCGCTACTTCGGGGGCGAGGAGGCCCTGGCCGACCTGGTCCACGACGCGGCGTCACGCGTCACCCCGGCGGAGGTGGGCATCGCCGACGGGCTGTTCGCCGCGGTGCTGGCCGCCCGCCGGGGGGAGGTCGTCCCGGCGGGCGGCGCGGCGGCGTTCCTGTCCCCACTGCCGGTCGGGATCCTCGGTCAGCCCGAGCTGGCCGAGCTGCTCGACCGCCTGGGCATCCGCACCCTGGGGGAGTTCGCCGCGCTCCCCGACGCCGACGTGCTGGGCCGGTTCGGGGCCGAGGGTGCCCACGGCCACCGGGTGGCCGGTGGCCGGAGCGGCGAGCTGGCCGACCTCCGCCAACCCCGCCTCGCCCGGCTGCTGGCGGGTGGGACCGCCCCCGCCGATCCGGTGGTGGCCGAGGTCGGGTTCTGGGGCGGGGTGAGCGACGCCGACGCCCGGGCCACCCGCTGCCTGGTCGCCGCCCAGGAGCTCCTGGGTCCCGACGCCGTGGTGACCGCCCACCTCCAGGGTGGGCGGAGTCCCGCCGAACAGTTCCGCCTCGTCACCTGGACCACCGGGAGCCGGCCGACCGGCGCGCCCTCCGGTACCGGCGCACCGTGGCCCGGCCGGATCCCCCCGCCGGCGCCCGCCGTGGTCCATCCCGACCCGGTCCGGGCCGACCTGGCCGACGCCCGGGGTGAACCGGTGCGGGTGTCGTCCCGGGGGCTGCTGACCGCGGCACCCGACCGGGTCTCGGTGGAGGGCGGCCCGTGGGAGCCGCTGTCCGGGTGGGCCGGGCCGTGGCCCGCCGACGAACGCTGGTGGTCGCGGTCGCGGCGGCGGGCCGCCCGGCTGCAGGCCGTCACCGCCCGCTCGGCCCACCTCCTCCTGGCCGAACGGGGCCGGTGGTGGGTCGAGGCGACCTACGGCTGAGCACCCCCGGACCGACCATGCCCTACGCCGAGCTCCACGCCCACTCCAACTTCTCCTTCCTCGACGGTGCCAGCCACCCCGAGGAACTGGCCGCGGAGGCGGTGCGCCTCGGCCTGCCGGCCATCGCCCTCACCGACCACAACGGCCTGTACGGCGCGGTGCGGTTCGCAGTGGCGGCCCGGGCGTTCGGACTGGCCACCGTGTTCGGGGCCGAGCTCACCCTGTCCGACGTCGACGGGCCCCACCTCCGCACCGGCATGCCCGACCCGGACGGGACCCATCTGGTGGTGCTGGCCCGGGACCCCGAGGGCTACGCCCGGCTCAGCCGGGCCATCGCCGAGGCCCACCTCGAGGGTGGGGAGAAGGGCCGGCCGATCCTCACGCTCGACGCCCTGGCCGACCGGCACGGGGGGCACTGGCAGATCCTCACCGGGTGCCGCAAGGGAGCGTTGGCCACCGCCCTGACCGACGAGGGTCCGTCGGCCGCGGCCCGGGCCCTCGACCACCTGATCGACCGCTTCGGGCGCGACCGCCTGGCCGTCGAGCTGTGGGACCACGGCACCCCGGTCGACGGCCCCCGCAACGACGCCCTGGCCGTGCTGGCCGCCGGCCGGGGGGTGTCGCCGGTCGCCACCAACAACGTCCACTACGCCACGCCGGCCCGCTTCCCGCTGGCCACCACCCTGTCGGCCGTGCGGGCCCGCCGGACGCTCGAGGACCTCGAGGGGTGGCTCCCGTCCTCGGCCACCGCCTGCCTGCGGGGTGAGGCCGAGCAGCTCCGGCGGTTCGCCCGGTGGCCCGGGGCCGTCGAGCGGGCCGGCGAGCTGGCCGGCGAGTGCGCCTTCGACCTCCGCCTGGTGGCGCCCCGGCTGCCCGACTTCCCGGTGCCCGACGGGCACACCGAGCAGACCTGGCTGACCGAGCTGGTCCGACGTGGGGCGGCCGAGCGCTACGGGCCGCCGGGGGCGGCCCGGGTGCCCGGGGCCTACGACCAGATCGACCACGAGCTGGCGGTGATCGACGCCCTCGGGTTCCCGGGCTACTTCCTCACCGTGTGGGACATCGTCCAGTTCTGCAAGCGCCAGGACATCTTCTGCCAGGGTCGCGGCTCGGCCGCCACGTCGGCCGTCTGTTACGCCCTCGGGATCACCAACGTGGACGCCGTGTCGCTCGGACTGCTCTTCGAACGGTTCCTCTCACCGGCCCGCGACGGGCCGCCGGACATCGACGTCGACATCGAGTCGGGCCGGCGGGAGGAGGTCATCCAGTACGTCTACGAGCGCTACGGGCGGCTGCACGCCGCCCAGGTGGCCAACGTCATCACCTACCGGTCCCGCTCGGCGCTGCGCGACGTGGGCAAGGCCCTCGGGCACACCACCGAGGAGGCCGACGCCTGGTCGTCGTCGACCGAGCGCGGTCAGCCGCTGGACGGGCGCGAGGACCTGCCGCCACTCGTCCGGCAGTTGGCGGGCGAGCTCCTCGGCTTCCCCCGCCACCTCGGCATCCACTCCGGGGGCATGGTCATCTGCGACCGGCCGGTGGTCGAGGTCTGTCCGGTGGAGTGGGGCCGTATGCCGGGGCGCAGCGTGCTGCAGTGGGACAAGGACGACTGCGCGGCCGCCGGCCTGGTCAAGTTCGACCTGCTCGGCCTGGGCATGCTGACCGCCCTCCACCACATGGTCGACCTGGTGGGCGACTACCACGGGGTGACCGTCGACCTGGCCCACCTCGACCAGGAGGACGAGGTCTACGACCTGTTGTGCCGGGCCGACACCGTGGGTGTGTTCCAGGTGGAGTCGCGGGCGCAGATGAACACCCTGCCCCGCGTGCAGCCCCGCTGCTTCTACGACCTGGCCATCGAGGTGGCCCTCATCCGGCCCGGGCCCATCCAGGGCAACGCCGTCCATCCCTACATCCGCCGCCGCAACGGGACCGAGCCCATCTCCTACCTCCACCCGCTGATGCAGCCGGCCCTGGAGCGCACCCTCGGCGTGCCGCTCTTCCAGGAGCAGCTGATGCAGATCGCCATCGACGTGGCCGGCTTCTCGCCGACCGAGGCCGACGAACTGCGCCAGGCCATGAGCGCCAAGCGGTCGGGCGAACGGATGGCCGCCCTGCGTGACCGGTTGTTCGCGGGGATGGCGGCCCGGGGGGTGTCCGAGGCGGTGTCCGAGCAGGTGTACACGGCACTCGCCGCCTTCGCCAACTTCGGCTTCCCCGAGAGCCACTCGGTGGCCTTCGCCCACCTGGTGTACTCGACGGCCTGGTGCAAGGTGCACTACCCGGCCGCCTTCACCGCCGGGCTCCTCAACGCCCAACCCATGGGCTTCTGGTCCCCCCAGAGCCTGGTGGCCGACGCCAAGCGTCACGGGGTGGTGGTCCGTCGGCCCGACGTCAACGCCGGTCGGGCCGACGCGTCCCTCGAGCCGGAACACGGGGAGGGGCCCGGGAGGGGCCCGACCCCACCGGAGTCGACGGCCCTACGCCTCGGGCTGTCCTCGGTGCGCGGCATCGGCTCGGAGACGGCCGCCCGGATCGAGGCCGGCGCGCCGTGGTCGGGGATGGAGGACCTGGTGCGGCGGGCCGGGGTGTCCCGTGCCCAGCTCGAGGCGCTGGCCACGGCCGGGGCCCTCGACGGCCTGAGCGGCCGCGCCACCCGGAGTGGCACGACCACCCGGAACGGCCGGGTGCCGGGCCGGCGGGCACTGGTGTGGGGGGCGGGGGCGGCCGCCCAGGCCACCGCCGACCGGCTGCCGGGCGTGGTGACCGGGGCCGAGCCGCCACCGCTCCCGTCCCCGACCCCGTGGGAGGAGGTGTCCGACGACCTGTGGTCGCTCGGCATGACCCCCGACACCACGGCCATGGAGCTGGCCCGCGACGGCCTCGACCGACGGGGGGTGGTCCGGGCCGCCGCCCTGGCCACCCGACCGGCGGGCGACCGGGTCACGGTCGGCGGCGTCGTGACCCACCGTCAGGCTCCCGAGAGTGCCCACGGAGCCGTCTTCCTCAACCTGGAGGACGAGACCGGGATGGTCAACATCGTGTGCTCGAAGGGGGCGTGGATCCGCTGGAAGCCGGTGGCCCGGGCCTGTCCGGCGCTCCTGGTCCGGGGTCGGGTGGAGCGGTCCGAGGGATCGATGACCCTGGTGGCCGAACGGTTCGAGCCGCTCCCGCTCGGGCCCGTGCCGGCCTCGCGCGACTTCCGCTGAAGCCACCGGGCCCACCTGCCGATGCACCCCGGGTAGCAGGTTGACCAAACCACTTGACTACTCTATGTGTTCTAGTAAACACTTACAGTGGTAACTCAACCACGAGGAGCAGGGGTGAACGACATGGGGCAGGGAAGCATCGGGTGTCGCGTTCCGGGTCGGCGGGTGGAGCCGCCGCCCCCACACCACCGGCCGCAGGCCGACACCGGGCGGGGACGGTGCGCATGAGTGGATCCATGGCCGAGATCATGAGCACGTCCCTCGGACTCGTCGGCGGCCTCGTCGTCCTCTCGATGGTCATCGGTGCCGTCGACCTCCTGCGCCAGCCCACCTGGGCGTGGCGGGCGGCCGGCGAGCCCAAGATCATCTGCCTCCTCCTGGTCCTCCTCCTGCCGGGCGTGGGCGTGGCCATCTACGTGTTCGGCGCCCGTCCGAAGGTCGTGGAGATCGCCGGGCACGGTCGGGCCGCCTCCCTCCCCTTCGAGACCTTCAGCGACCGGGCGGAGGCCGGGGTGGACTCCAGCCGGGCCATCCAGGCCCTGTCGCTGCCGACCACCCGGGGCAGTTTCGGCGAGCCCATCGCCCGCCCGATCCGGGCCACCGCGGCGCCGATCGGTGCTGCGGCGGTCGCCGTCGCCACACCGGGCACGGGGGTCAACTTCTTCGACGACCCGGACGTCATCACCTTCGGTGCGGACGCGGGCACCATCGGACAGGGCGCGGCCGCGCCGGCACCGGACCTCCACATCCCCGGGCAGGTGGGCAAGCCCTACAACCCGAGGCAGCGCGCCTCGCTCGACGAGGGTCCGCTGCGCGTGCCGTCGGCCGCGGCCATGGCCGCCGAGGTCGGCGCGGCCACCTACGGGGGCGGCGGGAACTCGGGCGGGCTGCAGCCGGTGCCCCAGACCGTCGGTGCCACCTACGGATCCGCCGGCCTGTCCGCGGTGCCCGCACCGCGGGTCGGCACCTCCACCCCGGAGATCTTCCGGCCGCGCCCCGAGTCGGTGGCCCCGATCGCCGGCACGGCGCCGATCGCCACCTCACCCCAGGCCACCATGGCGGCCCGGTGGATGAACGACCCGACCGGGCGCCACCAGTACCGCTACTGGGACGGCGGCAACTGGACCGAGAACGTCTACGACGCCGGGGTCGAGTCCCGGGACGCGGCGCTGGGCTGAGTGGCCAGCGGGGGTGTCAGGGCTCAGCGGCCCTGGCGCCCCAGACGGCTGAGCCTGGCCACCAGCACCTCGACCACGAGCTCGCCCGGCAGTCCGGTCGTGCCGCGCAGCTCGAGGTCGGCCCCGGCCAACAGCTGGATGGCGCGGGCGATCCGGGCGGTGCCCAGCCGGTTGGCCTGGGCCAGGGCCTTCCTGGCCGGGAAGGCGCTCTTGATGCCCAGTACCTCGGCGGCCTGTTCGGGTGACGTGACCCCGGCCCCGTCGAGACGCAGCATCTGGCGGTAGTGCTTGTGCAGCAACGAGAGGATGACCAACGGGTGGGACTCCCCGGCGGCCAGCATCCGGTGCAATACCTCGAGGGCGACGGCCGTCGTCCCCGCGTCGATGGCGTCGGTCAGGTCCCACGGAGCGAGCGCCCCCGCTTCACCCAGGAACGGCTCGAGGTCGGCCGCGGTGACGGTCGCCCCCCGTCCATAGGCCGAGGACAGCGTGTCGAGCAGGCCCGCCAGCCGTCCCATGTCCGAGCCGAGGTGCTCGGCCAGTCGGGACTGGGCCGCACCGTCGAGACGGACGGGACCGCCCTTCAGGTGGTCGGCCAGCCACTGCGACCGCGCCCGACCGGTGCCGACGGACGTGTCGACCACCTCACCGGCGGCCCCCACCGCCTTGGACAGCACGGTGGACACCGCCCCGCCCCCGGCCACCAGCACGAGGGCGGTGGTGTCCAGCGGATCGGCCAGGTAGGCGGCCAGACGCTTGGCGTCCGCGGCCACGATCTGGCCCGCCTCCCGCACGACCACGACCCGGCGCTCGACCAGGAAGGGCGGCGTCGTGCAGGCGTCGATGACGGCGCCCACGTCGAACTGGTCGACCCCGGGCCCGCCGAACTCCTCCACCATCATCGACGGGTCGCCCCCGGCCACGAGCTGCTCCACCAGGGCGTGCGCCGCCTGGGCGACCAGCGACGGGTCCGAGCCCTTGACCAGGTAGGCCGGGCGGTGACCGGTGGTCGTGGTCGGGGCCGTGCTCACGGGGCGGCCACCGACGGGGTCCGGTGCGAGGTGATGGCCGCCACCGCGTCGCAGGCCCGGCGGTGGGCGCCGACCTCGTGCACCCGCATGACCCGACAACCGAGCGCGGCACCGAGTGACGAGGCGGCGATGGAGGCCTCCCGGCGCTGACCGATCTCGAGACCCAGCACGACACCGAGGAAGGTCTTGTTGGAGGCCGACAACAAGAGTGGGTACCCGAGGTCGGCCAACTGGTCCGAAGCCCGCAGCAGGGTCAGCGACTGCGCGGCGGTCTTGCCGAGGTCGAGCCCGGCGTCGAGCACGATCTGGTCGGGCGCCAACCCGGCGGCCAGCGCCCGTTCGGCCCGCTCCAGGAGGAAGGTGCGCACCGCGTCGACGACGTCGTCGTAGACGGGGTCGGGGTCCGGGATGCGGGGACCGAGGCGGATGTGGGTGGCCACCACCGTCGCCCCCGCCTCGGCGGCCGCCGGCAGGTAGTCGGGGTCGGCGAACCCGCTGATGTCGTTGCCCACCACGGCACCCGCGGCGTAGGCGGCGCGGGCGACCGACGCCCGCCACGTGTCGACCGACAGCGCGATGTCGAACCGGGAGGCCAGCGCCTCGATGGCCGGGATCACCCGCTCGAGCTCCTCGGCTTCCCCCACCTCGGGTCCGGGTCCGGCCTTCACCCCACCCACGTCGAGCAGGTCGGCGCCTTCGTCGACCAGGAGCCCGGCCCGCCGTACGAGGTCGTCGAGGGCGAACGTCGCGCCCTTGTCGTAGAACGAGTCCGGGGTGCGGTTGAGGATGCCCATGACCAGCGGACGGTCGGTGATGTCGAAGGTCCGGGGTCCGAGACGGAGGGAGGTGGCGCGCACGGGGCTGACGCTACCGGAGGGCACCGACAGGCGAGGCGGGCGCAGCCGGAGATGGGTGGTGCGGACCCGACGGAGCGGACCGGCTCAGAAGAGCCGGGACGCCAGGGCCTTGCGGTAGCTGAGGGTCCGGGTGTCCTCGGGCCCGAGCGTCTCGAGCAGGTCGAGGAACTCCTGGCGGGCGTCGGGGTCGTCCTTCACCCGGTCGAGCAGTCCGTCGAGCAGGGCCGACGCATCGGCCCCGGCCACGTCGGGGCGCCCGGCCAGGCGGGCCTCGGCCAGGAGGCGACGGGTCTCGGCGGTCTCGGGCACGCGTCCGAGGAGCGCGGTCGCCTCCTCCGTGTCGCCCCGGGCGATCAGCAGCGCGGCGAGGGCCGGCACGGCGACGGGGTGGTCGGGCTCGAGTTGGAGGGCCCGGCGCAGGGGTTCCTCGGCCCCGGCGTCGGCTCCGGCGTCGGCCAGCAGATCGGCCTCGGACCGGGTCGGGGCGAGGCGCTCGACGAACGCCCGGACCTCGGCCTCGGGCTGGGCGCCGATGAACTGGTCGACCACCGCCCGGTCCACCACGGCGAAGACGGCCGGGATCGACTGGACCTGGAAACTGGCGGACACCGCCGGGTTCTCGTCGACGTTGACCTTGGCCAGCTCGACGGCACCTCCCGTGGCCCCGACCACCTGCTCCAGGATGGGGCCGAGAGTCTTGCAGGGCCCGCACCACGGGGCCCAGAGGTCGACGACGACCGGAACCTCGGTGGAACGCTGCAGTACGGCCGCCTCGAACGTGGCATCGGTGACGTCGATCATGGTCTGCGACGTTACCGGCCGCCCGGGCCGCGTCCGACAGTGGCGTGGGACGGGTGCGGTGACGCGGGTAGCGTCAAGGCATGGATGCAGCGCCCAGTTCCACGGAGACCGGCGGAGCCACGGACACCAGCGATCGCCCCGACGGCGCCGCGGTGGTGGAGGGCATCGACCGCGGGCCCGTGACCGGGTGGTTGTCCGCCAACGTGGCCGGCTCCGTGGCGCCCTACGAATTCGAGCTCATCGCCGGCGGGCGCTCCAATCTCACCTACCGGGTGACCGACGCCGCCGGGCACGCCTACGCCCTGCGGCGCCCGCCGGTCAGCCACGTGCTCGCCACCGCCCACGACATGGCCCGCGAGCACACGGTCATCAGCGCCCTGCAGTCGACCGGGGTCCCCGTGCCGCGCACGCTCGGTCTCTGCACCGACACCGACGTCAACGGCGCCCCCTTCTACGTGATGTCCTTCGTCGACGGCCACATCCTCCGCGACGAGCGGGCGTCGTCCCAGCTGTCCGAGCAGGTGCGGGCCCATGCCAGTGAGTCGCTGGTCGACACGCTCGCCCAGCTCCACGCCGTGGACGTCGACGCGGTCGGCCTCGGGGACTTCGCCCGCAAGGAGGGCTACATCGCCCGCCAGCTCAAGCGGTGGCACGGCCAGTTCGAGCAGTCGACCCTGGACGGCACCAAGGGCCCGGCGGTCATCGACCGGGCGTGGGAGGAACTGTCGGCGAAGATCCCCGAGCAGCAGGGGGTCGCCATCGTGCACGGTGACTACCGACTCGACAACACCGTGCTCGACGACCGGGGCGACGTCATCGCCATCCTCGACTGGGAGATCTGCACCCTCGGTGACCCCCTCGCCGACCTGGGCCTGCTGCTCGTCTACTGGGCCGAGGAAGGCGAGAACGAGCACTCGGTGCTCGGCGTGGCCCCCACCGCCCTGCCCGGGTTCGCCACCCGTCAGCAGCTGACCGAGCGGTACGCCGAGGTCAGCGGACTCGACGTGTCGACCGTCCCCTACTACTGCGCGTTCGGCATCTGGAAGCTGGCCTGCATCCTCCAGGGCGTCTACGTCCGCTACGCCGGGGGTGCGGCGGCCGGGGACCGGAGCGGTGTCGACCAGTTCGCCGACACCGTGGTGCGCCTCGGCGAACGGGCGCTCGCCGACGTGGAGGCATTGTGAGCCGCTACGCGCCCGACGACCTCTACCGCCTGGAGCCGGGCTGGGGCGAGCCGACCGGCATCCGCCTGGACCGGCCGGTCCTGGTGGTCTCGCTCGAGGGCTGGGTCGACGCCGGCATGGGTGCCTCGGCGGCCATCGCCCACCTGCTCACCGGCTCCCCGACGGCGGTGGTCGCCACCTTCGACACCGAGCCGCTCATCGACCAGCGCGCCCGTCGGCCGATCGCCCGACTGGAGGACGGGGTCACCACCGAGCTGACGTGGCCGACCATCCGACTGCTGGCCGGCAAGGACCGGGTGGGCGCCGACATCCTCTACCTGACCGGGCCGGAGCCCGATTTCTCCTGGCCCACGTTCATCCAGGCCGTGGTCGGCCTGGCGTCACGACTCGGGGTACGGACCGTGGTCGGACTCGGAGCCTTCCCGGCCCCCACACCGCACACGCGGCCGGTCCGCCTGGCGTCGACGGTGCCGCCCCAGTCGATCGACCTGGCGGGCCGGGTCGGCACGGTGCACGGCACCCTCGAAGTGCCCGCCGGCGTCCAGGCCGCACTCGAGGTCGCCTTCGGCGAGGCCGGGGTGCCGGTCATCGGACTGTGGGCCCGGGTGCCCCACTACGTGTCGGCCATGCCCTACCCCGAAGCGAGTGCCGCCCTCATCGAGGGACTGTGCGCCGTCACCGGCACCGTGCTCGACACCGTCGAGCTGCGCACCGCCGGCGAGGCGTCGCGCATCCAGGTGGACGAGCTCATCGGGGCCAACCCCGAGCACCTCGACATGGTGCGCCGCCTCGAGAACGCCATCGACTCGGAGGAGGGCACCCCGCTCGGGTTCGCGTCCGACCTGCCCAGTGGGGACGAGATCGCCGAGGAGCTCGAGCAGTTCCTCAGAGGCGAAGGTAGCTGAGCCCCGCCCCACCCAGGCCGGACGCACCGCCGGTGTGGGTGTGGGCCACGTGGGAGGCCACGAGCGCCAGCACCACCAGGGCCACCAGCAGGACGGCCACCATGATGATCAGGACGATCCACGGGTTGTTCCGCCCCCGACGGGTGGCGGTGGGCGTGAGGCCGGCCCACAGCGCGGCGTCGAGATCAGGACCGGCGCCAGCGACGGATCCGGCGGCCCCGGTCGGCGCACCGGTGGCCACGGCCGGCACGGACGGCGCCGCCCCTCCTCCCAACACCGGAAGCTCGGTGACGATGCGCTGGAGCTCCTCGACCGAGGTGGCGTCGGCCAGCTCGGCCAGGCGGACCTGGTACTCGGCGGGTGACAGCAGCCCCCGCTCGGCGGCGTGGTCGAGCAGGATCCCGAAGCGGTTGCGCTCCTCGTCGGACACCCCGGACGAGGACACGGCCGACGACGGCACGGCGGGCGCCGGCGCCGGAGCGGCCGACGGCAGATCGGGCACGGCCGACGGAAGGTCGGGGACGGGCCGGGGGACCGCCCGCTCGTTGCCGTTCATCGTCACCCCCCAATTGTGCTGACACGGAGCGTGGTTACGCAACTACCCTTCATCACCACCCCACCGGACGGCCGCCGGCGGTAGGGAGGATCGGTGCGCCCGTTGCTACCGTGGCCCATGCTCGTCGACGGGACCATCGGCTTCGACCCCGCCGGGGTGGTGGACCAGGCGGTGGCGGCCGAAGCGGCCGGTTACGACGGCATCTGGTCGGCCGAGACCAGCCACGACCCGTTCCTGCCCCTCATGCTCGCCGCCGAGCACACCGAGCGGATCCAGGTGGGGACCGGCATCGCCGTGGCCTTCGCCCGGAACCCGATGAGCCTCGCCGTCACGGCCAACGACCTCCAGACCGCCTCGCGGGGTCGGTTCCTGCTGGGTCTCGGGTCGCAGATCCAGCCGCACATCGAAAAGCGCTTCTCCATGCCGTGGTCACACCCGGCGCCGCGCATGCGGGAGCTGATCCTGGCCATCCGGGCCATCTGGGCCTCGTGGTCCGACGGCAGCCGGCTCCGGTTCCGGGGCGAGTACTACCGCCACACCCTGATGACCCCGATGTTCGACCCGGGACCCAATCCCTACGGGAACCCGGCGATCTTCCTGGCGGCCGTCGGGAGTCTCATGACCGAGGTGGCGGGCGAGGTGGCGGACGGGGTGCTGGCCCACGCCTTCACGACCGAGCGGTACCTGCGCGAGGTCACGCTGCCCGCCCTCGAGCGCGGTCTGGCCGCGAGCGGCCGGACCCGGGCCGACGTCGAGATCTCCTTTCCGGGGATGGTGGTCACCGGCGTCGACGAGGAGTCGACGGCCGCCGCAGTGGCCGCCACCCGCAAGCAGTTGGCCTTCTACGGCTCGACGCCCGCCTACCGGGCGGTACTCGAGCTGCACGGCTGGGGCGATCTCCAGACCGAACTCAACACCCTGTCGAAGCGCGGGGCGTGGGACGACATGGCCGCCCTCATCGACGACGAGGTGCTCACCACCTTCGCCGTGGTCGGCGAACTCGACACGGTGGCCGCCCAGGTGGTCGCCCGCTACGGCGACCTCGTCGACCGCTTCAACGTCTACGCCCCCACGGGCATCGGCGCCGACCGCTGGGCCGAGGTGCTGGCCGGGTTCCGCACCGGCGCGTAACCGGTCGGGGGGCGGTGATGCCGTCGACGCCTGTCCTAGAGTCTGGCCATGCCCCCGGCCCCGCCGCTGTGACGGCCCCGTGACCCCGGCACACCGTGGCGGTCCGCTCGTCCTCGACCTGCTCGACGTCGGCGTCAACACCAAGGGGGTGGCCCGGGTCCTCACCGAACTTGCCCCCCGGATGGTCGCCCTGGCCCCGGACCGCTACCGCGCGGTGTGCTCACCGGCCGCGCTCCCCATCCTCTCCGACCTCGGGCTCACCGATGGGACCGTCGCCGTCCGGCGCGTCCCCAACGCGGTGTGGGAACAGCTGGTCCTCCCCCGCACCTGCGCACGTCTGGGCGCCGGCGCCATCTACTCCCACCGCGAGTGCGGGGCTCTGTGGGGACCGCCCCAGCTCCTGCACGTGACCGAGGATCCCGAGGTCCGCTGGCAGCGCGAGCCGACCACCGATCTCCGCGAGCAGCTCCGTCGCCGGTACAGCCGCACGCTCATGGACCGCTCCCTCAGCCGGGCCGAGGTGGTGGTGTCGACGTCGGCCACACGCGACGACCTGGTCGCCCGCCACCACCTCGATCCCTCCCGGGCCACAGTGGTGCCCCTGGGCGTCGACCTCGACGTGTTCCGGCCCGCCGACGACCCCGACCCCGACATGGGCACCGGCACCGGCACCGGCTCTACCCCGTACTTCTTCACCCTGGCCTCGGCCGACGACCGGGACCGGACGGACCTGATCGTGCGGGCCTTCGCCCAGTACCGGACGGGGCTCGGCGGAGGGAGCCGGCTGGTCGTCGGTGGGTCGTTGGGGGAACGGGCACCGGGCCTCGAGCGGCTGGCCGCCGACCTGCAGGTGTCCGACCAGGTCGAGTGGACGGGCCGGCTGAGCGATGCCGGGTTGGCCGGGCACAACGCCCGCTCGGTCGCCACGGTGCACGCCTCACCCGACGAGGGGTTCGGCCTCCAGCCGCTCGAGGCCATGGCCGGTGGCTCGCTGCTCATCGCCACCCCGTCGGCGGCGGTGGCCGAGGTCGCCGCCGATGCCGTGGTGCTGTGGGTCGATCCGGAGGTCGGGGCGATGGCCGACGCCCTGCGCCGGGCCGACGACGACCCGGACCTGGTGGCGCGGGCCCGGGTCCGGAACCGTCAGGTGGCCGAGGGATTCTCGTGGGACCGGACCGCGGCCACCCTGCACCGGATGCTGGTCACGCTGGCCGACCGGTAGGGCCGGAGCGGGCCCCTCGCCAGGATCCACCCGCACTCCCCCACCCGGGCGCTATCCCGCGGCCGCGGCTCCGGGCAGACGGGACTCGACCGTCAGGGGTCCCGACCAGAACAGCCGGACCCGGAAGGCGGCCCGGCGCCCGCGGTCCCCGGGCAGCACGACGGCCCGGATCAGCGAGCCGGCCACGATGGCGGACCGGTAGACCCACCAGCCCGACGCGGCGAAGTGCTTGCGGATGTAGCGCTCGTGGGAGGCGTGGAAGTGGATCTCGCGCTCGGCGGCATCGCCCCCGGTCCCGGCGCCCACGTGGGTGGCGGTGATCTCGGGGCAGAGGGCCACCCGCCACCCCTGGGTGGTGGCCCGCCGCTGCCAGTCGATCTCCTCGGCGTAGAGGAAGAAGTCCTCGTCGAGCGGGCCCACCGCATCGAGGGCGGCAGCCCGGACGAGCAGCACCGAACCGATCAGGAAGTCGACCCTCCGGCGCAGTCCCCCGAGACCGATGGCCTCGACCCAGGCCCCGGCCGGCGTGGGGAACGGCCACCCCACCCGGGCGGCGGACCCGTCGTCGGGGTCGACCTGGGCCGGGGCCACGCAGGCGAGCCCGGGATCGGCCGACAGCCGGGCATGCAGACGGGCCACCGCGTCGGGGGACACCTCGGCGTCCGGGTTGAGCAGCAGGACATCGCCGTGTCCTCGGGCCAGGCTGGCCACGCCCACGTTGACCCCACCGGCGAATCCGAGGTTGCGGCCCGGGTCGACGTAGGCCGCGCCGTGCCCGGTCGCCACACGGCGCACGTCCTCATCGGACGAATTGTCCACCACGACCACGGGGTAGGCGTCGCCCAGTGCGTCGAGGCAGGTGGCCAGGAGGTCGGGCGCCCCGTAGGCCACCACCACGACCTCCACCCCACTCCCGACCGCCGGGCCGTCCGGCGACGACTGCGGGCCCAACTCCTCGGAACTCACTCGACGGATGCCTTTCTGGAGGGCGGGATGCCCCCGGGGATGTCGCAGGATCCGGACCGTTCGATCCTAACCCTCCGCCCCTCGGGCCCCAGGGTCCGTGGTGTGACCCGTCGGGTCAGACGACGACGTTGACCAGCTTGGGTGGACGGACGATGACCCGCTTCGGGGCCGCGCCGGCCAGGGCCTCCACCACGGCCGGGGCGGCCAGGGCCAGCCGTTCGGCCTCGGCCTCGGTCACGTCGGGGGTCACCTCGATCCGGTCGCGGACCTTGCCGTTGACCTGGACGACCATGGTCACCGTGTCCTCGACCAGCAGGTCCGGGTCGGCCACCGGCCACGTGCGGAGGTGGATGTGGTCGCCGTGGCGACGTTCCCACGCCTCGGCGGCCAGGTGCGGGGTCATCGGCGCCAGCAGGAGGAGGAGCGTGTCCACCGCCTCCTCGACCACGTCCGCCCGTCCACCGTCACGGACGTAGGGGTGGATCAGGTTGACGAACTCCATGCAGGCGGCGACGGCCGTGTTGTAGGACCAGCGCTCGTAGTCCCGGGAGACCCGGTCGATCAGCTTGTGGGTGGCGCGTCGCACGGCGAGGTCCGCGGCCTCCGGGTCGCCGCCCGGGGTGTCCGTGGCCCGTGGCTCATCGGGGACGGCCAGACGCCACACCCGGTCGAGGTAGCGGGCACAGCCGTCGATGACCGAATCGGTCTGGGACGACCAGTCGACGTCGTCGGCCGGGGGCCCCACGAACAGGTGGAACAGGCGCAGCGCGTCGGCCCCGACCGTGGTCAGGTAGCTCGACGGGGCCACCAGGTTGCCCTTCGACTTCGACATCTTCTTGCCGTCCATGCGGATCATGCCCTGGGTGAAGAGCCGGGCGAACGGCTCGCGCAGGCCGTCGGGACCCAGCCCCACGTCGACCAGGGCCTTGGTGAAGAACCGGGCGTAGAGGAGGTGGAGGATGGCGTGCTCGATCCCCCCGATGTACTGGTCCACCGGCATCCAGTGGCGGGCGATCTCCTTGTCGAACGGGGCGTCCGGCGTCCACGGATCGGTGAAGCGCAGGAAGTACCACGACGAGTCCACGAAGGTGTCCATGGTGTCCGTCTCGCGGGTGGCCGGCCCCCCGCAGATGGGGCACGTGGTGTGCAGGAACCCGGCGTTGGTGGCCAGTGGCGACTCGCCGGTGGGGAGGAACTCGACGTCGTCGGGGGCGAGCACGGGGAGCTGGTCCCGGGGGACGGGCACGATCCCGTGATCGGGGCAGTAGACGATCGGGATCGGGCATCCCCAGAACCGCTGGCGCGAGACCAACCAGTCACGCAGGCGGTAGTTCACCTTGCGGATGCCGATCCCCTGCTCCTCCAGCCAGACCGTGGCGCGCTCCTTGGCCGTCGGGATGTCGAGTCCGTCCAGCCAGGCACTGTTGATCTTCACGCCCGTACCCGTGTAGGCGCCCCCCGGGCCTCCGTCGGGACCGCCGTGCTCCTCCCAACCCTCGGGGGGCTGGACGGTGCGGACGTAGGGCAGTCCGTACGCGTGGGCGAAGTCCCAGTCCCGATGGTCCTCGGCGGGGACCGCCATGATGGCGCCGGTGCCGTAGCCCATCAGGACGTAGTCGGCCACGTAGACCGGCACCGTCGTGCCGGTGAAGGGATTGACCACCGAGGATCCGGTGAACGCGCCCCGCTTGGCCAGGCTGGCGCTGCCGGACTCGGACATGCGCTCGATGTCGGTGCTGGCCGCGGCCCGCACCCGCAGTGCCGCTACCGCCTCGACGTGCTCGGGGGTGGTCAGTTCGTCCACCAACGGGTGCTCGGGGGCGACGACGGCGTAGGTCATTCCGAACGACGTGTCCGGTCGGGTCGTGAACACCCGCAGGGCGAGGGGATCCCGCCCGTCGGAGCCGTCCCGGCCCTCGACCACCAGGTCGAACTCCGCGCCTTCGGACCGTCCGATCCAGTTGCGCTGCATGGTCTTGACCCGCTCGGGCCACTCGAGGTCGTCGAGTCCGGCCAGCAGCTCGTCGGCGTAGCGCGTGATGCGGAAGAACCACTGCTCGAGGTCGCGCTTCTCCACCAGGTCGCCCGAACGCTCGCACGTCCCGTCGGCGAGGACCTGCTCGTTGGCGAGCACCGTCTGACAGCCCGGGCACCAGTTGACCGGGGCGTTCGCCCGGTAGGCGAGTCCGGCGGCCAGGAGCTCGGTGAAGATCACCTGGTTCCACTTGATGTACTCGGGGTCGTGGCTGCGGATCTCGCGCCGCCAGTCGTAGACCGCACCCAGCGAGGTGATGGACTCCTTCAGCTCGTCGATGCGGGCATCGGTGAAGATCCGGGGATGGGTGCCGGTCTTGATGGCGGCGTTCTCGGCCGGCAGACCGAAGGAATCGAACCCGAACGGGGACAGCACGGCGTTCCCCAGCATCGTGCGGTGCCGGACCAGGAGATCGCCGAAGGTGTAGTTCCGGACGTGGCCCATGTGGGCGGGGCCCGACGGGTAGGGGTACATGGTGAGCACGTACCACGGCGGTCGCGGATCGTCGGCGTCGACCTCGTAGGTGCCCTCGTCGCTCCAGCGACGCTGCCACTTCTTCTCGACTGCGATGACGTCATAGGCCCGTGCCATAGGGGCCGATCGTACCGGGCGGTGGACCGCGCCCCGCCCGGTCGGAGGACGGGCTGCGGGCTCAGATCCTGGAGGCGATGCTCGACACGTCGTGGCGGAGGCCCGAGACGAAGCCCCCCACCGAGTGGACGAAGGAGTTGACGTCGGTGGTCTGGGACGATGGGGGCACCGTGACGGCGACCGGGGCGTTGTACTCGGAGAACCCGACGGTCACGGTCGTGGCCGTCGTGGACTGACCACCCGTGGACGCCGGGACCGAACCCTGGAGGACACCGTCGACGAGGTCGCCGGCCAGGCTCCCGATGGTCGCCTTGGACAGAGCCAGGGTGGCCGAGATCTGCCGGACGTAGCCGTCGTGGCCGACCCACACCTTGACCGGGACCGATGTGCTGCCGAGCTGGCGGAGGACGTCGGACACCTGGGCGCCCAACCGCGAGCCGGACGACAGACCGGCGCGGGACGCCAACTCGGCGAGCGTCACCGTGGTGGAGTACTCGGTGGTCGACGCCCCGTGGAGGTCGACGTTGCCCACCGTCGTCACGTGCCCGCCGACGGCGGTCAGGAGTCCGAGCAGCTGGGACGGGTCCGCCAGCACGGCGAGCGAGGAGGTGTCCGAAGACGACGACGAGTTCCCCTTGGGCAGGGACACCTTCAACCACGTGTTCCCGCCGGTGAGCGAGGACAGGGCGGGTGAGCCGAGGTAGGCCGACGAGCCGTCGGTGACCACATTGACGGTGTCGTCGCCACTGCCGACGAGTCCCGAGATCGCCGGGATGGTCGCGGTGAGCTTGCCGGTGTCCGTGGTCAGGTCGACGGCGCCGGAGCCCGTCAGCAACGTGGACGTGGACGTGGACGTCGCCCGGGTGGCCGACACGTTGAACGCCACCGAGGTGGCGGAGGTCGAAGCGGCCGCTGCCGCCCCGAGGGCACTGCGACCCGACCCCGGGTTCGGGCTCGGCGTGGCCGAGTTGCCCCCTCCGAACGCACCACCGAATGCGGCAGCGCCGAAGGCCATGGCGGCGATCAACGAGGCGATGATCGTGGCGACGGCCAGGCGACGGGCACCTCCGGATGCCGGGGCGCCCGACGCCGCGGGCGGGGTCGGACCGGCCGGGGGGAGCTCCGCGGTGGCGAGCTGACCTGGTGCCCCGATGGGGGCCAGTTCCTCGGTCGGGCGCGGCATGAGTGCCGTGCCCACGGCCGAGCCACCCGTGGGATCGACACCGTCAACCGGCGTCGGCCCCGTAGCCACGAAGACCCCGTCGCGATACTCCACCGAATCACCCATGCTGCGCCCCTTCGTCGTGTGGTCAGGACGGAGACACAGGCCGGATCGGGCGAACCTCGGATCCAGCGGTCGTCCGCCGTCCGGCAATCGTACTGAGCGGACGTTCAGAATTGTCGTCACCCCCGCGCGGCCCGATGAACCGGATTCCGGGCGTCGATGGGGTGCTGCTATCCTGATCCGGCCTTCGGGGGTATAGCTCAGTTGGTAGAGCGCTTGACTGGCAGTCAAGAGGTCAGGGGTTCGAATCCCCTTACCTCCACCGAAGAATCGCAGGTCAGGCGCTGGCGGGCGCCCCGGGACCCGGTCCCGGAAATCCCATCCCCGCGCTATCCCCGCGCGAATCTGGGTTGCCTTCTGGGTTGCCTTCTGGGTTGGCTTCTTGTCGGACGTCGCCGTTGTGCGTCGCTCGACGAGATCGCACGATGTCCGATGGGACGTTCTTCCTCTCTCCACGGGCCTCCGTTCGCACCGCGTCCATGGCGTCGGCCGCCGATCGGAGGTCGCCCGGATAGAGGTGGGCGTAGGTGCGGAGATAGATGGCCGGATCGTGACCGAGGGCAGCCGCCGCGGTCGAGACGGGCACCCCTTGTTGAGCCATCAGACTGGCCGCCGTGTGCCGGAGCACGTAAGGCGTTACACCGGGTGGAAGTCCGCCCTGCTCGACGGCCGGTTGCCAGACTCTGTGGCGCCAGTTGGAGAGTCGGACCATCGAACCGTCAGGCGCCGAGAAGATCGTGGCGTCGGAACGGTCGGGGACGTGCTCGTTCATGTGCGACTTCAGTTCCTCGAGTACGGATTGAGGAACCTGGACCAATCGCGAACGATGCGTCTTGGTGTCCCCCTCGATGAGATGGCCCCGGTGCTCGGTCACCGCACCCTCGATCGTCAATCTGCCGAGGTCGTCGAGGTGGCGCCGTCGCAGAGCGATGGCCTCGCCCGGTCGCAGTCCGCAGTAGGCGAGTACGAGGACGAACGGTCGCCACCACTGCCCGACGGCATCGGCCAGCAGTTCGACCTGCTCGGCGGTCAGGGCCTGGCGGGTCTTACTCGTCCCTTTGGCGACACGGAGCCCAGCCATGGGGTTGGCGGCGATGATCCCCGAGTCGACCGCGGAGGTCAGCACCATGCCGGCCGCCGTCTTGGCGATGTGGATTGTCGAGCCCGAGTATCCGGCCGCGCGCAGTCGGCCCAGCCACTCCTGGATGTGGATCTTGCGTAGGTCCTTGATGGGGACGTCGCGCAGATACGGCAGAACCTGGATGCGGAGGGATGACTCGTAGCCGGCGATGGTGCTCGGGGCCCGGTCACTGGTCTCGATGGTCGGCCACCAGCGGTCGTGCCATTGCCCGAACGTGATCCTCCTCGCCGAGGGATCGAGGTACTCACCGGTCTCCATCTCTCGGATGGTCCTCCGCTCGAACCGTTCGGCGTCACCCTTCAGCCGGAAGGTCCGCTCCCTTGGTATCGGGTCCCGGAATCGGACCACCCAGGTGACTGCACCTGACTGCGCCGTTCTCTTGTGCACGCTCATCGATCAGTTCCTTGCCACTTCGGTGGTGACTTCGTGGGCAGCACACGGGTGCTGCGATCAACTGCTGCTGGCGCACCGCCTGCGGCGGATTGCCGTCTGTTGAGGAGCCGGGTCACGAGGAGTAGCGGTCCTCGTTCGCCATGTGGATCTCCTCGAGGCGTTGCTGCCAACGGTCGTCGGCGAATTGGGCCTCTCCTCGACTGGTCCAGCCGATACCGACGACGTCCCACTCGGATGTGGACGCGCCAGGAGAGGGAGCTTGCTCGGGAGGTGCGACACCTCGAAGTCGTCGGGCTTCACGCCACTGGGCCCGTTCGGCCCGCAGATTGGCGAAGGTGGACGAGTACCGCTGTGATTTTGTCAGAAACTGACCGCCGTAGCCCAGAGCGTGGGCATAGCGCCGGAGGTGGAGGTTGGCGAGCTCCGGCTCGTTCCCGAGGTCCCAGGCTGTCTCGACCATGCGACGCAGGTGCGGGGTGAGTTGGCGGCCGTCCAGGTCCTCGGCTGTCTGGATCGGACGGTCGAGGACTCCAGATGACTCGGCGGACTTGGTGGCGTACTTGGCAACATACGAGGCCACCTTGGCCGCCCGGCCGTCGTCTCGATCGAGGACCTGGACGTCGACCTCGGATCCCCAGGCCGCCTCGCCCATCGGATAGTTGACCCGGACCGATCGAGCCACTCGGAGACAGGCCACGCTGAGCTCGTCGGCGCTGACCGGGGGGAGGGTTCCGTCGGGACCGTCGGCTCGGATGACGGCGTGGAGGTGGACCACACCCCGACGTTGGTACTCGGCCACCCGACAGAAGGACAGCCGGACCATCTTGCGAGTCTCGACCTGGGTCAGCCCCAGGACGGCCGCCAGCTGGCGATGGAGGTAGATGGTGGTCCGGCGCCACAGCTCGGGCGTGTGGGCATTGTGGAGGACCGCTCCTCGGTAGTCGTAGCAGTCGGGGCAGATCGGAGTGCCGGCCACGTCGTCCTCGGCGTGACGCTCCGGACAGTTGACCAGCCGGCCATGGGGACACCGAGGGCCGGGAGGTCCCGGTCGACACACTCCGCCCTGTCGACCTGAGTGGATGGCTCCGAAGCTCGGGGCGGTGAGGGTGAGGAAGACGGCCGGGTGGAGGGCGACCGAGGGATCGATGCCCTTACCGCCGATGAGCCCGGCTCGGACAAGGTGTCGGGCGTCGGCCCGGTAGGTGTGGGCACAGGCCGGGCACCGGGTCTCGCGCCTCGAGCCACAGGCCTTCAAGAACACCCCATCAGGAAGTGAGTCCGTCGAGAACTTGAGGGACCGGTTGGCTCCCGTTCCCTCGGTGATCACCCCTCGGATGCGGACCGGGTGTCGACACCAGTTGCAGCCCTGGCCCGCATCGAGGAACTCCTCCCACTGACCCGAGTTGAGCCTCGAAAGGAGGGAGTCCAGTAGTTCTCGATCGACGTGGTCCATGGCTGGGGAGCATGGGGGCGGACCGTCACTCTGTCAACCATCGTCCCTGGTCAGAGGTGGTATCTGACGGAAACTGACGGACGCTGGCGGGTACTGACGGACATCAATGACGAAGGTTGGGAAGGACAATTTCCCTGAATTTCTTCGTCTGGTGGCCACGCTCGGTGGGATTCGGCCACGCAGGGCGTTGTCAGAACCCGGGTAGAGGTCGTGATCGTCACCGTCACGCCCGTCAATGTCATGGCCGAGTGTCGGCCGGGAGCTGTGAGGGGTTTCTCTACCTAGTCAAGGACTCGAAGTCGGATCCGGGCACCATCGCCTCGATCCCCACCGGATTGCCTCCTCGATCCGTCGCCCAGGTCATCTGCTGGCGGCAGTTCGGGACCTGCTTCTGGACGTCGCCTGGTCTCGGACGGAATGACGACGGGACGCCTCTCTTTTGCCCCATCCGTTGGGCGCCCCGGTCCGGCACCGGTCACGACCGTGCCGGCCCCGGCCGCCATGGTTGGTGCTCGAGATGCTTCGTCGGATCTCCTACCGGTCCGCTGACACCAGTGCCGGGACGGTCGGCTTCCGCATCGACAGTGGTTCCGTCTGATGGGCAGTCGCTGCGTCGACGTCGGGTTTCGGGCCCGCCTCGGGGTCCATTCTGGCGCCGAAATCTCGATCCATCCCAATAACGCGGAGACACGGGGAAAGCGTCACTAAACGGCACATCGGGGCGTGTGGATAAGCCCGACTAGGTCGACTTCAAACGGTCGAGAT
>Ga0302279_10002198_pt1 | contig 26438 bp, 7 predicted proteins | sample III_Bog_N3_3_FD_194541 | JGI IMG/M metagenome (GOLD analysis project Ga0302279, IMG submission 194541) | Peat permafrost microbial communities from Stordalen Mire near Abisko, Sweden - III_Bog_N3_3 | ecosystem: Environmental > Terrestrial > Soil > Wetlands > Peat | place: Sweden: Abisko... | reverse complement strand
AAAGCCTCCGTCTCCAGCGCGGCCGCCTGGGATTCTTGGCCGGTGCGGCGGGCCAACGCGGACTCGCCGACCAGCAGCCAGCGGTCGTCGGGAAATTGCTCCCGCCCGAAGGCGAGGAATTTCCCGTCGTCCCTGCTCACGTGGTCGGAGTAAAAGAGGGCCCTGGCCAGCAGGTCAAAAGCAGGCTGATAGTCGCGGTCGGTTCTGACCGCCTTTTCCGCTTGGTTGACGGCGGCGCGGTTTTGGGTCGGCGACGCCTGGCGGCCGCCGGCCTGGCTCAGCTTGCCTTCAGCGTCGTGGGTCAAGATCCAGGCGGCGTGTGAGCCCTGGGCCAGCGCCGCGTCCACCGCCTCGCGGATGCGGGAGGCTGGCGCGTGGGTGCGGACGAGAATTTCGGCGCGGATTTCGTAGGCCTCGGGTCCGTGGGCGACGGCGATAGCGGCCTCGGCATGGGCCAAGCCAAGGGCCGGCTGAGCGACACAGCCGACTTTGGCCAGGGCGACTTCGACTTCCGCGGGATCGGCGGCCCCGAGCGGACTGAGGCCACGTCCGGAATGATCGTACGGCAATGAAACGGTGTAGCTGATGCCGTGCAGGTAGCTCTGGAGACTGGCATCGATGTGGGCGGCGCCCTCCGGTCCCAGCGCTCGGACCAACGCCTCGTGGGGGGAAAGGCCTTCTTTCGATGCCGCCCAGAAGGTGGAAAAGGCGTGGCGCTTCATAGGGACCTGCGCAAACAGCAGATAATGGGCGAAGGCCCACGACTCCGCGGTGAAAGTCATCCGCAGATGCGCATCGACGATTTCCTCTTGGTTCCGGATCAGAAGCAACTTCTCGACCGGAATCAGTTCCCAGCGGCCGAGGATCTGGAGAAATAAGCGGTTGGGCCGGCCGAAACGGGCATAATCCGAGCCCTCCTCAAATAGGCCCAGCATCCGGGAGGTGCCGGAGCGGAGAGCGGCGGGGGCGCGGATGTGCAAAGCGGACATGTACCAGGCGGCACAAGCGCTGAGGACGGCGCCGCGCGTGACGTCGGCGTAATTGATGCGGCGGACGGCTCCGATCACCGTCCATTCGTTGCCGCTGGTGATCAGTGAGCCGGTCAGCCCGTCTCGATCCTGTTCCGTATCGTCGATATTCTGGCCGGCTGGGGTCCGTGGCTTGAACGGGTCTAACTCCTCGTCGTTGGCAAAAAGCACAATGGTCAGCGGCTTGAGCCGGGCCGGATTGGCGTGGATGAATTTGCCAATGACATCTTCGTAGCCGCTCACCTCCGCGGCCACCTCGCGGGTGGCGCCTTCGGAGGCATCCGAAATCAGGACAAAATGGGGTCCGGAGATGCGCATCCAAGTCTGGGCGGCGTTCAGGCGCCTAGCACCGCCGAACACCAGGAGGCTGACGGCTAACCCGGCGAGAAAGTTCCGGGTGAATGGAGAGGAGGAACCAGCGACGGCAAGGCGACCGTTCATAGCCGGAGAACAGGCCAAGAACTTGCCTGCGTCAGCACTATTCTTAACCCGTGATTTCTAGACGGCGGCGGCGGCGAGCCGATTCGGGGGCGCCGCATAAACCGTGGCGTCCCTTTCCACGATCCGCCCGTAGTCGAGTTTGATCATCCGGTCCGCCAGGTGGAAATAGTGGTCGTCGTGGGTGATGACCAGGACGGCTTTGTTCCGTGCCTTTAGTTCCGGCAGAAGCCGGGTGTAAAATACGTCCTTGAACAGCGGGTCCTGATCCGAAGCCCATTCGTCGAAGAGATAGAACGGACGGTCCTCCAAATAGGCGGTGAGCAGCGCCAGCCGCTTGCGCTGCCCTTGCGAAAGGTCGACGGTCGAGAGCACCCCATCTTGGATCTTCACTTTGTGGTTCAGATGGAGCTCCTCGAGGTAATGCCGCGCCTGGGCGTCCAGGTTCGGCCGGCTCAAGCCCAAGAGGCTGTCGAACAAGTAGAAGTCAGAAAACACGGCCGAGAAGTTCTGGCGGTAATCGTCCCGGTTGCTGTCATCGATCAGAGTGCCATTGAGGCGAATTTCGCCGCTGGCGGGCGGATAGAGGCCGGTGATGACTTTGGCCAGGCTGGACTTGCCACTGCCGTTGCCGCCGGCCAGAAAGACCAGTTCGCCGGGCCGGAAGCTCAGATTGACCGGCCCGAGGATGAAATGATCGTCCTCCCGCTCGCGGTGATAGCGGTGGGTGATGCCGGTCAGCTCGAGGCGCTGGAAGGCCGGAACCTTCTCCACCACGGCGGGCGGGCAGTCGTCGATCGTCCGCGCTGCCAGGACCACGCCGAGTTGGTCGATTTTCTCCAACGCCACATTGGCCCGGCCGAAGACCGAAAGGCTGCTGAGGAGGCCGGAGAGCGGACCCATCAAGTAGAGCGTCGCAATGACGTAACCGGTCATTTCCTGCGGACTGACGTGCTCGACTCGCGGCAGCAAAAAGAGGAGGAGCCCGATGAGGGCAAAGAACAGGAGGTGGCTCCAGTTATTCGCGACGATGAAGCGGAGCTCGGCCGCGACATTGTGCTTCCGGTAGGCCTCGGTCGTGGCTTCAATGTTCTGGTAAAGGAAGACGTCCCGGCGTTCCCGATGCAGCTTCAGTTCCTTGACGCCGTCGGTCAGGGCGCGGAAGTGCCGGAAGAGCTGATCCTCCTCGGCGCGGGCCGCCTTGAGGAAAACGAAGCCACGTCGGATGAGGAGGCGGTAAGCGGTGGCACCCAAAATGATAAAGCCGAACATGGCAAACAGGACGGTGGTGGAGAGGCAGCCGAGATAGACGGCGCCGCCCACCAGGATCGCGAGGTTCATCGCGAAAGCGGGAATCGCCAGCATGGCCTGGGTGATTTCCATGACGTCTTCGGTCAGGGCGACGAGCAAGCGCGGGGCTCCAATCTCCTCCAGTTGGCGCATCGGCACGGCCAAGATCTTCCGCACCAGGTCCCGGCGCAGCCGGGCCGTATTGTCCTGGGAAAAACGCGCCAGTGTGACCTGGGCGAGAAAGTTGGTGACCAGACGGCCCAGGCCGAGGGCGACGAAGCACCAGACTAGGAAGGAGGTGGAGCGGCCGTTGCGATGCAGGACGGCGTTGATCATGGCCAGAAGGCCGGCGTTGAGGGCGCCGCAGAGCAGGGCGAGCAGGGAGGTCCAGATGACCATCCGGCGGGAGTATTTGAATAAGAACCGCAGCAGTTTCATCAGGGGGGGCCTCTCTTAGTGCTGGGTTGATCCAGGCATTCTTCCATTTTCCGAGCTAGGGTAGCGACGCAGGGTTCGTCGAGAATACTGTCGTGTTTGCCCTGCAAAAGACGGAGTTCAACTCCGCCAGCGGCGTACTCGGTCCAGCCGTAGTGGCGGTCGAACGAGCAAAACAGGGGATAGCCTCGGCTGCGAAAGAGGTGGATCCGGCCAGCATAGGGCTGGCCGTGATAGCCGACCAACGCCCGGACGTGGGCGGCGAGGAGGCGGCGTTGTTCTTCCGGGAAGGCCCGGAGATCGACCAGCTTGTCTGGATCGACCTCAGCGGTGTTGGCCGGGGCCGCCGGGCGGCCCCGAAACAGGCGCAGCTTGAACATGCGTAATTTCCAGTGGAAAAATTCCCGGCGGTCGCCGGGCTTCCACTTGCGAAAATCAGCCGCCCACAGCAGCAGATTGTAGAAGAACTTGACCGTCTGCCCGGGGGTCCAGGTCAGCCGGCTGAAGCGGGAATTGGGCGGCGAGGAATTGAACAAGGCGAGGAGCCGGACCTCCTGGCCCGCGGCCTGCAGCTGCCGGGCCATTTCAAAGGCGACGTTTCCGCCGAAACAATATCCGCCCAGGCTGTAGGGACCCTGCGGGCGGAAGCGGCGGAGGACGCCGACATAGTGGGCGGCCATCGCCTCGATCGTGGCGAATTCCTCTTCTCCTTCCAATCCGCGGGACTTGAAGGCGTAGACGGGCTGCTCCGCCCCGAGGTGGCGGGCGAGATTGGCGTAGCCCCAAAGCATTCCGCCGGCCATGCCGTGGACGAGAAAAAGCGGAGGCGCTTTGCCCAGAGGCTGGATCGCCACCAACTCCGCTCCGGGCGCTGGCTCCTCCGGCTGTTCGAGGAGGGCGGCCATTCCGGAGATGGTGGGAGCCTGGTACAGGACCGAGATGGGCAGCTTCCGGCCGAAGGCTTTGTTCACTTCCGTGATGAGGCGGACGGCGAGGAGCGAATGCCCCCCCTGCTCAAAAAACACATCATCCACGCCCAAAGGACTGACCCCGAGGACGGATTCCCAGATCTGGGCCAGGCGTGTTTCTCCGGGCGTCCGCGCGGTCGTCCGCGGGCGGTCTCGGGTTTCCCCCGCGGGTTTGGGCAGATTTTTTCGGTTGATCTTGCCGTTGGGTGTGAGCGGCAGGGCGGCGAGTAGGACGGCGGCCGCCGGCACCATGTAGTGGGGCAGAACCTGCTCCAAGGCCGGGCGCCAGCGGGACAACTCTCCGTGCCGAGCCGGATCGGCCGCCAGGTAGGCGACGAGTTGGGGATAGCCGGGGGTATCCTCGCGCAGGACGACGACGCAGTCGTCCACCGCCGGCAGGCGCCGCAGGGCCGCTTCGACTTCACCCAGCTCAATCCGGAAACCCCGGAGCTTGACCTGGTGGTCGAGGCGGCCGAGGTATTCGATGTTTCCATCGGGACGAAAGCGCGCCAAATCTCCGGTGCGGTAGATCCGCTGCCCGGGAACGAACGGATGGGGAATAAATTTCTCAGCGGTCAGCACCGGCTGGTTCAAATAGCCGCGAGCCAGACCTTCCCCGCCGAGGCAAAGTTCCCCCGGGACCCCGATCGGCACTGGCTGCTGTTTCTGATCGAGAATATAGGCCTGCTTGTTGGGGAGCGGCCGTCCAATCGTAGCCCGCCCTCCCGCCTGCCGCAGGACGAAGGTGGAGTAGACCGTATCCTCGGTGGGGCCGTAGAGATCGAAAAGGCGCTGGACGCTAGACTGGCGGTAGACTTGGTCGACCAGGCTTTGGGGGAGAGCCTCACCCGCCAGATTCACGGTGCGGACCGAGGCCGGCACCGCGCGCAGACGCACCAGCTCGGCCATGGCGGAAGGAACCGTGTTGATCAGGGTCACCTGATCGGCCGCCGACAGGCTGGGCAATTCCAGGAGATTTTCCGCCAAGATCACTTTGCCGCCGAGGCAGAGCGGGGCGAATAGCTCAAAAACCGAGATGTCGAAGCACACCGACGTCGAAGCCAGGACGCCAGCGAGTTCGTCCGCAGAATAGGTCTGGCGGGCCCAAGCGAGCAGGGCGTTGACCCCGTGATGCTCGACTGCCACCCCTTTGGGCCGGCCCGTGGAGCCGGAGGTGTAGATCACATAGGCAATGTCGTGGGGCTGGGCGTCACTCGGGACCGCCGGCGCAGCGGAAACCGCGGGCGCTTCTTGATCCAGGCACCACACGAAGGGGGCCGGGGTTTGACCCCGGTCCGCGAGCCCGGCGACCAAGGGTCGAAGCGCTTCCTCCGTCAGAATGATTGAGGCTTGGGCGTCCTCCAGGATCATCGCCAGGCGGTCCCGGGGATGAGCGGGATCGAGCGGCACGTAGGCCCCGCCCGCCTTCAATATAGCGAGGATGGCCGTTACCAGTCGGTGATTCCGCGGCAGGCAGAGGGCGACCAAGACTCCGGGCCTGACGCCGAGTTGCCGCAACCGCATCGCCCACGCTTCGGCCCGGCGATCCAGTTCCGCATAGCTTATGCTTTCCCGGCCGGCAATGAGGGCGGGAGCGGCCGGCGTTCGCGCGACCTGCTCCTGCCAGAGTTGGGGCACGCATTTCGCGCGGGCGTAGGCTAGCTCCGTCCGATTCCAATCCATCACGATCTGCCTGCGCTCCTCCTCCTCCAAGAGCGGGAGTTCGCCGATAGTCTGATTGGGCTGGGCGACCAGCGACTCCAATAGGGTCCGGTACTGCCGGAGCAATCGCGCCGCCGTCGGGGCAGAAAAAAGGTTCCGATTGTATTCGAGGGCGGCGGTCAGGCCGCCCCCCGCGGTCTCGTCCACACCCAGGGTGAGATCAAATTTGGCGGTGCCGGTGTCGGTCGGAAGCCAGCTGAACTCCAGGCCGGACGGGGCGGGAATGGGCTCCGCGGCGTTTTGGAGCAGGAACATCACCTGGGCCAAGGGCGAGTAACTGGCGCTTCGAGGGAGCCGCAGTTCCTCGACCAGTTTTTCAAACGGCACGTCCTGCTGGGAGAAGGCGTCGAGGCATACCTCCCGCACATGCTGGAGGAAGTGACGGAAATCGACGTTGGGATTGAACTCACTCCGCAGCGCGAGCGTGTTGACGAAAAGACCGATCAGTCCTTCGGTTTCTTTGCGCCGGCGACCGGCGACCGGCGTGGCGACCACCAAGTCAGCGCAGCCGCTCCACCGGCCGAGCAGGACCTTAAAGGCCGCCAAAAGCACGACGAAGATGGTGGAGCCTTCCCGCCGGCTGAGGGCTCTCAGGCCGTCGGCCAGGGCAGCGGGCAGAGCCGCGCGGACGCAGCCGCCCTCGAAGCTGAGGCGGGGCGGCCGGGCTTGATCGAGGGGCAGATCGAGGAGCAAGGCAGCCCCGGACAGTTTGCCCCGCCAGTAATCCATCTGCTTATCCATCGCCCGCTCGCTCCACCGCTGCCGCTGCCAGACGGCGTAGTCGGCATACTGAATCGGCAAGGGGGGCAAGGCGGCTGGGACACCGCTGTCGAATTCGCGGTAGAATAGCGCGAATTCTCGGAAAATGACGTCCCAGGACCAACCGTCGGTCGCGATGTGGTGCTGGACGAGAGCCAAGGCGTGCTCGGCCGGCCCGAGACGGACCACCAGGCACCGCATCATCAGGTCGCGTGCGAGGTCAAAGGGCCGCCGGGTTTCCCCCTCGAGGAGTTCGGTAAGCTTGGCCGCCTGGTCAGAAGCGGCGACATCGGAGAGGTCGGCAACCCGCAGGGGGACAGGCTGCGCCGGATCGACGACCTGTCGGGGTTGACCGTCCTCCGCCGGATAGCGGGTGCGCAAAATGTCATGGCGGGTGACCAAGGCGTCCAAAGCGGACTGGAGGGCGGAAAGATTGAGGGGCCCTTGGACGCGAATGACGGCGGGAAGATTATAGACCGGGCTGGCCGGATCGAGCTGGTCCAAGAACCACATGCGTTCCTGCGCGTAGGAAAGGGATACCGATTCCGCCGGAGTGCGGCGAGGAATGGGCCGGGTGGTAGCCGCGGGGGTCGCCTCACCGCGCAGCATTCTGTCCATTAAGGCCTGCTTCGCCGCGGAGAGTTTGGCGGCTGGGACGCTCGCCAGTTCGAGTAAATCCGTGCCCGGTCCCTCGTATGATGATTTTTCGGACATTTGGCTGGGACTGCACTCTAGCCTGATCACCGGATTCGCCGAAGTAGGTGTGCACCCAAATCGGAGGAGGGTTAGACCCTAGTAGGCTCCCTCTAACAATGTTACATCAACCACTTAGGCCAACCGAGTTCAGGGCCTCTTCCTCGTCCAGGGCGTTGATCCGGAGCAAAACCGCCTCTTCGATGGCGGTCGCCTGCCGGTGGAGTTGCGGAGCGTCGAAAACCGCCCGCAGCGGCAGATCGACCCCAAAGGTTTCGGCCAGGCGCACAATCAATTGGGTCGCTAGGAGGGAATGGCCGCCCAGTTCAAAGAAGTTGTCGTCGCGACCGACCTGCGGGCGCTCGAGCAAATCGCGCCAGATGACGGCGAGGGCCTGCTCAGTCGGGGTAGCGGGCCTGAGGGCGAGGTCATTTTCTCCCGCACTCTCGGGCTTCGGCAGATTTTTTCGGTCGATTTTGCCGTTGGGCGTGACGGGAAGGGCCTCCAGAAGCACCGCGGCCGACGGCACCATGTAATGCGGCAGGGTTCGCTCCAACCCTGCCCGCCAGTTGGCGAGGGCGGCGTGCTGAGCGGGCGCCGCCGCCAGGTAGGCGACGAGCCGGGGCTGGCCGGGCGTGTCCTCGCGCAATACCACGACACAATCCCGCACTGCCGGATCCTGCCGGAGAGTGGCCTCAATTTCGCCTAGTTCGATGCGAAAGCCCCGCAGCTTCACCTGGTGGTCGAGGCGCCCCAGGTATTCGATCGCCCCGTCCGGCAGATAACGAGCCAAGTCGCCCGTGCGATAGATCCGTTGGCCCGCGACGAAGGGATTGGCGATGAACTTTTCGGCCGTGAGTTGCGGCCGGTTCCAATAGCCGCGGGCTAACCCTTCGCCGCCCAGAAAAAGTTCGCCCGGCACGCCGACCGGCACGGGCTGCAGCTTGGGGTCGAGAATGTAGGTTTGTTTGTTGGGAAACGGACGCCCGATGGTGGCTTTCCCTCCGGCCTGGCGCAGGACGGAGGTCGAATAGATTGTGTCCTCGGTCGGACCGTAAAGATCGTAGACCCGCCGGACGCCGGTTTCACGATAGACTTGATCGACCAAGCTCTGCGGAACGGCCTCGCCGCCGAGGTTGACGGTGATTACCCCGGCCGGCACGCCGCGCAAGCGGACGAGTTCGGCCATAGCCGAGGGGACGGTGTTGATCAGGGTCACTTCCGCGGCCGCCGGGAGCCCGGGCAATTCGAGAAGATTTTCGGCCAGGACGATCTTGCCGCCGGAGCACAACGGGACAAAGAGCTCCAGGCCCGAGATATCGAAGCAGATGGAGGTCGAGGCCAGGACGGCGACGAGTTCAGCCGGGGAATAGGTTTGCCGGGCCCACACCAGGAAGGTGTTGATGCCATGGTGCTCGACCGCGACGCCCTTGGGTCGGCCCGTCGAGCCCGAAGTGTAGATGACATAGGCGAGATCCTCCGGGCGGACCGGGGCCCAGGCGGAGCTCCCCTGCCCTGCTCGCCGCGGCGGCTGATCCAGACAGAGGATCGTCGGAGCGACTCGGCCGACGACGGAGCGCAATTTCTCCTCGGTCAGAACGACGGAGGGCTGCGCGTCCTCCAGGATCATGGCGAGGCGTTCGCGCGGATGGGCCGGATCGAGCGGCACGTAGGCGCCGCCGGCCTTCAGGACCGCCAGGAGGGCGATCACCAGGCGGGGGCTGCGGGCGAGGCAGAGCGCGACCAGTACGCCCGGCTTGACCCCGTGCTCCCGGAGGCAGCTCGCCCAGTCTTCGGCGGCTCGGTCCAGTTCGGTATAGGTCAGGACTTCCCGGCCCCACACCAGCGCGGGCGCCCGGGGCGTCCGCGCCACTTGCGCGGCCCAAAGCTGGGGGACGCACTGGGAACGATCGTAATCCGACTCGGTCCGGTTCCACTCCACTAAGATCCGCTGCCGCTCCGCCGCGCCCAGCAGCGGCAATGCGCTCACGACCTGGTGAGAATCGGATCCCACGGACTCGAGCAGGGTTTCATAACGGTCGACCAGTTGGTCGATGGTGTCCTGGTCAAAGAGCTCCGTGCTGTAGCCGCAATCGAGAATGATGCCGTCGTCCATCTCCGTCAGATCGAAGCTCAGGTCGAAATTGATCGAAGGTTTGGGGGCGATCACCACCTCAGGGACGAGGCCGGCGTACGGGAGGCTGCCCCGCAGCCGTCCCAGATTGAACGAGACATTGGCCAAGGGCACCCGGCCGATGTCGCGGGGCAGCTTAAGCTTTTGCAGGAGCCGACCAAAGGGATAGCGCCAGTGCTCGAAGCCGGTCCAGATGGCCTGGCGCATTTCGAGCAGGTACTCGTCGAAATGCGCTTCGGGGCGCAGCCGGCTGCGCAGCGGCAGGAGGTTGACGCAATGGCCCACGAGGCGCTCGCGGCCGTCAAAGACCTGGGCGGCAGCCGGTACCCCCACGACCAGGTCGCCCTGGGCGCTCAGCCGATGGAGCAGGATGGTGAAGACGGAATAAAGGACGGTGAAGGAAGTGCAGCCCCGCTCGGCGCTCAGTTTGCGCAGGGCCGCCGCGGCCGCCGGACGCAGCCGGCGCGTCTGCCGACTCGCGCGATAATTGCGCGCGGCTGGCCGGGGGCGGTCGGCGGGAAGATTGAGGACGGGAACGGAGTCGGCGAACTGTTCGAGCCAATAGGCCTCGGCGGCGGCGAATTCCGGCTTTTGGGTTTCGGCCGCCTCCCGGCGGACGAACTCGCTGAATTTCTCCGGCGCCGGAAGCGTGGCGGGCTGGCCCCGCGAGGCGGCCGAGTAAAGTTCGCCCAATTCGTGCGCCAAGATGCCGAGCGTCGAGCCGTCGCCGACGATATGATGGAGGATGAGCGCGACGATGTGATGGTCCGCCCCGAGGCGAAACAGCCGGGCCCGGATCAAGGGGCCCTGGGCGAGGTCGAAGGGCTGCTCCATTTCCGCCCGGATGAGGGTAGCGGCGTTCGCCTCGGGATCGCCCGATCCCGCGGTGACGTCGACCACCGGGAAATCGATGGCCAGCTGGGGCGTGATCTGCTGGGTCCGGCCGGTAGGGTCAAAGGTGATGCGGAGCGCTTCATGGCGCTGCACCAGCAACTTTACCGCGGTCGTGAGGGCCGGCACATCCAACTTTCCGCGCAGGCGGACCAAGCAGGGCTGGCAATAGGCGGCGGAGGCCCCCGAGCCCATTTGGGCGGCGAACCAGATTTCGCGCTGGCCCTCGGTTAAGTCGAAAGGTGCGGCGGAAGCGGCGGCCCGAGTAGGAATCGCCGGCGGGGGTCGGGTCGGCTCGTTTCGCGCCGACCGGGGGCGGTCGAGCTGGGCGGCCAGCTTCTCCAAGGTCGGAAAATCGTCGAGTAACTGCCGGAACGTCAGAGCGACCCCGAAGCGTTCCTGCAAGGCGCGGCGAATTTGGGTGAGGAAAAGTGAATCAAAGCCCAGTTCCAAAAAGGTCGCGGTGGCCGGAGCCGCCGCCAGATCCATGCCCGAGAGCTCATGGAATAGTCCCTTGAGGGCTTCGACGGAGTCCGCAGCCGCCGCCCTGGCCGGCGGGGCTTCCGGGTTGGGCTTTGGAGCAATCGGCGGGGGTGCTTCGGTCGGCTGGCCCTGCCCCAGGCGATGCAGCTTTCGTTCGAACGGATAGCTCGGCAGCGGCACCCGGCGGCGCCGGGCCTGACCCTGCCGCTGCGTCCAATTGATGGGAACGCCGGCGATCCAGAGCCGGCCCACGGCTTCCGTCAGAGCCGTCAGATCGTCCGGCTTTCCCGCTTCCCGGCCCAGGGAATTGATGACAGTGGTTCGGCCCGAGGGCAAGAGGGCCCGAGCCATCGCGGTCAAGGTGTCGCCCGGCCCTACCTCCAGGAAGACGCGCTCCGGTCTCTGGGCGAGTTCGGCCAACCCGTCGGCAAAGCGGACCGTTTGGCGGAGCTGCCGGCTCCAGTAGGCCGGATCGGTGGCTTCGGCCGATGTGATCGCCTTACCCGTCAGGTTGGACTGGAAGGGAATCTGCGGCGGCCGGAGTTTGAGCTTGGCGACTTCGGCCGCGAGCGGCACCGCCACCGCCGCCATCGATTCAGAATGGAAGGCATGGGAAGTGGGGAGGAGGCGGGCTGCCGTCCCCTCGCTGGCCAGACAGGCGGAAAGGGCCTCAATCTCCGGAGTGGGCCCGCTGATCACGCATTGCCGCGGTCCGTTGACGGCGGCGAGGGCCAGACCGGGGCCGAGGAGCGCCCCGACTTCTTTCTCCGCCATCCGCACCGCCAGCATCGATCCCGGCGGACACGCCTGCATCAGCCGGGAACGCGCGGCGACGAGGCCTGCGCCGGCTTCAAACGTAAAGACGCCGGCCAGGGCGGCGGCCACATATTCGCCCAGACTATGCCCGATCATCGCCTCGGGCTGGACGCCCCAGCTCAGCCACAGCCGGGCCAATGCATATTCAATCAGATACAACGCCGGCTGGGCCACGCGGGTCTGTTTGACCGAGGGCTCGGCATCGGCGCGGGTCGCCCCGCCAAATCCCAGGACCGCGCGGAGATCGAAATCGAGGAGCGGACGGAAAATCTCGGCCCCCTGATCAATCTCCCGGCGAAACGCCGGCTCCCCGACATAGAGGCCCCGGGCCATCTCCGCTTGCTGCGCGCCCTGCCCTGGAAAGAGGAAGACGACTGCCGCATCCTTGGTGCCAACCCGACCCGACCAGGCAGACTTTTTTTCGCGGAGGTTCACAGTCACGTCGCTCGGGGTGCGACCCAGGACCGCCTGGCGGTGGGCGAAGGCCTTTCGGCCGGTTTGGAGAGTAAAGGCGGCATCGGCCAGGTTCAGATCCGGCCGCTCCGCCAAGGCTTCGGCCAAATTGACGCTCATCTGCGCCAAAGCCATTTCGGTCTTGGCGGAAAGGATCAGCAACTGCGGGCCGGTCGGCGGATCCGCACGAGGAACCCGAGGAGATTCCTCCAGGACGACGTGCGCGTTGGTCCCTCCGATGCCGAAAGAGCTCACCCCCGCCCGGCGGGGGCCGGGGCCCTGCGGCCATTCGCGCAGGCGCGCATTGACGTAGAAGGGGCTGTGGGCCAGCCCGATGTGGGGATTCGGCTGCTGGAAATTCAGACTCGGGGGAATTTGCTGATGGTGGAGGGCGAGTACGGTCTTGATCAGGCCCGCCACCCCCGCCGCGACGTCGAGATGGCCGATATTGGTTTTGACCGACCCGAGGGCGCAGCTCTCCGAGGGCAGCCCCGGGCCGAAGGCTTTGGTCAGACCCGCAAATTCGATCGGATCGCCGAGCGGCGTGGCCGTCCCATGGCCCTCGACGTAGGATATCGACCCGGGCTCGACGCCGCCGGCCGCTTGGGCCATGGCGATGACCTCAGCCTGGCCTTCGACACTGGGGGCAGTGAAGCCGACTTTCCGCGCGCCGTCATTATTTACGCCGCAGCCCTTGAGCACGGCCCAGATATGGTCGCCGTCCGCCTCCGCCTCCGACAGGCGCTTCAAGACGACCGCCCCGGCGCCGTCCCCTGGGACGGTTCCGGCCGCCGCCGCATCAAAAGCGCGACAATGGCCGTCCGGCGAGAGGATGCCCCCTTCCTCGTAGATCCATCCCTGCTTCTGGGGAAAGTTGATCGAGACGCCGCCCGCCAAAGCTACATCGCAATGGTAGTCGAGCAGGCTCTGGGCCGCGACGCAGATGGCCACGAGCGAAGTGGAACAGGCTGTCTGGATATTGAGCGAAGGTCCGCGAAGGTTGAGCTTGTAGGAAACCCGGGCCGGCATGAAATCCTTGTCGCTGGCCAGCATCGTTTGCAGCGCTCCGAAACTAGCCAGGCGTCCCCGCTGGGTGAGCAGGTTGGCGAGGAGGTAGGTATTTTGGCTGGCGCCGGCATAGACGCCGATCAGGCCGTCGCTGGTCTCTGGGTTCAGCCCGGCGTTTTCCAGGGCGGCCCAGGCCGTTTCCAGAAACACCCGGTGCTGGGGATCCATGACCGCCGCCTCCGTGGGCGTGACGTTGAAGAACGCGGCATCGAAGGCTTCCGGATCGGCCATGACCGCCCGGGCTCCGGCCAGTTTGCCGGGATGCGAGCCCGGGGCTTCGTCCAGGGGGGCCCATTCCAGCTCTTCCGGCCGGAAGACCTGAATTGACTCCACCCCGTCGCGGAGGTTTTGCCAAAATTGCCGGAGATTGGGGGCGCCGGGAAAACGCCCCGCCATCCCGACGATGGCAATCGCTTCGCTCATCGTTGCATCGCCGCGCGCTGGCGCCGGCCGCGGTCGCGGATCTTGTCGAGAAAGCCGCCGTCGTCCTTGGATTCCGCGATGTGACGAGTTAGGGTGCGAATGGTGGGGTATTGGAAGAGCTTGAGCACGGATAGGTTGACGCCGAGGGCTTCACGGATCCGGCTTTGCACCCGCACGACGAGGAGGGAATGGCCGCCCAGATCGAAGAAGTTATCGTCTGCTCCCGGATTTTTGGCCCCGAGGATATCGGCCCAAATCGTGGCGACGGTTTGCTCCAGGCCGGCCTGGGGGGCCACGAAGACCGTTTCCAGGCTGGCGCGCTGGTCGCCCGGGGCCGGCAACGCCTTCCGGTCCAATTTTCCGTTGGGAGTGAGCGGCATCTCGGTGAGGGCGACATAATCCGAGGGCACCATGTGCTCGGGCAGCTTGGCCCGGAAAAACTCCTTGAGCTCGGCCGCGGTGGGGCTGGCGCCCCCGCTCGCCACCAAATAGGCGGTGAGGCGGGGGTTGTCGGCCTGGTCGGTTCGGACCACCACGGCGCAGTTCCGGACCTGGGCGTGGCTGGCCAGCACCGCTTCGATTTCGCCCAGCTCAATGCGATAGCCACGCAGTTTCACCTGCTGGTCGGTCCGACCGAGGAACTCGATGACGCCGTCGCTCCGGTAGCGGGCCAGGTCGCCGGTGCGGTAGATGCGGCCGCCCGGGCGGAAGGGATCGGGCAGAAAGCGCTCCGCCGAGAGCTCCGGCCGGTGCAGGTAGCCGCGGGCGACCCCGTCGCCACCGATATGAAGCTCGCCTGCGACGCCCACCGGCGTCGGCTGAAGATGCCGGTCAAGAATGTAGACCTGGGTGTTGGCGATGGGGCGGCCGAGCGGGACGACCCCGCCGGCGGCCCCGGGCTCGACCCGGGCGGTCGTGGACCAGATCGTGGTCTCGGTCGGTCCGTACATGTTCTCCAATTCGCCGCCGATGGCAGCGCGCAGCTCCTCCGCCAGAGCGGTGGGCAGAGCCTCTCCGCCGACCAGGAGGCGGCGTACATGGCGCAATTCACGCCGGGCCTCGGGATTCTGCAGCAGCATGCGGGCGAAGGACGGGGTGCACTGCAGATGGGTCACGTCCTGCCGCGCGATCTCCTCGGCGAGGGTGTGCCCGGCGACGGGCTTCGGCTTCCGGCTTTCCGTCCGGAGGCGGCCCAGGCTGGCGAAGCTGGCGATCACCTGGTCGACCGGGACACCGAAGTCGATCAGGCAGGCGACCTCGTTGACGCCCATCGCTCCCAGGCGGCCGAGCAGCCGCTGGCAGGACTCGGGGGTCCCGAGCAGGCCGCTGGTCTCGTAATACCGGTTAAACGCGTGATCGGTGAGGATCTTCTTCTCCTCGTTGCTCAGTTCCTTGACGTCCATCCCGGGAAAGAGCTCGGCTGTGAGGTCCTTGAGGAGATCAAGCGACTTGAGGAGATAGGCGCAGAAGGGCCCCTGGACCGTGGCTTTGACCTCGGCCTGGTTTTCGCCGACGAAGGTGTGGAGGGCGAGCGTGACGCGGCCGGCATCGTAACCGGCGGTTCGGCGGGCGGCGCGATAAATCCCAATTTTTCGGGCCAGCTCGTCCGGGGTCTGGCCGAGCAGGTGGGTGAGAATGTTCGCGCCCATTTCGCCGGCTAACCGAAAGGTCTCGGGATTGCCCGCTGCGGTCACCCAGAAGGGCAGCTCGGGCTGGATCGGGCGGGGAAAGATTTTGACCTCCGACTGGCCGCCCGCTCCGTCCCTCGCCACGATCGCATCGCCGCGCCAGAGTCGGCGCACCGTGTCGATGCCCTGGCGCATCACCTCCTTGCGCGCGGCAAAATTCTGTGGGGCGAGGACAAAATCGCGATCGTGCCAGCCGGAGGCGAAGGAAATTCCGACCCGGCCGTGGGAGAGATTGTCGATCATGGACCAATCTTCCGCCACGCTGAGCGGATGGTGCAGCGGGAGCACGACGCTGCCGGCGCGGATCTTAACCCGCTGGGTTACGGCGGCGATGGCCGCGCCGGTGATGGCCGGATTGGGGTACGAGCCGCCGAAGGAATGGAAATGCCGCTCGGGCGTCCAGACGGCTTCGAAGCCGTTGGCGTCGGCGAAACGGGCTCCTTCCATCACCAAGCGATACCGGTCGCTCGGGTCCGTGCCGCCGTCGTCGCCGAAGTAGAACAGGCTGAATTCCGGGATCGGACCGGCAATGCCCGCCTGCCCTTCCGGGCCCTGCTCCCGCTTGGCCTCCTCGGTCAGGAGGACCACCTTGTAGCCCCGGCCCAGGGTCCAAAATAGCTCGAGGCCCGAGATGTCGAAGGAGATGCTCGTCACGGCGAGCCAGACCCCCGGTTCCCGGCCCAGGACCCGGTCCATTCCGGCGAAGAAATTGAGCACATTCCGATGCGTGACCATTACGCCCTTGGGTTTGCCGGTGGAACCGGACGTATAGAGGACATAGGCCAGGCGGTCGGCGGAGTGAGGCGGGGCCGCGGCCGCGAGGGCGGCGGCTGCCGTCGCCGGTTCCGGCGCGGCCAGGCCGTCGGCCGACAAGACCACGAGACGGAGGTCGCTGGAGCCCGCCGGGACCGGCAGGCCCGCTTGGGTGACCAGGACCTGCGCCCGGGAATCGCTCAGCATGAAGGCGAGCCGTTCGGCGGGATAGCCCGGATCGAGCGGAAGGTAAGCCCCGCCGGATTTGAGAATGCCGAGGAGGCCAACCATCATGGCAAGCGTGCGTTCGGTGGACAGACCGACGATCACTTCTGGTCCGACGCCGATCCGGCGCAGCTGCGCGGCGAGCAAATCCGCCCGCCGGTTCAATTCCCTGTAGCTCAGGGTTTGGTCCCGGCAGACCACGGCGGGAGCCTCGGGCGTCAGCGCAACTTGGGCTTCAAACCAGCCGTCGATGCCCCCGGCCGGCGAATAGTCGGCGGCGGTGGCATTCCACTCCACCACCAGCTGTCGCTGCGCCCGATCGTCCAATAGGGGCAGGCGCGAGATCGGCGCGGCGGGGTTGGCCATCGCCCCGGCCAGGAGGGTCTGGAATTGGCGGAGGATGCGCCCGACTGTGGCGCGTTCGAAAATGTCAGTGGAGAACTCCGCCTCGAGTCGCAGGCCGGTGAGCTCTTCGCTGGCGGAAATGGTCAGGTCGAACTTGGCCGTGCCGGTAAAGATAGGTTCCGCCGTCGCCTCGAGGCCGGGCAACTGCAGCGCGCCACCCGGGGCGTTTTGCAACGCGAAGGCGATCTGGCAGACCGGGCCGTGGTTGAGGTTTCGCTTCGGCTGCACCTCTTCGACCAGTTTCTCGAACGGAAGGTTTTGGTGATCGTAGGCCGCCAGGGTGGTCTCGCGGACCCGTCCGATCAGATCACGGAAGCTGGGATCGCCCCCCACGTCAGTCCGCAGAACGAGGAAATTGACGAAAAACCCGATCAAGCCTTCCAGCTCGGGCCGGTCTCGGCCGGCCAGCGGCGACCCCACCACAATGTCGGTCCGGTCGGTCAGCCGGTGCAGCAGGGCGTTAAAGCCGCTGAGCAGGGTCATGAAGAGGGTGACGCGCTGTTCCCGGCTAAACGCCTTCAGCGCGCTGAGGAGCGCCGGAGCCAGGGTCAGGACCTCGACTTCTCCCCGGTAGGTCTGGATCGCCGGGCGCGGCCGGTCCGTCGGCAACTCCAGCAGCGGGGGGGCTCCGGACAGCCGCTCTTTCCAATAGTCGAGCAGCCGCTGCAGGGTCGGACCCTGGAAGTAGTCCTGCTGCCAGGCGGCATAGTCGGCGTACTGAATCGGCAGTTCCGGAAGCTCGGCCGGGACGTTCTCCCGCAGAGCCCGATAGAAAACGCTCAATTCCCGGTAGAGGATGCCCATGGACCAGCCGTCGGCGGCGGCGTGGTGCAGCACCAGCATCACGGCCTGATCGCCCGGGCCCAGCTGGTAGAGCTGGGCCCGCAGCATCAAGTCGCCGCTCAGGTCGAAGGGCCGCCATGCTTCGACGCCGGCCAGCCGCCGCAATTCGGCCTCGCGGCGGTCCGGGGCAAGAAACCCAAGGTCGATGGTGGCCAATTCGACTGTGGCGGTGGGGGCGATCAGCTGGACCGGTTCCCCCGCGGCGGAAGTCAGGACGGTGCGGAGGGAGCTGTGGCGATCCACAATTTGCTGGAGGGCGCGTTCCAGGCTAGGGACATCGAGCTGGCCCCGCAAGCGGAGCAGATAGGGGATGTTGTAAAGGGCACTCCCCGGCTCCATCTGCTCGAGAAACCACAGGCGCCGCTGGCCGAAGGAGAGCGGCGCGGTGTCAGGGACGGAGGCGGGTGGTCTCAGCCCCTCGATGTCGGTGGCGGAAGCGGTCACGGGAGCGGAAGCAGGAGTCATGGAAGGAGGGCGGAGCGGCAGTCGGACTCGGCGAGCCGGACGGAAACCGCCGTTCGGCTGCGAATGGCCGGTTCGGGGCCGACAAAAGTGCGCCGGCCGGTCCCCAGGGCGACGGCCAAGGAAGCGACGGTGGGATGGTCAAACAACGCCCGGACGCCGAGTTCGATGCCGAGTTCGGCCCGAATGCGGGCCATGACCCGCGCGGCCAGCAGCGAATGGCCGCCCCGTGCGAAGAAATTGTCGTCAATCCCCAGATCGTCCTCGGCCAATACCTCCTGCCAAATTTCCACCAGCTTTGCTTCGGCCGGATTGCGGGGAGCCGGGCGAGGGGCGAGTGCGGGGGCTGGCGGGGCCGGCAGCGCCCGCCGGTCGATCTTGCCGTGAGCCGTAAGCGGCCACTCCGCCAGCCAGACAAAGCGGGCCGGGACCATGGGCTCGGGCAGAGTCAGAGCGAGGAACCGCCCGAGCTCGAGGTCGGCGACGGAAGTCGTCGGGGCCGGCTGCAGGTAGGCCACGAGTTGGATGTCGCCCGGCCGATCCGATCGGGCGATGACGACGGCTTGCCGGACGGCGGGATGGCGGCCCAGAGCCGCCTCAATTTCACCCGGTTCGATCCGATGACCGCGGATCTTGATTTGGTCGTCGAGCCGCCCCAGAAATTCGAGCTCGCCGCTCGGCAGCCAACGGACGCGATCGCCGGTGCGGTACAGGCGGGCGCCGGAGCCGAAGCGAAAGGGATCCGGCACAAATTTCACCCGGTCAAGTTCCGGCCGGCGCCAATACCCCCGGGCCACCCCTTCCCCGCCGATGAACAGTTCCCCGGCCACGCCGACGGCGACGGGCCGCAGCTGGGGATCGAGCACATAGGTTTGCGCGGGCGTGATGGGGCGACCGATCGGCGGATCGCACGCCGGCACCGCGAGGGCGGTGACGGGCGAGGCCGTCGCAACGACCGTGGTTTCGGTCGGACCGTAATGATTGAAGACCGGGCAGGGAAAATCCATCGGCGGCCGGCGGCGCAACCGGTCGCCCCCGGTGAGCAGCGCGCGCAGGACCACCTTGGGCCATGGCTCGGACATCACGGCTTCCGCCAGGGGCGTGGGCAGGAAGGCATGCGTGATCCGTTCGGCGGCGATCCAAGCGATCAGGCGCGCGGGACTGAGGCGCGTATCCTCATCGGGAAAGTGCACGCTGGCCCCGGCGGTCAGATACGGCCAGATTTCCCACACGGCGGCATCGAAGGCGGGACTGGCCACTTGGCTGGCGCGGTCATCCGGCCCGACGCCGTACGCCTGCTGATGCCAGGCGATCAGCCGGCTCAGCGCCTGATGCTCAATTTGCACGCCCTTGGGCCGGCCGGTCGAACCGGAAGTGTAGATGACGTAGGCGAGATGGGCCGCGGTGGTTTCGAGGGGCAAATCGGCCTCGCTCGCGCCATTGGAGCAGTCGTTCTCCGCCTCGAGTTCGAGAACGGATATCCCGGATGAGCTGACGGGCAAGACCGACCGGGTCCGGCTGTCCGCCACGACCAGCTTGGCCTCGGAGTCGCGGCAAAGGAAGGCGAGGCGGTCGGCCGGATAGGTGGGATCGAGCGCCACAAAAGCGCCTCCGGCCTTGAGCACGCCCAGCCAGGCGATGACTAGGTCCACCGAGCGCGGCAGGCAGACGGCGACTAAAGTATCGGGCCCAACCCCGTGGGCGCGCAAACGGCGGGCGAGCCGGTTAGCCGCCCGGTTCAATGCGCCGTAGGTCAAGCTTCGCCGTGCGTCGCTCACGGCCAATCGCTCGGGGCGGGCAGCGGCGTGGCGTTCGACCAGCGGATGGACGCAGCGCCGGGGTGGCGGGGCGGGCTCTCCCCCCCGCCACGGACCAAGCAGTTCGTGCCGTTCGGACCCCGTCAGCCAATTTAATTCCCCCAGGGTTTGCGTCGGCGCCCCGCCCAAGGCTTCGAGCAGGTTGCGGTAGTGCCCCGCTACGCGGGCGATGGCCTCGGCAGAAAAATACTGGGGATCGAACAGCAGGCTGACCTCCAGCTCGGTCGGGCGAGCGCAGGCATCCACCGCCAGCGCGTAATTCGGGCGATTGTGCACCCGGAAGCGGCGGTCGGCCCAGGCGCCTCCCAGGGCCCGCAGCGGCTCGTCCCACGCGGGCTCCTGAAAGTTGACCAGGGTCGAGAAGAGGGACTGCCCGGGCGGCAGCTCACTCCAAGCCTGGACTTGGCTGAGCGGACTGTGCTCAAAAGCCCGCAGCTCCATCCAGTCCCGCCGTAGGGCTTGGAGCCAGGGCAAAAGCGGTGCCTCGGCGTCGACCCGAACCCGCACGGGCACGGTGTTGATCAGGAGTCCAACCATGGATTCGCCCCCGGCGATCGGGAGGTGCCGACAGGCGCGAATCGCACCAAAGACCACGTCGTCGCTGCCGCTGTGGCGGCTCAGCAGCAAGGCCCAAGCCGCTTGAACTAGAATATTGAGAGTAACGCCGGCTTCCGCGGCCCGGGCGCGCAGTTGGGCCATGGCCGCCTCGCCCAGGGAGAAACTGTGTTCAGCCGAAGCGGCGGGACGGGTGGCCGCTCGCGCTCCTGTCTCCCCGGGCAAGGCGGTGGCGGCGGTGAGGCCGCGCAGGCGGTGCCGCCAGAAACTTTCCGCCGCGCTCGTATCCAGGGCGTGGACCCACTGGAGATAGGAGGCATAGGAGGCGGGAGCAGGCAGGCGGATCTCTCGGCCGGCTGCCAGCTCTTGGTAGCAGCCGAAAACTTCGCGCAACAGGATCGAAACGGCCCGCAGATCGAGCAGAAGGTGGTGGAAGGTCAGGACAAAGCGATGGTGCGCCGCTCCCACCTGGAATAACGCCACCCGCAGGAGCGGAGCCTCTTCCAGCGAAAACTCGCGCTGGTGTTCCTCGAGGAGAAAAGCCTCAAGGCGGGCGGCCGCTTCTCGGGCCGGAACCGCCTCGGTCCGCCATATCCGGACCGGCAGGTTCACGCGCGGCCGCACGACTTGGCGAGGGCCGGCCGGCCCGTCCCACGCGAAGGTGGTGCGGAGAATCGGATAGCGTTCCGCCATGATCTGCCAGGAGCGCGCAAAAGCGCCTGCGTCCAACTCCTCCCGAAAATCCCCCTCCACTTGCACAATATCCACTCCGGGCCCAGGCTTATCCAGGGCATGAAAAAGCAGCCCTTGCTGGAGCGGCGAGAGGGCAAAGACCGAAGGCTCGGAAGCAAGCTGGGCGGCGCCGGGCATAACGCTGTGATTGTAGCCCAACACCCTCTTCGGCCAGAAGTGGGTGTGGACCCCAAACTACGGTGGGTCAACGACTCGCTCGGTAGGTGCAAACCCCAAAATCGACCGCTTCGCCGCTGCAGCGGGGCAGGTGACGGGCAACAGGCCCCATTTAGGCGCAGATCACTCCATGGCACACTAGGCTCGCATGGCTTTGGCAGAAATCTCTTTCCACCCCCAGTTGTCCGCCCTTGGCTCCAGCCGGACGGGCGGGCTGGCCTCCGCCGAATCGACCGGCGGACAGGAGGCATGGCCCGTGGCGATTCTCGGCGTGCCATTTGCCAATGTCACGCTGAGCGGGGCGATCGCGCGCATCGATGCGATGATGGACACGCGGACGCCCCACTATGTCGTGACGGCCAATGTGGATTTTCTGATTCAGGCCCGGCGCGATGTCGAATTGCGCCGGATTCTGATCGAAGCCGACCTGGTTCTGTGCGACGGCACCCCCCTGGTGTGGGCATCCCGTTGGTTGGGCAATGCCTTGCCCGAGCGCGCCGCCGGCTCCGACTTGGTGCCGCAGTTGATCGAACTGGCCGCGCGCAAAGGCCGGCGCGTGTTCCTGTTGGGCGGAGCAGCGGATGTGGTCGATGAGGCGGCCGCCCGCCTCCAGGCCCAACATCCTTCCCTAATTCTGGCCGGTCATTACTCGCCCCCCTTTCGGAGCCTGCTGGACATGGACCATGAGGAAATCACCCGGCGGATCCGTCAGGCCAAGCCGGACCTGCTCCTGGTCTCCTTCGGCTGTCCCAAACAGGAGAAATGGATCGCGATGCATTATCGCGCTCTCGGGGTCCCGGTCGTCATCGGGGTCGGCGGCACGATCGATTTTCTGGCCGGCCGCCTCAAGCGGGCGCCGATGTGGATGCGGGTGAGCGGCTGCGAGTGGCTCTATCGCCTCCGTCAGGAACCCCGCCGGCTGATTCGCCGCTATGTCGACGACTTCTTCCGGTTCTTTCCCGCCATTGCGGCCCAGTGGTGGCGCGTGCCCCCGACGGCCGCCGCGGCGGAGCTGAACGAGCACAAAGCCTCTTTCACCACCCAGCATTGGCTCCGGATCTGGGTCGGCCATTACTTTACCGCCTCCAGCTTGGATCGGGCGGCGGCATTTTGGCGGGATGCCCTGCACTATCGGCGGCACTGCCTCCTCGACCTGTCCTCGGTCCGCGCGATCGACAGCACGGGGGCCGCCCTGCTCGTGCAGTGGCGCAAGCAATTGCGGGCGGTCGGGCGGGAGCTGGTCCTGCTCTACCCGAGTCCGGCCGTCCGCCGGGCCCTTCGGGAATTGAAACTGGACGACTTATTTCTCGTGGCCGAAAGCCTGGCCCAGGCCCAGCAGCAGGTCGCCGAGGCCATGGGCTACGGGCCGCCCACCGTGTTCAACGAGGGCACGGCCGGCTCCCTCGCCTGGCAAGGGGAGATCACCGCTGCCAACGCCGAGGGCGCGTGGCTGGTCACGGCCTTGCACCTCATCACCCGGGGCAAGACGGGCCCGATCCCGATCGATCTGAGCCGACTGCGTTTTGTCGACAGCACGGGAGCCGGGCTGATGGTTCGGGTCGCCCAACTCGCACGGCAATTCGACACGGACGTCCGGTTTACGGGCGCGCAGCCGGATGTTTGCAATGTTCTGCGCCTGACCCAAACCGACCGGCTATTGGCGCCCTTGGCCGTCGCCTGACTGGGATGAAAATCGGACTTTCCACCTCTGTCATGCAACGCGGCCGGTCGGGGGTGGGGCAATACGTGCTCGCCCTGACCCGTGCTCTGCTGCCCCTGGCGCACCGGCACGAGTTCACTCTCTTCGTGCTCGAAGAGGACCGTCCGCTCTTGGCCTTCGCCGAACCGGCCATGCGCATCGTCGAAGTGCCGGAGCCGTTTCGCTCCCCCTTGGCCGACATTGGCTGGCACCAGACGCTCCTCCCCGCGTGGGCGCGGCGGCTGGGGCTGGACGTCCTGCACGTGCCGAGCTACCGGCGGATGCTCTGGCGGCAGCCCTGCGCCTTGGTCGCCACGATCCACGACCTCGCTCCCTTTCACCTCCAGAACAAGTACAGTGCCGCCCGCATGTTTTACGGGCGGGTGGTGGCGCGGCGGCTGGCCGCGCGCCAGCATCGCGTCATTGCCGTGAGCGAGACGACGGCGCGCGATTTGACCCGCTATTTCAACCTGCCCCGCCAGCGCGTGACCGTAATTCCCAATGGGCTCGATCATGATCGATTCCAACCGGGGCCGGCCGAGGCCGCCAAGGCGGTGGTTGCCACCCGCAACGGGGTGGATCGGCCGTTTTTTCTCTATGTCGCCCGCCTCGAGCATCCGGCGAAGAACCATCTGCGGCTGATCGAGGCCTTCAATCGCTTCAAGGCGGAGACATGCTCGCCTTGGCAATTGGTGTTGGGCGGAAGTGACTGGCACGGCGCCGAAGTCATTCATGCGGCGGTGGCGCAGTCGCCGTATGCCCGGGACATTTGCTGCCCGGGCTTCGTGTCCGACGCGGACCTGCCCATCTGGTACCGTGCGGCCGATGTTTTTGTCTATCCCTCTCTTTTCGAAGGTTTTGGTATGCCGCCGCTGGAAGCGATGGCCTGCGGCTGCCCGGTTATCTCCTCCGGGGCGGGCGCCTTGGCCGAGGTGGTGGGCGACGCGGCTGTTGTGATCGACCCGCTGAAACCCGCGGCCTTGGTCCGTGAGCTGGGCCGGCTGGCGGCCGATCCGGCGGCTCGGGCGGAGTTGCGTCGCGTCGGTTCGGCGCGGGCGCGCCGGTTTAGCTGGCGGACCAATGCCGAGGCGACGGTCCAGGTGTATGCGGAGGCCTGTTCGCCCTCCCGCGGTACTCTCTTTTTTCCTGCGCGGGCTCCGGCCCACCTGCCTCCACCTTAGCTAACTTTCTCCCCCTTGCCCCTTTCCTACCCCATCGACCCCTTCCGACCCTACGGCGTATCCCCTCCCCTCTTGTGGGTTCAGACCTACGGCACCTTCGCCGGCACTACCGCACTAAGTATGAGGCGGGTCGGCGCATTAACTAAGGGGCTAAGTAGCTTATATAACTGTGGATAAGGAACTTAAGATTCTGATGTTGGAGGATACGGCTACCGATGTGGTGCTGATCAACCATGAATTGCGTCGGGCGGGCCTCCAATTTCAGACCAAACGGGTCGAAACTAAGAAGGATTTTCTCCGGGAATTGGAGCATAACGCCCCCGATGCGATTCTCTCCGACCATGGACTTCCCGCCTTTGATGGCTTTGCCGCTCTAGCCATCGCCCGGGACAAAGCGCCCGACACCCCCTTCATATTTGTCACCAACGCCCGGGGCGAGGCCCTGGCGATCGACTCTCTGCGCAGCGGGGCAACCGACTATGTGCTGAAGGAGCGTCTGGATGATCTTGCGCCTGCTTTGGAGCGGGCCTTGCGGCTAGCGGCTGAGAAACGCGCTCGCCGGGAAGCGGAGGACAAATTGCGCGAAAGCGAAGAGCGCTTCCGGCTCCTGGTCGGCGGGGTGAAGGAGTGCGCGGTTTTCATGCTGGATGCCGAGGGCAAGGTCTCGAGCTGGAATGCGGGCGCCGAACTCATCCACGGCTTTACCGCCGACGAGGTCCTGCACCGCCATTTCGCCTGCCTTTACCTCCCCGACGACCGGAAGGCCGGGAAGCCCGAGGCGGATCTGGCGGCGGCGGCGCGGGACACCCAGGCGCCGACCGAAAGCTGGCGGGTGCGGAAGAATGGCGGCCAGTTTTGGGCCCAGACGACCATCACGGCCTTGCGGGACAGTTCCGGGCAGCTGCGGGGCTACACCCATCTGACCCGCGATGTGACCGAGCGCCGCCAGAGCCAGGAATCGCTCCGGATCAGCGAGGACCGCTACCGCAGTCTGGTTGAACTCTGTCCCGACGCGCTGCTGGTCCTGATTCAAGGCCGGATCACCTTTATCAATTCCGCCGCCCAGGCTTTATTCGGGGCGCGGGAAAATGGCGAGGTCATCGGCCGCGACGCCGAGAGTTTCGTCGCCGAGGCCGATCGCCCGGCCTTCCAGCAGCGCCTGCGCCAGCTGAACGAGACCGGTCCGCCATCGACGGCGGTCGAACCTCCGAGCTTCCCGCCGGGATTCCGTCCCACCGCCTTTGTCGAAACCCGGCTGATCCGGCCGGACGGCAAGGAAATCGAGGCGGAAATCGCCGCCGCCCGCCTTGTCTTTCAGGACCAGCCCGCGATCCAATTGATCGCCCACGATATCACGGAGCGCAAGCAGGCGGAGGCCGCCCTGGCGGAAAGCGAGGGACGCAAGGCCGCGATCCTGGAGACCTCGCTCGATGCCATTCTTTGCGTCGACCAGAAGGGCAAGATTCGGGAGTGGAATCCGGCGGCCGAGCGAATCTTCGGGTACGCGCGGGCGGAGGCCATCGACCAGCCGATGGACAAGCTGGTCGTGCCCTCGAGCTTGCGCGAACGCTATCTGCCGGGATTGGCCGATTATCTCGCGACCGGCGTGGGCAGTTTAATCGGCCGCCCGATCGAATTGACGGCCCGCCGCTCCAACAACGAGGAATTTCCCATCGAGCTGGCCATCACGCGGAGTTCGCCGGGGCAGGCCCCCCTATTCACCGTCTTCGTCCGCGACATCACCGAGCGCAAGAAAGTCGAAGAGGGATTGCGGCAAAGCGAAGCGCGCAAGACGGCGGTGGTGGAGAGCTCGCTCGATGCCATCGTCTCGGTCGACCATGAGGGCAAAATCATCGAATGGAATCTGACCGCGGCGAAGATTTTCGGCTACAGCCTGCCCCTGGCGCTGGGCCGCGATCTGGCCGATCTCATCCTGCCCCGCTCGGCCGCGGGGACGGAGCGCCTCGAATTCATCCGCCTGCTCCGGGCCAACCGCGGCCGGCTGATCGGGCGGCGGACCGAGATGATGGCGATTCGGGCCAATGGCGCGCAGTTTCCCATCGAGCTGGCGATCACGCGGCTCTCCGGCAATGGCGCCCCCACCTTCACCAGCTTCATCCGCGACATCACGGAGCGGCGCCGGATGGAGGAGGCTCTGCGCACGAGCGAGGAGCGGTTTCGGCTGCTGGTCGACACGGTCGAAGACTATGCGATTTACATGCTCGATGCCCGGGGCCGGGTCGTGACCTGGAATTCGGGCGCGGAGCGGATCGAGGGCTGCAAGGCCCAGGACGTGGTTC
>Ga0302279_10002195_pt1 | contig 26445 bp, 28 predicted proteins | sample III_Bog_N3_3_FD_194541 | JGI IMG/M metagenome (GOLD analysis project Ga0302279, IMG submission 194541) | Peat permafrost microbial communities from Stordalen Mire near Abisko, Sweden - III_Bog_N3_3 | ecosystem: Environmental > Terrestrial > Soil > Wetlands > Peat | place: Sweden: Abisko... | reverse complement strand
TGAACTGCAGGCTGCCGACGCCGACGATCAGCAGGACCAGCCCGACGATGTCGATCGGCGAGCGCTGCGTGCGCGACTCGCGCTTGCGCAGGATGCCCCAGCAGGAGATCGCGCAGAACGTCCCGACGGGAATGTTGATGTAGAACAGCCAGGGCCAGGAGAGGTTGTCGGTGATCCAGCCGCCGATGATCGGCCCGCAGATCGGCGCGATGATGATCACCATCGCCCACAGTGCGATCGCCATGCCGCGCCGCTCGATCGGATAATTGCGCAGCAGGATCGCCTGTGCGACCGACATCATCGGTCCGGAGACGAAGCCCTGCAGCAGGCGCGCGACGACCAGCATCGGCATGCTGGTCGCAAGCCCGCAGAGCGCCGAAAACACCATGAACAGGACGATAGAGCTGACGAAGGTGCGCACCTCGCCGAAGCGGCGCCCGATCCACCCGGTCAACGGCTGCATGAACGCCGCGGCGAGCATGTAGGAGCTGACCGCCCAGGTGCCCTCCGAGGGGCTCACGCCGAGACTGCCGGAGATCGCCGGCACGGAGACGTTGACGATGGTCATGTCAAGGATCTCCATGAACGACGCGGTGGCGATCGCCGCCGTCAGGAACAGCAGCGCCGCGCCGTGCAGCGGCGGGTACTCATGGTGGGCGGCGGCCGCCTCTGGCGCAGGCATGGACGTCGCGCAGCGCCGCTACTGGTCGCTGCCGAGGTTGCGGCGGATGATCGCGTCAGCCTCCGCGTTGGCCCGGTCGAGGTCCTGTGAATAAATGCCTGCCGCCTCCGCCGTCCGCGTATCCGGCTCGGCCGCCAGCACCGCACCGTCGCGGACACTGGTGTCGACCGTGACGGTCGCCGAGAGGCCGACGCGCAGCGGATGCTTCGCCAGTTCCTGCGGGTCGAGATGAATGCGCACCGGCACGCGCTGCACGACCTTGATCCAGTTGCCCGAGGCGTTCTGCGCCGGCAGCAGCGAGAAGGCCGCGCCGGTACCGGCGGATACGCCCGCCACTTCCCCGTGGAATATGAACGAGCTGCCATACAGGTCGCTGCGCACCTCGACCGGCTGCTTCAGGCGCAGGTTGCGCAGCTGTACTTCCTTGAAGTTCGCATCTATCCACAGGTCGGTCAGCGGAATCACCGTCAGCAGCGGCTGGCCCGGCGTGATGCGCTGGCCGAGCTGCACGCCGCGTTCGGCGACATAGCCGGTCACCGGCGCCACGATGGCGTTGCGGGACGCCGCGACCCATGCGTCGCGATACGCATCGCGGGCCGCCAGCACCGCCGGATTGTCGGCGACCCGGGCGCCATCGACCGCAGCATGTGCGGCGAGCGCCTGGTGCTCTGCCTGCTGCAGGGCGGCGCGCGCGAGCTCCACGCTCTCGCGGGCGTGGCGCAGTTCCTCGCCGGAAACTTCCTGGGATGCGAGTAACGGCTCACGCTTGGCAAGATCCTCGGTAGCGCGCGCCAGCTCGAGCCTGCGCGTCGTGATGCCGGCATCAGAGGTGTCGGCGTTCGCCCTCTGCTGGCGGACCTGGCGCACCGCCTGCGCCAGCAGGTTGCCGGCGCGGCTCAGCGCCGTCGCGGCATCGACCGGATCCAGGCGCACCAGCACCTGGCCGGCCCTGACCAGCTGCGTGTCGTCGGTGCTGACGGCGACGACGGTGCCGGCGACCTGCGCGGAGACGACGACCTTGTTCGCATTGACGTAACTGTCATCGGTCACCTCCCGCTGCGACAGCACGAGCGCGTAATACACGGCCCAGAGCAGGCCGACGACGATGAAGACCGTGGCGATCAGGATCAGGATGCCGCGTCGCTTCGGACTGGCGGTCGGGGGGATGGCGGTGTCGGAAGTGGCGTTCATGGAGTCGCTTTACCTGGAGCTGGAAGTGAGTCGGCAAGGGGTCCCGGGGCGTCATAGCCGCCGCCGAGCGCACGCTGCAGCCCGATGTCGGCGACGAGCGCCTGCGCATCGAGCATGGCCAGCGCATCGCGCTGCGCCAGCAGCGCCTGGGCAGCGGTGATTTCCGGTCGGGCGTCGATCAGGCCCTGGCGCAGCTTTTCGCCCGCGCCGGCGTGCAGCCGCTCGGCCGCATCGATTGCGATCAGGCGCTGCGTGCGCTGCGCGAGGATCTGCTGGCGCGTCGACAGCTCGGTCGCAACGTCGCGCGCCGCGTCGACCAGCGTCTGGTCGTAGCTGGCGATCGCGGTACGCAGCTGCGCCTCGCTGCCGCGGTAGCGGGACTTCAGACGGCCCGCATCGAAGATCGGCAGGTTCAGCGCCACACCGGCCTCCGGTGCACGGCTGCCGTACTCCAGCAGTTTGTCGACGCGGATGGCGGACAAGCCGGCGAGCGCATTGATGCTGATGTCAGGATAGAACTGGGCGCGCGCACCCTTGAGGTTCTGCTCGGCGGCCTCGACCCGCCAGCGGCTGGCGGCGATGTCGGCACGCCGCGCGATCAGGTCGATGCGGACGTTGTCGGGCAATGCGCCCGCGACGGCCGGCAGCGGCCGGGCGACGAGCGGTGGCAGCTGGTCGGCGGGGCGCCCGACGAGCGCCGCCAGCGCCACTATCCGCAACCGCGCCGAGCCTTCGAGTATCGCGATCTGGTCGCGCGCGGTCGCCGCATCGATGGTCGCGCTGCGCACCGGCTCCAGAGGATCGAGATCGGCATGCACGCGGTCGAGCGCGATCGTGCCGCTGCGCTCCGCCAGGACCAGGCGCTCGCCGGCGAGCTGCAGACGCTGCTGGTCGGCCTGCCAGCCATAGTAGGTTTCGGCGATCGAGCCCGCCAGGGTGAGCGCCGCGGCACTGCGATCGGCCGCGGCCGCATGCGCGCTGTCCAGCGCCGCGTTGATCGCAGCGCGCTGCTTGCCCCACCAGTCGAAGGTGTAGCTGAACTGCAGGCCGAGGTCGACCTGGTTGTACCAGTGGAAGCCGAGCAGGTCGGGCGGGAACAGGCCGTTGTCGCTGAGCCGCTGGCGGTCCAGGTCGCCGGCGAGCCCTACCTGCACACCGCTGGCGGCGCCGGCGAGGCGCACCGACTCGCGCGCCGCGTCAAAGCGCGCATGCGCGGTCTGCAGCGTGGGCGCGTTGGCGAGTCCCGCGGCAATCAGCGCATCGAGAGTTCCATCCTGGTAGCGGCGCCACCATTCACTGTCAGGCCAGGCGCCGCCGGCTGCCGTCGGACCGGCGTCGACGGCGAGCGGCACCGCCGCGCTCAGCACGACGGGACGCGGCGCGTCCGGGAACCCGGCGCAGGCCGTGAGCAGCAGGACCGCCGGCAGCAGCATCGGCAACGGTCTGTTCATGCGCCCGCCTCTGTGCCTTCGCCGCCGCTGTCCGCTTCCATGCGGATCAGGCACTCCTTGAGCTGCCCGATGAGGCGCTGCTGGTCCTGGGCAGAAAGATGTCCGCACAGGTGGCGCAGCGGCGCGAACATCTCGGGCAGCACGCGCCGCACCAGCTGCACGCCCTTGTCCGTGATGCTGAGCACGAGCTTGCGCCGGTCGTCCGGCGAGTGCAGCCGGGTGATCAACGCCTGTTCCACCAGCGCATCGGTGATGCGCGACATGTTGGCCGGGCTCTGCGTCGTGCGCACACAAAGGTCGCCCGGGTGGGCCGTGCCCTGCGGCTGCGAATACAGGGCGCTCAGCACCCGGAACTCACCCTCGCCGAGGCCATGGGGACGGACCTGCTGTTCCAGCATCGTGCCGAGGTCCTGGGCGAGGTTGCGGACCAGCCGCACGAGCAGCAGCTCGCTGGTCGGCAGGTCCGGAATCAGCTGGCTCAGGCGCGTGAGGTTGTTTTCGAGCGATGCGATCTGGTTTGCGTGCATGATTGTGTAACATTAAAATATCAAGTGGGATATAGTTTATCACTGAACTATATTTGTAGCAAAGACCTACTGACTGCACCATGGCCACGTCCCCAGAAATAGCTCCGCTCACCGGCGCCACCCGGATCCTCGGCACCTTTGCGCTCGCGCTCGCGACCTTCATGAACGTGCTCGACACGTCGATCGCGAATGTCTCGCTGTCCTCGATCGGCGGCGACCTCGGCGCCGCGAGCACCCAGGTCACCTGGGTGATCACCTCGTTCGCAGTAGCCAACGCCATCGCGGTGCCGCTGACCGGCTGGCTGAGCCAGCGCTTCGGCGCGGTGCGCCTGTTCGTCGCGTCCGTAACGCTGTTCACGATCGCCTCGTGGATGTGCGGGATGTCGACATCGCTGCAGATGCTGATCGCCTGCCGGGTCCTGCAGGGTGCCGTCGCCGGACCGATGATTCCGCTGTCGCAGGCGCTGCTGCTGTCGAGCTATCCGAAGGCGATGGCCGGCACGGCGCTGGCCGTGTGGGCGATGACGACCCTGGTCGCGCCGGTGATGGGGCCGCTGCTCGGCGGCTGGATCACCGACAACATCTCATGGCCCTGGATCTTCTACATCAACCTGCCGGTCGGCTTCTTCGCCGCCGTGGCCACCTGGCGCATCTACCGGACACGGGAAACGCCGCGCAAGCGCCTGCCGATCGATGTGGTCGGACTCGGGCTGCTCGTCGTGTGGGTCGGCGCGCTGCAGATCATGCTCGACAAGGGCCAGGAACTGGACTGGTTCCAGTCCGGCACCATCATCGCGCTCGCCGTCACCGCGGCGCTCGGCTTCGCGCTGTTCCTGGCGTGGGAGCTGCTGGAGAATCCCTACCCGGTCGTCGACCTGCGCCTGTTCCGGCGGCGCAATTTCTGGACCGGCACGCTGGCGCTGGCGCTCGGCTATGGCGTGTTCTTCGGCAATGTCGTGCTGATGCCGCTGTGGCTGCAGCTGTACATGGGGTACACGGCGACGGATGCCGGGCTGCTGACCGCACCGGTCGGCATCCTCGCACTGCTGCTCTCGCCCTTCGTCGGGCGCCGCATCGGCAAGACCGACCCGCGACTGCTCGGCAGCGTCGCCTTCCTGGTGTTTGCGCTGGCGCTGTTCATGCGCTCCCGTTACAACACGCAGGCCGACTTCGGGTTCCTGGTCGTGCCGATCGTCGTGCAGGGCGCTGCGATGGCCTTCTTCTTCGTGCCGCTCGTCAGCCTGCTGCTCTCGGGTCTGCCGCCGGAGAGGATCGCTGCCGCGTCGGGTCTGTCGAACTTCGCGCGCATCCTCGCCGGCAGCTTCGGCACCTCGCTCGCGACGACCCTGTGGGACCATCGCGCGATCGTGCACCGTACGCAGCTCACCGAAGCGGTCACCTCGCAGTCACCGGGGACCCAGCACTACGTTGCGACCTTGCGTGCCGGCGGACTGAGCCTGCAACAGGCCGCCGCAGTGATCGAGCGCAATATCGAGGCGCAGGCACACCTGCTTGCCGCGAACGACGTCTTCTATGTCTCCTCGCTGATTTTCCTCGCCCTCCTCGGCGTGGTCTGGCTGGCGCGTCCGGCACGCCAGGCCGGCGCCCCTGCGCCTCCGGTCGTGGACGCACACTGATTATTTATCGCTTCATTATTAATAAGTTAAATAATATTGCTCATGCTTGACGAGAAGAAAGCGCGGCATCCGCAGCCTGCAAGCATCTGTATGCAAAGCTGTGAAGCAGCGCAATTTTTACGCGGATCCCGTCATTGCATTTAGTTCAATGTGTTGTATATTCCTTCCATAGACCATTGATTTAGCTGAATGAAACTTTCTAACTAATCCTCGAAACTACTTTAAGGTTTCGTGGTCAGCGCAAAGACAGGAAAAACATGATCAGCGCCTGGGACTGCTTGCATTTCGCCACCTTGGAATTGGTTCGCTCCACACCCATCAAGCAGCGCATCGTTGCCGCCTACCGGCAATACCTGTCGCAGATTCCCGATGAACAGTTGCCGCTCGAGATTCGCGACGGCTACACACGGATCCTGCAGACACTGCGCGGTGTGCAGCCACTGCGTGGCGAGGATGAGGTCACTGCCTCGGTGCGCAAGATGTCAGGCAGCGAAGCTGATGCCTGCGCAGCGCAGATCGTCGCGATGTTTGCACAACTGTGTCGCGCGCAGGTCGCGCAGGGACGTCCCGCCGCCGAAGTCGTGATGCTGCATGCGCCGGAAACCGAACTCGACGGCCCGATGCAGCAGGAATTGTTGCAACAGGAATTCGAGATCCCGGCGTCGATCGCGCGGGCCTGACGCTCGCTAGTCGATCTTGAACTCGATCGAGTCCCAGCGCTGCGTGTCCTCGTGGCGCGCCTGCCGCTTCAGCGCATCGACAAGGCTGCGCTCGTTCCACGGGCAAACCTCATCGGCAAGTTCCACGATGGCCTTCGGCAGCGCCTGACTGGAGCCGAAGTTCTCCATGGCGATGATGGGCCGGTTCGCCGACTTGGCGAAGTTCAGCTGGAACATCACGATGTCGGATTCGAGCCGGTAGGTGGCCGGCAGCACGATCACGACTTCAGCGGGTGCGATCTGCCGCCTCAGGTCCTCGCGCTCCGCCTCGCTGCCGACAGGCCGCGCCGCCTGCACCTGGGTCGTGCTCTTGTAATGGAAATTGCGCGACGACTCCAGGTACTCAAACACCCGGTGCAGATCGTCGTTCTCCTGCCAGTTGTGGGCCACGAACAGGCGGATCGGATCATTGGGTGTGGACATCGCATTCCCCGGGGCGGCGCTTTTCGCCCAGTCTAGCGCGCCGATGTGCATGCAGGAAGGATCCCGGGCCGATACAATCCTCCGGTGCGCCTGCTGATCTACAACATCCGCTACGCCACGGGAGCGGGGCCGGGTTTCCACCTCCCGGTACCCGGAGCCGGGTACCTGCGCTCCAGCCGCCGGAATCTCGTCCAGATCACCGATTTCATCAAGCAACAGAAGCCGGACGTCGTCGGGCTCATCGAGGTCGATACCGGCTCGATCCGCACCGGCATGGTCAACCAGGCCGACTTCATCGCCCGCTCCCTCGGCCACTATTCAACCTACGAGTGTAAATACGGCGTCGGATCGGTGACGCAGTTCATGCCGATCATGCGCAAGCAGGGCAATGCCTTCCTCGCCGCCCCGTCAGTGCGCGGCGAGCGGTTCCATTACTTCGACACCGGGGTCAAGCGCCTGATCATCGAGCTCGAACTCGACGAAGTCGCGATCTTCCTCGTACACCTGAGCCTGAAGTACCGGCACCGCCAGTACCAGCTGCGCCACCTCTACGATCTCGTACGCCGCAGCCGCAAGCCGGTCATCGTCGCCGGCGACTTCAATGCGTTCTGGGGCGATCATGAGCTGTACCTGTTCACGCAGGCGGCCGGACTCACGAGCGCCAATGTGCATGGCCTGCCGTCGTATCCGAGTACGGTGCCGCGGATGCAGCTCGATTTCATCCTGCACAGCACGCAGATCCACGTGGACCGCTTCGAGATTCCGGACGTGCGGCTCTCGGATCACCTGCCGCTCGTCTGTGACTTCAGCGTGGACCTTCCCGTCACCGCCGCGGCGTGACGCGGGCGCCACCCCCACCAGCATCCGGAGGTGAACGCAATGGCCGCAACTGCAAACTGGACCCTGGAAACTGACGCCGACGGGGTGGCCTGGCTGACCTTCGACCTCCTCGATGCGGGTGTCAACGTGCTGTCACGTGCGGTCCTGCGCGAACTCGGCGCCGCCTTGAGCCGCGTCGCGGCGGCGCGGCCGAAGGCGCTCGTGCTGCGCTCGGGCAAGGCGTCGGGCTTCATTGCCGGCGCCGACGTCAAGGAGTTTACGACCCTGCGCACGCCCGAGGAGGGGCTCGAGACGGTGCTGGCCGGCCAGGCGGTCCTCGAGCAGTTCGAGCGACTGCCCTGCCCCAGCGTCGCGGCGATCCGGGGCTTCGCGCTGGGCGGCGGCCTGGAGCTCGCGCTGGCATGCACCTACCGGGTGGGCGCGGACGACGGCAAGCTCTCGCTCGGCCTGCCCGAGGTGCAGCTCGGCATCCACCCCGGTTTCGGCGGCACGGTGCGTGCCGTGCGCCTGCTCGGCGTGCGCCCCGCGATGGACCTGATGCTCAAGGGCAAGCCGTGGAACGCCAGGCGCGCCAGGGCCGCGGGGCTCATCGATGAACTCGTCCCGCCGGTCGACCTGGACTGGCGCGCGCGGGATCTTGCGCTGCGCGCGCCTGCGCCGCGCACGGCGCCGCTGGGCGAGAAACTGCTGAACCTCGGCATCCTGCGTCCCTTCATCGCGCGGCAATTGACTGCGGCGCTGCGCGGCAAGGTGCTGGAGGAACATTATCCCGCGCCATTTGCAATCGTGCGGCTGTGGGCCCGGTACGGCGCGGCGGGGCCGCAGGCCTACGCAGCCGAGGCCGCATCGATCGCCGCGCTGATGCGCTCGCCGACCACACGCAATCTGATCCGCGTATTCATGCTGCAGGACCGGCTGAAGGGCCAGGGCGGCGGCACCGAACTGCAGTTCGGCCACGTCCACGTGATCGGCGCCGGCGTGATGGGCGGCGACATTGCAGCCTGGTCGGCGCTGCGGGGCATGACCGTGACGCTGCAGGACCGCAGTGCCGAACTCATCGCCCCGGCGATCGACCGTGCCCGCGCGCTGTTCGACAAGCGCAGCAAGGATCCGGCGGCCGCCGCCGCGGCCCTCGCGCGCCTCAAGGCCGATGTCGCAGGCGACGGCGTCGCGCAGGCCGACGTCGTCATCGAGGCGATCTTCGAGAACGCCGATGCCAAGCGGGCACTGTATGCCACGCTCGAGCCTCGGCTGAAGGACACGGCGATCTTCGCGACCAACACATCGAGCCTGACGCTGGAGTCCCTGTGTTCCGGGCTGACGGATCCGGGCCGGCTCGTCGGCATCCACTTCTTCAATCCGGTCGCGCAGATGCAGCTGATCGAGATCGTCCAGGGCCGGCAGACGCGTGCCGAGGTCGTGCAGGCGGCCGCGAGTTTCACACGCCGGCTCGACAAGCTGCCGCTGCCCTGTCGCAGTTCCCCCGGGTTCCTCGTCAACCGGATCCTGATGCCGTACATCAACGAGGCGATCTTCGCGCTCGAGGAAGGCATCGCTGCGGCCACCATCGATGCGGCGGGCAGGCACTTCGGCATGCCGATGGGCCCGATCGAACTTGCCGACGTCGTCGGGCTCGATGTCTGCCTGCACGTCGGTAACGTGCTCGCGGCGGCCTTCGGGCGCACCGCGCCGCAGATTCTCGTGCAGCGGGTTGCCGACCGGCAGCTGGGACGCAAATCCGGCCAGGGATTTTACGCCTGGGCCGACGGCAAGGTGGTACGGGCGGCGCAGGGAGCGGCTGCGGCACCGGCGGACCTCGAGGACCGCCTGCTGCTGCCGATGTTGAACGAAGCCGTCGCCTGCCTGCGCGAACGGGTCGTTGCGGATGCCGACCTGCTGGATGCAGGCGCGATTTTTGCGACGGGGTTTGCGCCATTTCGCGGCGGACCCCTGCAATATGCCAGGGACCGTGGCGTCACCGCGATCGTCGCGCGCCTGTCGGAGCTGGCGGCGGCGCACGGCGAGCGCTTCCGGCCGGATCCGGGCTGGGATCTTGTGATAGGATCGTAAGGATATATTGGCCCTGTTAAACCACCTCTGACTGGCTACCTGCTCGATGGATGAACGACCGCTCGACATCGCCCTGCTGAAGACCTTCTCGCCGCTCGACGGCCTGAAGTCGGACAACCTGTATGCGCTGTCGAAGAAGACCCAGGTCAAGACCATGGAATCCGGCCGGCTGCTGTTCAAGCAGGGCGAATCGGACCGTCGCACCTACTACCTGGTCTCGGGCACCATCGAGCTGCGCGCCAACGACCGCACGATGGGCCAGATCCGCGGCGGGACCCCGGACGCGCGTGCAGCTCTTGCCCCCGGTTCGCCGCGCAAGTTTACCGGCCGCGCGGCGACCGACATCGAATACATCATGATCGACAGCGACCTGCTGGACGTCCTGATCACCTGGGACCAGACCGGTCAATACACGGTCGAGGAACTCAGCGAAAACAGCGACAGCGCCTCGACCGGCGACTGGATGACGACGCTGCTGCAGACCAAGGCCTTCCACCGCATACCGCCGGCGAACATCCAGGCGATCTTCATGCGCATGCAGCGCATCAACTGCAAGACCGGCGATGTGATCATCAAGCAGGGCGCCGAGGGCGACTACTTCTACGTGATCGTCTCCGGCAAGTGCCTGGTCACGCGCGAGACGCCACTGAACAAGGAAGGACTGAAACTCGCCGAGCTCGGCACCGGCGACAGCTTCGGCGAGGAAGCGCTGATCGCCGAGGCGAAGCGCAACGCGACGGTCACGATGCTGACCGACGGCTCGCTGATGCGCCTCGGCAAGCAGGATTTCCAGACCCTGCTGAACGAACCGCTGCTGCAATGGGTCGACTACGACCAGGCGAAGAAGATGGTAGCCGAAGGCGGCAAATGGCTGGATGTGCGGCTGCCGAGCGAGTTCCAGAATTTCCGCATCGAGGATGCGATCAACATCCCGCTGTACTTCATCCGCCTGCGCCTCAATGCGCTGGAGAAGAACACGCGGTATATCGTCTGTTGCGATACCGGCCGGCGCAGCTCCGCCGCCGCCTACATCCTCAGCGAACGCGGCTTCGAGGCCTACGTTTTGAAGGGTGGCCTCGCCGGCACCGAGGCTGCGCGGGCGAAACTGGCCTGAGCTCGCGGCGCTCCCTGCGCAAGTTCCTCTGCGTAGCGGGCGATCAGCTGATCGACGGGGTCCATGGTCTGGTTCAGCTCACTTTCGAGCGTCCCCAGGCGCTGCTGCCGCTCCAGCCTCGTGTCGGCCATCGCGATGTCGCTCACCGCCCTGTTGAGTGTGTCCGCGACGCCCCTGGCGCCGATCTCCGAGAATGCGATGACGGCATCTTGCAAGGTGTCGAGGACGTCCGAACCCAGATGGGAGGCGAGCGCGCGCGCCGCAATGGCAGCCCGGAATTCGCACACCGTGTAGAAGATGCGTTCGGACCGGGAGAATTCCCGGTCCCCCAGCACGGCACTCCTGAGAATCGGCAGCAGGCAGGCAGAAGTCATTGGCAGGTGCCCGCCCCAGGGCTCGCATAGGGGGGCGCTGCGGCGCGGACCCGGGTTCGGGAGTGACTGGTCTGATCGACGGTACGGCATCTGAGCCCACGCGACAGGGGACGACTGTGCCGGGGATACTGGAGCATGCGGGAAGCGGGTTCGGTGCGCTGCCGAACACAGGACGGAGACCCGCCCGACGGCATCACATCGTGTGCGTAGGCTTGTCCCCGCCGAGTGCGCCGGCGAGATAATTCTCGATCTTCTTCTGCGTATTGCCGCGGTCCTGGTCGCTGAACTGTACGCCGATGCCGGCGACCCGGCGGCCGTGAGCGCCCTTCGGCGTCATCCAGATCACGCGCCCGGCGACGGGCAGCTTCTCGTCCTCGCCCATCAGGTTGAGCAACATGAATACCTCGTCGCCGAGGCGGTAGTTGCTGTTCGTCGGAATGAACAGACCGCCGTTCTTGACGAACGGCATGTAGGCCAGATACAGCGCGCTCTTGTCCTTGATGGTGAGCGTCAGTAATCCTGGTTTGCTGTTTGGATTGCGCAAGTAAAATCCGGTTCCGAAATTCGTACCCTTAAGAAAGTGCCTTCAGACCACCGAGCAGCATGGCCTCCAGTGCCAGCTGTTGATTCATGCTCGAGGACCCCAGGCGCCTGAAACTCCTGACCGCATCGTGCAGGTCGAAAAGTTGACATATCTTGGGCCGAAGTCGCGGGTCAGGCAAGCCGACGCGCGTCTCGTTTGGCGAAATTTCCGCCACACCAAGGCCGCTGCGTATCCGTTGTGTGAGCCAGTTCTCAAGCCATGCGAGACGCAGCGCGAGCCCCGAGCGTATCCAGCCCTCCGCGAGGATGCTGGGGTCTGCCGCACCGCGCGACAGCAGGTCGACGTCGCGGCGCATTTCCTCATCCAGGCGCGCGAGCCCTGCCGCCTCGATCTCCAGGGCCAGCAACGGCGCGCCGCCGGCCAGCCGCAGGGCGGCATTCCAGTCCGCGGTCGCGCTCCCACGGCCAGCCAGCCAGGCGACTGCCTCGGCGCGCGCCGGGGCGCGCAGGGCGAGCCGCAGACAGCGACTTGCGATCGTCGCCGGCAGCCGGTGGTTCGGGTTCGCGGCGAGGATCAGCAGCGTATTCTGCGTCGGTTCCTCGAGCGTCTTCAGGAAGGCATTGGCGCCGTTCGCGTTCAGCAGCTCCGCGCCCTCGATCAGCGCCACCTTGTAGCCGCCGCGATAGCTCTTCAGCGTCAGGCTCTCGATCAGGCCGCGCACCTGCTCGACCTTGATCTGCTTCGCATCCTCCTCGACGTGCAGCACCAGCGCGTCCGGGTGGCTGCCTGAGCGCAGCAGCTGGCATGAGGCGCAGCTGCCGCAGGGCCGCAACCCCGCCCCTTCGCACAGCGCAAAGCCCACGATCCAGTGCGACAGCGCCTCGAGGCCGAGTCCGGGCGGCCCCAGCAGCAACAACGAGTGGGGCATGCGCCCCGCGGCCTGCGCTTCGCGCAGCCGTGCCTGCGCGCCGTGCAACCACGGCAGTTCGTTGGCGCTCAGGAAATCCATTGTCGTGCCTGCAGTGCAGCGAGGATGGCATGGGTTACCGCCGCCGGCTCGCTGCCGGCATCGATGACGACGCAGCGCCCGGGCGCGGCTGCGGCCCGCGCCAGGTACGCCGCACGCACACGCTCGAAGAACGTCGCCCGCTCGGTCTCGAATCGATCCGGCGCAGCTGCGGCGTTGCGCTGTCGCGCCCGCGCCAGTGCACGCTCCACCGGCATATCGAGCAGCAGCGTCAGGTCCGGGCGCCGGCTGCCCTGGACAAAGCCCTCGAGGGCGGCGATGAACGGTATATCAACTCCGCGTCCGCCGCCCTGGTAGGCATAGGTCGCATCGGTGAAGCGGTCGCACAGCACCCAGCGCCCGGCCCCGAGCGCAGGCTCGATCAGGTTCGCGAGGTGTACGGCGCGCGCCGCAAACATCAGCAGCAGCTCCCCCGCCGGCGGCACCGCCTCGTCCCCCGCCGCGAGAACCAGCCCGCGGATCCGCTCGGCGAGCGGCGTGCCGCCGGGCTCGCGCGTGACGAGGTGCGCGACACTGCGCTCGCGCAGCGCCGCGCCAAGCGCGGCAACCTGGGTCGACTTGCCGACCCCCTCGATGCCTTCGAACGTGACGAAGCGCGCCGGCTGGCTCATGGCGAGCGCCCGGCCGCCGCCGCCTTCGCCCGCTGATGCGCGACGTAGCGCGCGACCGCGGCGTTCTGCTGTGCCAGGGTCGCGGAGAATACGTGCGTACCGTCGTCCAGATCGGATGCGACGAAATACAGCGCGTCGGTCTGTTGCGGGTTCGCGGTCGCGCGGATCGCTGCGGCGCCCGGCAGCGCGATCGGCGTCGGCGGCAGCCCCGTCCGGGTATAGGTGTTGTAGGGCCCGTCGGTGTGCAGGTCGACGCTGTGCAGCGTGCCGTCGTAATCATCGCCCAGCCCGTAGATCACGGTGGGATCGGCCTGCAGGCGCATGCCGATGCTCAGCCGATGCAGATACAGGCCGGCGATGCGGGCAAGCTCAGCGGGGTTCGCCGTCTCCTTCTCGACGATTGAGGCCATGATCAGCAGCTCCTCGGGACTCTTCAGCGGGTTATCCGGATCGCGCGCCAGCCAGTCGGTCGCCAGCTCCTGCACCAGACCCTGATGCGCCCGGCGCAGCAGCTCGACATCGGTCGTATCGCTCTCGAAGCGATAGGTCTCCGGCAGGAACTGTCCTTCGGCAGGGCCCGGCGCTTCCCCCAGCGCCTGCATCAGGCCTAGCTTAGACGTCGCAGCGAGGGTGTGCACGACATCCGGGTTGTGCCGCAATGCCTCGAGCATGTCCTCGGCGCGCCAGCCATCGACGATGGTGAAGGTGTGGAACACCACCTCACCGCGGACCATCTTGCCGAGCAGCTCGCGCGGCGTCATGCCCGGATCCAGCTGGTACTCGCCGGCCTTGATCGCGGCCGCCTCGCCCTCGCGCCGCGCATACCAGGCCCACACCCGGGGACTCGGCAGGATGCCGCGCGCGTGCAGGTCGGCTGCGACATGCCAGAAGCTCGCGCCGGCCGGCACCTTGAAACGCACGGCGGAGCTGCCGACCCGCAGCGGCTCATCGAGACTCTGCACGGCAAGCCACGCGGCGCCGGCGAGCGCCCCGCAGCCGACGAGGACGACGAGCAGCATGCGGCGCAGCCCACGTGTCACAGCAGCTCCAGTGCCGCGCGCAGCTGCGACGCCGCCCGCGCCGGGCCGAGCCGCAGGCGCCGTGCGCCATGCCGTACCTCGGCGACGCTCATGACACCGGCCACGGCATTGGTCATGAACACCTCGTCGGCATCCCACAGCTCATCCAGCCGCACGCGCCGCTCGATCGCGTCGAGCCCCAGGCGTCCCGATGCCCCGAGAACCCAGCGGCGCATGACGCCGGCGACCCCGCAACGATCGAGCAGCGGCGTCACCAGCACATCGCCACGGCGCAGGAACAGGTTCGACATCGTGCCGCAGACGATCGTATCATCGCCGTCACGCAGCAGTCCCTCGCGGACCTTCGCATCGCGCCACTCGGAGCGCGCCAGCACCGACTCCAGCCGGTTCAGTGTCTTGAGGCCGGCGAGCCGCTCGTTGTGGCCGAGCCGCATCTGGCAGATGCGCACCGTGACCGGCGCATCGGCGGCGCCCCGGTGCTGCAGGGGTGCCAGCGACAGGATCCGGGTGCAGCGCTCGCGGCCCGACGGCCGGTAGCCGCGCGGACCGACGCCCCGCGTCACGATCAGCTTCAGGACGGCGGCGGCGCGCCTCGAGGCCGCCCGCTCGATCTCGCGGCGCAGTCGCAGCGGATCCGGCGGATCGATCAGCAATCGCCGGCAGCCCTCCAGCAGGCGCTCCAGGTGCAGATCGAGGAGCCGCACCGCACCGCCCCGAACGCGCATGGTCTCGAACAGTCCGTCGCCGTACTGCAGGCCACGGTCGCGGCTGTCGAGGCTCGCAGCGAGGCGGCCGTTGATCCAGACGCTCATGGCGCCGCGCGCAGGGCACGCAGCATGCCCTCGGCCTTGGCGCGGGTCTCGCCCAGTTCCTGCAGCGGATCGGAATCCGCGACGATGCCGGCGCCGGCGCGCAGCCGCAGGCTGCGGCCGGCGGTCGTGATGGTGCGGATCAGGATGTTGAAGTCGCAGCTGCCGTCACGGTTCAGGTAGCCCAGCGAGCCGGTGTAGGCGCCGCGCCCCTGCGGCTCGAGTTCCGCGATGAGCTGCATGCAGCGCACCTTCGGGCAGCCGGTGATCGTGCCGCCGGGAAACAGCGCGCGGATGACGCCGACCGGCGAGACGCCCGGCCGGCGGATGCCGCTGACGTTCGAGACGATGTGGTGCACATGCGCATAGGTCTCGATGACCATGTACTCGTCGACCTGCACCGAGCCGCCGACACAGATCCGGCCGAGGTCGTTGCGCTCGAGGTCGATCAGCATGATGTGCTCGGCGCGCTCCTTTTCATTGCCGAGCAGTGTGCTGACCAGTGCATGGTCCTCCGCGGCGTCGCGTCCGCGCGGTCGCGTACCGGCGATCGGTCGGGTCGCGATCCTCTCGCCACGCACCGTCACCAGCCGCTCCGGCGAGGAACTGAGGACGGCGAAGTCGCCATGGCGCAGCAGTCCCGCGAACGGACTCGGGTTCGTCGCGCGCAACCGCGCATAGATTGCGACCGGGTCGACGGCGGCCCCCAGGACACCGGTCCATTCGCGCGACAGGTTGGCCTGGTAGACGTCGCCGGCTGCGATGTGCTCGAGTGCGCGGCGCACCGAGTCGGTAAAGCGTTCCGCAGGCTCTTCGCGCATCTCGCAGCCTGCCGCGGGCACCGCCGCCGGGGGATCCCTCGCGAGCGCAGCCACGTCCGCCTCGAAGCGCTCGAGCAGGCCCTCCGCGCCGGGCTCACAGACCAGCCAGGAGCGCCCCGCGTTGCGATCGTGGATCCAGGCCGCAGGACTGCGGATCGCGAGCGCCACCCAGGGATCGGCGCAGGGCGCCAGACGCAGCGTGGGCTCGATCTCAGCAGCGAGTTCATAGCCCAGGTATACCAGCCAGCCGCCGCGGAACGGCAACTGCGCCGTACCTGGTGCGGTCTGCAGCGCCGACCACCAGTCCTCGAGCGCCGCGAGGAAGCCGCGATCGGGGTGGGCGTGGGGGCCGCGCAGCTGGGCGCCGGCGGCAAGTTCGAGGATCTCGCCGGAACTGATCGGCAGGATGTCGTAGCGGGCGCCCGCGGCATTCGCGGCCGCGGTCGCACCGCTTTCCAGCAACCCGGGGTAGCGTCCCGGGTGCCGGGACACCAGCCTCAGCGGCTCAAAGCCTGCGGAAAATGAGCGAACCGTTGGTTCCACCGAAGCCAAACGAGTTGGACAGCGTGTGCTCGAGGCGCATGCTGCGGGCCGTCTTCGGCACGTAGTCGAGGTCGCAGCCTTCGCCCGGAGTCTCCAGGTTGATCGTCGGCGGCGCCACCTGGTCGCGCAGCGCGAGGATCGAGAAAATCGCCTCCACCGCGCCGGCCGCTCCCAGCAGGTGGCCGGTCATCGACTTCGTCGAGCTGACCGCCAGTCCGTCGGCAGCGGCGCCGAACGCACGCCGCATCGCGGTGGTCTCGGCGCGGTCGCCGAGCCCCGTCGAGGTGGCGTGCGCATTGATGTACTGGATCTGGTCCGGGTTCAGCTGCGCATCGCGCAGAGCATTGACCATGGACTTGCGCGCGCCCTCGCCGTTCTCCGGCGGCGCCGTTACATGATAGGCATCGCCGCTCATGCCGAAACCGATGACCTCGGCGTAGATCTTCGCGCCGCGCGCCCTGGCGTGATCGTACTCCTCGAGCAGCATCGCACCGGCGCCATCCCCCATCACGAAACCGTCACGGTCCTTGTCCCAGGGCCGGCTTGCCGCCGCAGGGTCGTCATTACGGTGCGACAGGGCCTTGGCCTGACAGAAACCGCTCATGCCGGTCGGACACAGCGCCATCTCGGAGCCGCCGGCGAGCATCGCGTCGACTTCGCCATACTGGATCAGGCGCAGCGCCAGCCCGACGGCATGCGTCGAGGTCGTACAGGCGGTCGCCACGGCGAGGTTCGGGCCCGTCAGGTTGAAGCTGATCGACAGGTGCCCGCTGACGAGGTTGATGATGCTGCCCGGGATGAAGAACGGCGACACCTTCTTCGGCCCATGGGTCTCGAGATAGCGATCATAGGCCTCCTCGATCGACTCGAGGCCCCCCATGCCGGCGCCCATCATGACGCCGATGCGTTCGGAATTCGCCTCGGTCACCTCGATCCCGGAATCGCGCATCGCCTGCATGCCGGCGACGACGCCGTACTGCATGAAGGCATCCATGCGACGGGCATCCTTCGGGCTGATGTAGGGCTCGAGATCGAGGTTGCGGATCTCGCCACCGAAGTGCACGGGGAAATTCGTGGTATCGAAGCGCGTGACGGGACCGATGCCGCTCTGTCCGGCAAGGATCGCATTCCACGCCGTCGTCACATCGTTACCCACCGGCGATACGATACCCAGACCCGTGACGACGACTCGTCGTTTACTCAACAGCAACTCCTCACCGATGTCCGCAGCCGCAGGCCGCGGACAGCCTCTTCAGGCCTTGGTCTTGTGCGAATTGATGTAGTCGATCGCCTGCTGGACCGTCGTGATCTTCTCGGCGTCTTCGTCCGGGATCTCGGTCTCGAATTCCTCTTCGAGCGCCATGACCAGCTCGACCGTGTCCAGCGAGTCGGCGCCGAGATCGTCGACGAACGAGGCGCTGTTGGTGACTTCTTCTTCTTTTACGCCCAACTGTTCGGCGACGATCTTCTTTACTTGCTGCTCAACCGTACTCATCGTTTTGGTGTCCTCTCGGAATTGGTATATGCGCCGTGCCAGCACGGCAGTATCGCCCAGCCTCGCCTGCCGGCAGGGCGCGTATTTTATGTGAACCCGGGGTCCGAGGCTACCGGAAACTACGAAAAACGGCTGCTGAGGGCCCGGGACCCGCCCATGCATCCCCGCAGGGGACCGCCCTCAGGCCATATGCATGCCGCCATTGACGTGCAGGGTCTCGCCCGTGACATAGGCGGCCCCGGGTCCGGCCAGGAACTCGGCCGCCGCCGCGACATCGTCCGGCGCCCCCAGCCGCCCCAGCGGGATCCGGGCGAAGAGCGCGGCGCGCTGCGCATCGTCGAGGCCCCGGGTCATGTCGGTTTCGATGAAACCCGGCGCGATCGCATTGACCGTGATGCCGCGCGAGCCGACTTCGCGGGCCAGGGACTTCGTGAAGCCGATCATGCCGGCCTTCGCCGCCGCGTAGTTGGCCTGCCCCGCATTGCCCGTCGCGCCGATCACCGAGGAGATGTTGATGATGCGGCCGGTCCGCGCCTTCATCATGCCGCGCAGCACGGCCTTGGACAGCCGGAACACCGAGGCAAGGTTCGTCTGCATCACGGCGTCCCAGTCCTCGATCTTCATGCGCAGCAGCAGTCCGTCGCGGGTGATGCCGGCGTTGTTGCAGAGGATCCCGATCGCCCCCTCGTGCGCTTCGATGTCCGCGAGCAGCGCATCGATCGACTCCTGGCTCGCGACGTCGAGCACGGCGCCGCGGCCACCGTAGGCGCTCAGCGCCTCGCCGATGCTGGCGGCGCCGGCCGCGGTGGTCGCGGTGCCGATGACCCGGGCACCCTGTGCCGCGAAGCGCCGCGCGATCGCGGCGCCGATGCCGCGCGTGGCGCCCGTGACGAGCGCAACCTGGTCTTTGATCATGAGCCCGTCCCCGCGCTGCCGGCCACGGCCGTGAGCGCTTCCTGCAGTGATTTCGGATCTTCGAGAGCCAGCATGACCAGGCTGCGGTTGCGGTCGACACGGCGGTTGAGGCTGGTCAGCACCTTGCCGGGCCCGCATTCAACCAGCTGCGTGGCGCCCGCGCCGATCATCGTGCGCACCGTGGCAGCCCAGTAGACGGGCGTATGCAGCTGCTTGACCAGGCCCGCGCGGATCGCGTCCGCGCCGGTGTGCTGGCGCACGTCGACGCCGAAGACGGTCGTGCGCGGCACGCTGATGGTGACGCTGGCGAGTGCGGCGCGCAGCCGCTCGGCAGCCGGCAGCATCAGCGAGCTGTGTGAAGGCACGCTGATCGGCAGCTGCACGGCGCGCTTGGCACCACGCGCGCTGGCCGCGGCGATTGCCCGCGCCACCGCCGTGGCGTGACCGGCGATGACGACCTGCCCCGGCGCATTGAAATTGACCGCCTCGACGATCTCGCCCTGGGCAGCCTCCTCACAGGCGGAGCCGAGGTCGATATCCTCCAGACCGAGGATGGCAGCCATCGCGCCCTGCCCCTGCGGCACCGCCTCCTGCATCGCCTGCGCGCGCAGCCTGACCAGCGCCACCGCGGCGGCGAATTCCAGACTGCCGGCAGCGACCAGCGCCGAGAACTCGCCGAGGCTGTGGCCGGCCATCATATGCGGCAGAGGACCGCCGCGCTCACGCCATAGCCGGTAGGTGGCAACACCGGCAGCGAGCATCGCCGGTTGCGTCACCTCGGTCGCGTTCAGCGCCGACTCGGGGCCTTCCTGGCACAGCTTCCACAGATCGTAGCCGAGCACGCCGGAGGCCTCGGCAAAGGTCTCCGCAATAACCCGCGAGTCGGCGGCGAATGCACCGAGCATCCCGACGGATTGCGAGCCCTGACCGGGAAAGACGAATGCTAATGACATGGAACCGGACCTTCAGGATGCGATGCGACGCCGGATTATAGCGAGTCGCCAGCAGAGTGCAGCCCCCGCGAGGCATCCCGCCGCTGCGCCGTACAGGTGTGCATCGCTGACGACCAGCGGCGGCGCATGGCCCAGACGCAGCTGGTAGCGTTCGAAGCCCAGCTTGACGAGGAACGCCGCCAGCAGGATCCAGCGATCCCAGGCGCGCAGCGCCAGGTGGCGGACGATGCCGGCCGCCATGATCGCATGCAGGACTCCCGAGGCCCCGACATACCATGCGACGCCGGGACTGAAGTACCACAGGCCGCAGCTGATCGCGAGCGCGGCGCTGGCGCAGACGATCAGCCAGTCGACGGCATCGTAGTCCGCCGCAAACAGTGCCCACAGCAGCACCAGGCCCAGCTCATTGAGTACCAGGTGGTGCAGGTCCAGATGCACGATGTGCGCGGTCAGCAGCCGCCACCAGCCGCCGGCACCGATCGCAGCACGGTCGTACTGCAGCAGCAGCGTGGCGTTGTCGCCCATTGCCAACACCGTGTGCAGAAAACCGACAATCAGCAGCAACCAGATCCAGCGGCCGTTGTCCCATTGCAGTGCCTGGATGAATTGCGGGGTTCCAGCGCCCCCGGTACGCGTTCTGGGATCTGTTTTTTTTGGTATCATTTAAGGACTTACCGAGGTCACTTTATGCAATCTCGCTCACGCGGCTTTACATTGATCGAAATCATGGTCGTCGTCGTCATCCTCGCCGTACTCGGGGCCCTCGTCGTGCCCAATGTGCTCGACAAGGTGGACCAGTCGCGGGTCGTCCGTGCGAAGAGCGACATCCAGGCGATCGAGACCGCCCTCGACCTCTACCGCCTCGACAACTTCAAGTATCCGACCACGGACCAGGGCCTGCAGGCGCTGGTCACGCAGCCATCCGATCCCTCGCTGACCAACTACCGCAGCGGCGGCTACCTGAAGGCCTTGCCCATCGACCCCTGGCACAATCAGTACATCTACCTGAGCCCCGGCTCCGGCGGCCAGGACTACGAGATCGTCTCCTACGGGCGCGACGGCAAGCCCGGCGGCGAAGGCTACGATGCGGATATCGATTCGGTCACGATGGACCTGCCTCCTGCCCAGAAATAGCCTCCGAGGCCCTTAACGGTACCTTAGCATGCGCGACGGCATTGCTCGCGAGAGTGGCTTCACGCTCATCGAGATCCTCGTCGTGGTGGTGATCATGGCCGTGGTGATCTCGCTCGCCGTGCTGTCGATGAACGTCACCGGCCGCGACACCGCGGTCGACCAGGAAGGCCAGCGCATCGAGGGGCTGATCGAGATGCTGCATGAACGCGCACTGATCGAAGGACGCGACTTCGGCATGCGCCTCGAGCCGACCGCCTACGAATTCGACGCCTATGACACGATCCATGGCCTGTGGATTCCGCTGGACCAGGAGCTGCCGTTCCGCCGGCGCAACCTCCCGGCGGGAGTGAGCTTCCAGCTCGAACTCGATTCGCGCCAGGTCGTGCTCGTGCCGGCCGACCCGAACCAGAGCCCGGGCACCTCGCTGCTGGCGCAGTCCGGATCGCTGCTCGGCGCGCAGGCGAGCTCTGCCGCCAGCTCCGCCGCCGCAATGACGGCCGCCCAGCAGGCCGCGCTGCAGGCCGGCACGACCGTCGCGCCGCAGCTGGCCATTGCGGCGAGCGGCGACAGCACGCCGTTTCGCATCACGGTGCAGCGCGAGGACACGCAGTCGCGCGCACTGATCAGCGGCGATGCGATGGGCAGGATCACGCTGCGCAGCTCCGACCAGCCCAACCTGCCTGAGCGGCAGGGCGCGGACAAGAGCTCATGAACTGCAGGTGCCTGCGCGGCTTTACGCTGATCGAGGTGATGGTGGCGCTCGCGGTCGTGGCCATCGGGCTCGCCGCACTGATGACTGCCGTCAGCAGCACCGCAGGCGCCAGCGGCTACCTGCGGCAGAAGGCGCAGGCGCAGTGGATCGCACTGAACCGGCTGGTCGAGGTGCGGCTGAACCTGCAGAACTTCGGCGCAGGCCTCGGCACCGGCACCACCAACGGGCTCGGCAGCAGCAGCGCCGCCCTCGGCAGCAACAGCGGCGCAGGCCTCGGCAGCACGACCCCCTCCGGCAGCAGCGGCACGAGCACCGACACCGGCGAGCTGGACTTCGCCAACCAGCACTGGCACTACGACACGCAGTACTTCGATACCAGCATCCAGACCATGCACCGCGTGGTCGTGCGGGTCTATGCCGGTACCGGCGATACCAAGGGCCCGGCACTGGCCGAAGCGACCGGCTTCATCGGTACCGCCGTGGCGGTTCCCGGGAGCTCCAACAACGTCGACTGGACCACCGCCACCTCGGCGGGCACGCCGGGCGCCAACGGGACTGCGAAGACCCCGGGATCGACGCTGCCGCCGGCAGGCAGCGCCGCGAGCGGCGGCCTTGGCGGGCTCGGCAGCCAGGGCGGACTGGGAGGCCAGGGAGGACTGGGAGGTCAGGGAGGACTCGGCGGTGGGCTGGGCGGCCAGGGCAATTCTGGCGGCGACCCGCCGCCGGACGGATCCACCGGGACGGGCCTGAATTGACTGCGCACAGCTACCGGGCGCGCGCTGTTGCCGGCTTTACGCTGATCGAGATGCTGGTCGCGCTGCTGATCATGGCCATCATGTCGGCGCTGGGCTACGGCATTTACCGCCAGGCGCACATCGGCGCAGACCGCGCCGGCGAATCCCTCGCGCGTACGCGCGAGATCGAATTCGGGCTGCGCATCATGGTCCAGGACTTCTCGCAGCTGGTGCCGCGCCCGGTGCGCGATCCGCTCGGCGAGACCCGCCAGCCGGCGCTGCGCGGCGGGGTCGGCGCACTGACCCTGGTGGACCTGACGCGCGGCGGCTGGTCGAACACCGCGGGTCTGCAGCGCAGCACGCTGCAGCGGGTCTCCTACCAGCTGGTGAACGGCATCGTGAAACGCAGTTACCTGACCGTCCTCGACGCCACCACGGGCAACCAGCCGATCGTGCAGGACCTGCTGAGCAACGTCACTGCGATCCAGATCAACTACCTCGATCCGAACCAGGGCTGGATACCGCAATGGCCGCCGCCGAGCCAGGTGCCGCCGCAATCGCTGAGTATCCGCCCGATCGCGGTCGAGATCCTGATCGACTTCAAGGACTGGGGGCACGTGCGGCGCCTGGTCGAGGTGGCCGGATGAAGGCGCGACGGTCGTTTCCGCGCCGGCAGCGTGGCGTCGCGCTGATCATCGCGCTGATCCTGGTCGCGCTGGCGACGATCCTCGCGTGGAAAATCTCCTTTCAGGGCTTCCTCGAGCGGCGCCGCACGGTCGGCTTTGTCGCCGCGGAACAGGCGATGCAGTTTGCGCTCGGCGCCGAGGCCCTCGCCGCGGACACGCTGGCATCGGATCTCAAGAACAGCAAGGAAGACACGCTCGCCGAGGACTGGGCCCAGCCGACCGGAGCGCTGCCGATCAGCTCACCCAGCGACCCGGAAGGCGAACCGATCGGCACGCTGCAGGGCGGCCTCGAGGACCTGCAGGGACGCTTCAACCTGAACAACCTCGGGCACATGACCCAGCTGCAGAAGGACGGCAAGTATGTCCAGGATCCGCAGCCGCTGCAGCAGTTCCAGCGGCTGCTGGTGTCGCTGGGTCTGGAGTCGAAGTGGGCCGGAATCGCGCGCGACTGGCTGGATCAGGACAGCACGCCGGGCGAACCGGACGGCGCGGAGGACAGCGTCTATACGTCGCAGGCGCCGCCCTACCTGACCGGCAACTGGCCGATGACCAGTACCAGTGAACTCCTCGCGCTGCCCGGCTTCGGCGCCGAGCGTTACCAGAAGCTCGCCCCCTACGTCACCGTGCTGCCCACGGCGCAGGCGGCCATCAACCTGTGCACCGCATCGCCGATCGTGCTCGAGAGCCTCGCCGACAACCTTGCCGGGGAGTGGACGCGCAACCCCGACGCCGTCGCACTGGGCCGCAAAGCCGGCTGCTTCCCCGACCTCAACACCTTCAAGACAATAGCCGGCGCCAAGAACGCCGCCGATGTGGCCGGCGTGATCGACAACAAAAGCTCGTATTTCATGCTGACCACGCATGTCGTGCTTGGCACCTCCGAATTCACCTTGTACAGTCTTTTGTGGCGAAGCAACGGCGGCAAGGTGACGCCGCTGCTGCGCACCTTTGGGACACTCTAGAAAACGCTATGCCGCTGACTCTACTTCTACGCCTCCCCGGACCCGGTCAGCAGGATGGCGAATGGCTGTCCGTCGATGCCACCGGCGCAAGCTCTGGGGCCGTGCAATCCGGGTCGCTGCAGGCCGCCGCCGCTGCAGCCAGGGGGCATCGCGTCGTTGTGCTCGCGCCTGCGACGCAGATCCTGCTCGCCGACCCGGAACTGCCGCCGGGCAGCGGCGCGAAACTCGCGCGCGCGATCCCGTTCGCGCTCGAGGAACAGCTGACCGAGGATATCGACCAGCTGTGCTTTGCGGTCGGCAAGCGCAGCGCGCGCGGCACCACCGCGGTCGCGGTCGTCTCGCGCGAACTGCTGCGCGGCTGGATCGCGATGCTCGCCGCGGTCGGCATCGACCCGGTGGCCCTGTATGCCGACATTGCGCTGCTGCCGGACAATCCCGGCCAGACGGTCGTCTGGGTCGAAGGCGACCGGCTCAGCCTGCGCCGCCCCGCCAGCCAGCCGATGACGATCGAGATGACGCCGTTACCGGAGGCGATGACCGTGACAGGGCTGATCGCGGGCGATGCGCCCAACGCGGACCTGCGGCCCGCGGAGAGCGTGTTGCTGTATCTGACGCAGACCGACTGGGAACGCGTACGCGACGAGATCGAGCCGCTGCAGATGCTGTTCGCCTCGCTCAACGTGCAGATACTCGCCGACGGACCGCTCCCCTGGTTCGCGCGCAACCTCACCGCGACCGATGCCGTCAACCTGCTGCAGGGCGATTTCGCCCGCGCGACCGACTACGGCTCGCACTTCCGGGCGTGGCGCACCGCGGCCCTGCTCGCCGCCCTGCTGCTGTTCACGCATGTCGCGGTTCAGGCGCTGCAGATACGCCATGCAAATCGTGACACGGCGGCCGCCGACGAGGAGATCGCCCGCATATTTTCGGCCACGCTGCCGGCGGAAAAGGCACTCGACCCGCGACGCCAGATGCAGGCGCAGCTCGAGCGGATCCGCAAGCTCGGCGGTGGCCCGCAGACCTTCCTGCACATGACGCAGGCAATCGGGGGGGCTCTCGGCGCCGGCCCGCAGCTGACGATCGAGGCGCTGAATTTCCATGACCAGACGCTGGACATGCGGCTGTCCGCCGCGAACGTGGATGCGCTGTCCTCGCTGACCCAGGCAGTATCCCGGCAGGGTTTCACGGCCGAGATCCAGTCTTCGACGCCGACCGGCGACCGCGTCGAGGCACATGTGCAGCTGCGCACGCCGCACCCGGGCAGCAAATGAACGCACAGCTGCAGGCACTGATCGATCGCGCGCGCGCCTGGTATGACGGGCTCGCGGAGCGCGAACAGCGCATCGTCGCCGGCGGCGCCGTCGCGGTCGCGGCTCTGCTGCTGGTGGGCGGCCTGCTGATGCCGCTGCACGCGGCGGTCTCCAGGGCGGTAGCGCGCAGCGAGTCGCGCCACGCGGACCTGGAGTGGATGCGCAGCAATGCCGATGAAATCCGCGCCGGCACGCTGGCGCTGCCGCGCGAGACCGGCGAGGCGCCGCTGGTGCTCGTCGGCCGGGTCGGGCGCGAGAACGGACTGGAAGCCGCCTTCCGCGGGTCGCAGCCGACCGCTAACGGCCACGGCGTACGGGTACAACTCGAGGCGGCACCCTTCGACACGATGATCAACTGGCTCGCCGCACTCGAGGAACACTACGGACTGGCCATCGACTCGGTGACGGTCGAGCGCGGCGGCAAGCCCGGTGTCGTCAATGCCACCATCACCCTCAACCAGCCGAAGTAAGCGCCTTCCGCTGGTCCTCGGGGCGCTGGTCGCGGTGGCGGCGCTGCTGATCGTCGCCGTCATCGCGTTGCCCGCCTCGCTGGTCGGCAGCGTACTGCCGGCCGGCGTCAAGGCGAGCGACTTCTCCGGCGGACTCTGGCACGGCGCGGCCGGCAGGGTCCTCGTCAACGGTCAGGACTGCGGCGCGCTGGAGTGGTACCTGCATCCGGGGGAGTTGCCGCACCTCGCGCTCGGGGTCGATGCGACCTGGGCGAAGGGGACGTTTTCGCTGACGGCGACCGGGAGCGTGAGCCCGCAGGGACTCGTGCTGCGGGCGGTGAACGGCGGCGGCGCGATCGAGGACCTTGCCTCGCTGACCGGCATGCCCGGCTGGCGCGGTACCGCGATGGTCGCACTCGACCGCGTCGAGACCGACTTCAGCCGGCTGCGCGCGCTGTCCGGCACGATCAATGTCAGCGGACTGCATTCGCCTAACATTGGCAACAACGATGACCTCGGTGGCTACACGCTGCGTTTCGCACCCCCTGCCGGGGCCGCCAACGGGGATATCACGGCCAGGCTCGGCGATACCGGCGGCCCGCTCGAGGTTGACGCGATACTGCAGATGCCCGGCGGGGGCCATACGGGCACCCTGACGGGAACTGCGCGCGA
>Ga0302279_10002194_pt1 | contig 26451 bp, 17 predicted proteins | sample III_Bog_N3_3_FD_194541 | JGI IMG/M metagenome (GOLD analysis project Ga0302279, IMG submission 194541) | Peat permafrost microbial communities from Stordalen Mire near Abisko, Sweden - III_Bog_N3_3 | ecosystem: Environmental > Terrestrial > Soil > Wetlands > Peat | place: Sweden: Abisko... | reverse complement strand
CAGGTGGAATGTTTCGAAAAAATACAGGGGCAGCCAGAAGATGAAGATCCAGGTGCTGGCCTCCGCCAGCACCTGCTTGCTCAAAATCAGGAGGTAGGAGGGCGTGCGCCCGAGGTAGCGCAGGGCCTCGGCCGCCTGCCCCGGGGCGGAGGCCACCGCCTTCGTTCGGATTCCGTCGGCGACAAAGAGCGGCGTGACGAGGGCGAGCAGCAGTCCGACCCCACCCAAAACCCAGAAGCCCGACCGCCAGCCGAAGTGGTCGGCGAGGAAGCCGGCCGAGGCTCCGCCCACCACGATGCCCCCCTGGAATCCGACCGACAGCACGCTCATGGCCCGGGCTCGCCGTGCCGGGGTGTGATGTTCGGCGACGAGGGCAAAAGCGGCGGGATGGAAGGGGCTTTCGCCCAGCCCGAGGCCGAGCCGGGAGAAGCAGAGGAGGGTCAGACCATGGGCGAAGCCGGTCAGGCCCATGCACGTGCTCCACAGCACCAGGCTGACCGCGACGAGGAGGGTGCGGGAGAAGCGGTCGGCGAGCAGGCCGGCGAAAGTCGAGCTGAGCGAGTAGCTCCACAGAAACAGAGAGGCGAGCACCCCGACGACCGCGTCGGAGATCTTCAGGTCGGCGCGCAGCGGCGCCAGAACGGCGGAGAAGGCGGAGCGGTCGGCGTAATTGAGGGCCCCGCCGACGGCCAGAAAGACGGTGATGACCCAGGGCGACGGGCGGGGCCGGGGGATGGTCACTGGCCGACCATCAGATAAACGGCATAAAGCTTCAAGTCTTCCGGCCGAACTCCGGCGAAATCGATTCGGACCCGGATCGGGCTGGCCGCGGTCACGGTTTGACGGCTGCCCCAACCCGCGACCTCCTTCAGACCCGAGCGCGCCGGTGCCGAGCAATCGGCCGCCTCGAAGCCGGGCAAGGGCCGGCACTGCTCGTCGAGAATGCTGACCTTGACCCGGCTGAGATCGCTCACGCCGTCGAGGTTAAGCGCCACGGTCACGGACTTGCCGCCGGTGGCGATCGGCTCGGAAATCAAGTTGGGGTGTTGTTGGGGCGGCACGAACGGCTGGAGGTAGCCGAGGCGGTCAGTGTCCCAGCGGGCGAGGCGGACGCCGTCGGCCGGGCTATTCCAGGAGCCGTACCAGAACAGGGTCTGTCCGTTGCGGTTGGCAAAGCCCTGGCCCTGGGCCAGGGCGGGCGCACCGATGAAGGCTTGGCGCGGCCAAGCATAGATGTTCTCCTTCGCGGCCACGATCCGGAAATCGGGCACGGGTTCCTCGTAGTGAAGGCCGTCGTGGCTTACGACCAGACCGAGGTCAATGCCGACCAGGCGCCGGTCATTGCTCGGCACGCCATGCCATTGCCCGTAAAACCCGACGATGACATTGCCGCGGTTCCACAGGCTGGCGCCCAGATGTACCTGCTCGCCATCCACCGTGCCGGTCACGGCCACGGGCCGGGGCGGCAGCGAGTCGCGGCGGAAGCCGAGGGCCGGGGTGGGAAGCCAATGCTCAAAATCGTAGGAAACGTAGGTGTCGAGAACCCGCGTCCAGTCCCCGTTCGGGGTCCAGGTGCTCCGGGCGTGCCCGCACAGGTAATAGGCGCCGTGCCACTTCATTACGCCGGAGGGCTCGAGCCAAGGGCCGCGCGGATTGCCGGTCGGTTCCTGCCAGTGGGTGCCATCGGGGCTGAAGGCCACGGCCAGGCGCATGCCGTAACGCGCGGCGTTAAAGACCATCTTGAAGCGGCGGCCGGGATCGGCCGCGTCCGGCTCGTAGAGGACGACGGCGGGATCGTCGCTGTAAAACGGTCCGCCATTGAGGCTGGCGAGGTTGTTGTCGCGGCTGCCGTGGAAAGGGACCAGCCCGAGATTGGGGCGTTGCCAGTGGATCCCGTCTCGGCTGCGGGCCACGCAGACCTGCTCGGTGCCCTTGTGCGCCGGGGCCGGGCAGCCGAGGTACCACATCCAGAACTCCCCCTCCACTTCGATGACGCTGCCGTAATAGTAGCAGCCGCCCGCGTCCGGGCTGCCGGGCGGGCCCGGCCGGAGCACGATGTTGTCCGGCTCTCCGGCCCCGAGATGAAAGTCGACCAGCTGAAGGCGCAGGCCATGCTGGAAGGGAAGAGAGCGGTCGTCGAAGGCGAAGAAAACGCGTTCGTTTGCGGCGGGGTCGATTTGCGCTCGGGCGGCAGGGCGGGCGGGACCGGCGAGGCCGGCGGCCAGCAACGCCCCGGGAAGAAGGCGATGAATCGTCAGGGCAAGGCTCATGGGGTGGGGGAGTGCCGTCCATGCTCGGCCGATCGGCTCGGAGCAACCATACCATTTTATGTAAACGTTGACTTACGTGAGCGGTGCCGTCCGCTGCTCTGAAAAAGGCCGACCGAGCCGCCGCCGCCTCCTCCTCCCGGCCGCGGCGAGGCAAAACGAAGATTGACATTGCTGCCCCCTGGACCGCCAAAATTCGGGCAGCTACATCGCAAAATGACCGCTTCTGCATCGATCCGGCGCTTTCACGTCGACCAGGTTTCCGTCGAAATTTTCCCCAGCAATGAGGAATTGGGCCGCGCGGCGGCGGCGGCCGTGGCGACCTGCATAGAGCGGATCCTGGAGAAGAAAAAGACCCTTCGCTTCATCATGGCGACGGGCAATTCGCAGCTGGCTTACACCGTCAGCCTGTTGCGGGATTTTCGGCTGCCCTGGGATCGGATCGAGTGCTTTCACATGGACGAGTACGTCGGGCTGAGCGCCGAGCATCCGGCCAGCTTCCGCCGCTGGATGCGGGAGCGTGTGGAGAGCGTGGCCCACCCGCGGGCCTTCCACTACATCGAGGCCGATCGCGGGGATCCGCAGGCCGAGTGCCGGCGTTATGCGGCGCTGCTTGCGGCCGCCCCGATCGACGTGGTTTCCCTCGGCATCGGCGAAAATGGCCATCTTGCCTTCAATGATCCGCCGGTGGCCGACTTCCACGATTCCCAGGCGGTCAAGATCGTGCAGCTGGACGACGCCTGCAAGCAGCAGCAGGTGGGGGAGGGCCATTTTCCCAGCCTGGCCGCTGTTCCCACCCATGCCATCACGCTGACCATCCCGACTTTGATGCAGGTGGCCCATATTTTCTGCATCGTGCCGGAGCGGCGGAAGGCCGAGGCCGTCCGCAATGCCCTGGAAGGGCCGATCGCAACGACCTGCCCGGCCTCGGCCCTGCGGCGCCAGGCCAACGCCCGCCTGCTGCTCGACGCCGACGCGGCCAGCCTCTTGCGCCCCTAGGTCAGCGCCAGCCGGCGCGGAGAACGCGCCGGGGGCGCGCTGCGCAGGGAGGAGCCTTCGATCCATCGGCCCTCGACCATCTCGATCCGGGGGTCCGTGGGGATGCCAAAATCGCGGTCCATGATGCGATCGACGAGTAACTCTACCGTGCGGGCGCCGATCACCGTCTGGTTTTCCTGCATCCCGGAAAAACCCGTTCCCTCGATGACCTGGCTGAGCACGGCGACTCCGATTTGCTCCGGGATCCTCAAGCCATGGGCGCGAAGGCGATTGGTGAATTCCCGCAGCGTGTCGTAAAGATGGACGTAGACGATGACATCCGGCCGGTGGCGTTCCAGCCACTGGGCGAAGGGCTGCTGTTCCACCCGCTCCAGCCGGAGCACCGGAATCGGGTCGGCCGGTCCGAGGTGGTGATCGCACCAGCCGAGGAAGGCGCTGAGGTGGGCATGGGCGCAGCGGATTTCCTCATAACGGCCAAGGACCAGCCCCGGGCGCCGATAGCCGAGTCGGGCCAGCCGATCGAGGGTGTGGATAGTGTCGTTGTAGGCGTGGCTGATGACGCGATGCAGCGGCGTGTTCAGGCTCAGGCCCTGGTTGACGATGGCGTAATGGTCGAGCTGGGCTGGAAACTCCTCCTCGAGGTTGGGGCCGCCGAAGCAGAGCAGGCCTTGCACCCCGCGGGCGTCGAGAATGGAGCGGAATCGGCGCAGCCGCATGTTGGGGGCGCGCAGCCACAGGGGTTCGAGCCGGTAGCCCAGGGCCATGGCTCGCTCCGTCATCCCGTCAAAAATGCGGGTCAAATGCAGGGATTGCTCCCAGGGCCGGGGACTGGGGTAAAGCGACATGACCCCGAAGCAGGCCTCGCTGCCCGTCCCGCGGGTGGCCCGCAGATGCGTCATCAGCTCGCGGATCTTGGCATTGGGCCGGTAATTGAGCCGCTGGGCCAAGCGGCCGACCAGCCGTTGGGTTGCGGCCGAGACTTTGGGGCTGCGCCGAAGAGCCAGCGACACAGCGGCCGGTGAGATCCCGGCGAGCTTGGCGATCTGGCGCACGCTCATGGCGGAGGAATCGCGTTTTCCGGGCCCCAAGTCAACGTTTACCCAAAGTCGCAATCGACCGTTGACCGCCGGAAATTTGGCTTTAAAGCGTCAAGGCGTTTCAACTCGCATGGCACGAAAACAATGGTGGCCGGCGGTGCTCCTCCTCGGCGCCACCCTCTTGGCCTACGGACCGGCCTTGGCCGGGAGCTTTCTCTGGAACGACAGCGATTACGTCACGGCGCCGGCGCTGCGTTCTTGGAGCGGCCTGGCCCGCATTTGGTTCGAGGTCGGCGCGGTCCAGCAGTACTACCCGGTGCTCCATACGGCCTTTTGGATCGAGCATCGGCTGTGGGGCGACGGGGTGGTGGGTTACCACCTGGCCAATGTCCTGCTCCATGTTGCCTCGGCCTGTCTGCTGGCCCTGGTGCTGCAACGGCTGGGCCCTCCTCCGGCTGGCTCGGTGGCTTCGAACTGTCCGTCCGGCGTTGCCTGGACCTGGCTCGCGGCCTTTCTTTTCGCCCTGCACCCGGTCTGCGTCGAGTCGGTCGCCTGGATCAGCGAGGAAAAAAACACCCTTTCCACCGCCTTCTACCTCGCGGCGGCGCTGGCCTATCTGCGTTTTGAGGAGCAGCGTTCGCTTCGGAGCTATCTGCTCGCCACCGGGCTCTTCCTCCTGGCCCTCTTAAGCAAGAGTGTTGCGGCCACGCTGCCGGCCGCCCTCCTCGTCCTGCGATGGTGGCGCACGGGCGAGATCGAGTGGCGGCGCGATGTCCGGCCCCTGCTGCCCTGGTGCGGACTGGGGGCGGCGCTTGGCCTCTTCACCGCCTGGGTCGAATACCGCTATGTCGGCGCGCAGGGCGCGACCTTCGCGCTCACCTTCGCCCAACGATTTCTGGTCGCCGGGCGGACCTTCTGGTTCTACCTCGGCAAACTTCTCTGGCCTCATCCTTTGGTCTTCATCTATCCGCGGTGGGAGGTGAACGCGGGGGCACTCTGGCAGTATCTCTTCCCGCTGGCGGCCTTGGTCCTCCTCGGGGCGCTGTGGCGGCTGCGCCGGCGCTCGCGCGCCCCGCTGGCCGCCCTGCTCTTCTTCGCCGGCTCCCTTTTTCCGGTGCTGGGCTTCTTCAACGTCTATGCCTTCACCTTCTCGTTTGTGGCCGACCACTTTCAGTACCTGCCCTGCCTGGGCGTGGTCGCCCTGGCCGCCGGCGGCTGGGGCTGGCTGGGGCGAGCGCTCCGCCCGCCCGCCCCGCGGGTGCTCGGGGCCCTGGCCGCGGGGGTTCTCCTCCTCCTCGGCATCCTGACCTGGAGGCAGAGCCGCTCCTACCGCGACGTGCCCGCCTTTTACGGCGCGATTCTGGCGAAGAATCCGGCCGCGTGGATGGCGCACACGAATTTGGCCGCGTGGCTGGCGGAGGCGGGCCGCACCGACGAGGCCCGGTCGCATTACCGGGAGGCGCTGCGGCTCCGGCCCGACGATCTCGCGGCCCGGAGCAACGTCGGCGTGCTGCTGGCGGACCAGGGCAAGTTCGCGGAGGCGATCGCGCAGTTTCGGGCGCTCCTGGCGGTGGAGCCCCGGTATGCCTCGGCGCATCGGAGTTTGGCCAACGCCCTCCTGCGCTCCGGCCAATCCGACGAGGCGTTGGCGGAATATGAGACGGCGCTGCGGCTTAGCCCCCGGGATGCGCCGGCCTGGAACGACTACGGCACCGCCCTGGTCGCGCTCGGGCGCCTGCCCGAAGCCGTGGCGCGATTTGAAGAGGCTTTGCGCCTGGATTCGAGCCTGGCTGCGGCCCATGACAACCTGGGCGGCGCCTTGGTGCGCCTGGGCCGACCGGAGGACGGGATGCGCGAGCTGGAGGCCGCCTTGCGGCTGGAGCCAAACCGCGGCGCCACCCGGAGCAATCTGGGAATGGCGCTGGCCCAAACCGGCCAGCTGGTGGCAGCACTCGAGCAATTGCAAATGGCCGTGCGCAGCCAGCCCGATTTGGAGGAGGCGCGCAACAACCTCGGCAATGTCCTCCTGGCGCTGGGGCGAATTCCGGAGGCGGGCGAACAATTTGCCGCCGCCCTGCGGATCAATCCGCATTCGGCTCAGGCATACAACAATCTCGGCAATGTCGCGGTCCAGTCCGGTCGCCTCGCCGAGGCCGTGGACTATTACCAGGGGGCGCTGCGGATCACACCGGAGTACTTCGAATCGCAGCTCAACCTCGGGGTCGCGCTCCTGCGCCTGGGCCGGTACGCCGAGAGCCGGGACCACTTCCAGGCGGCCTTGCGCCTCGACCCGAGCAACGCGACCGCCCGGCGCGGACTCGACCGGGCGGAGGTCCGGCTCCGGTCGAGGTAGCGGGTGTGGCCCTTAGCGGGCCGCCTCGATGATCTGCTTCAGAATCGCGGCTTTGACGTCGTCCGGCAGGCTGTGCCAGTTCTGGGCGATCATTGTCAGATCGCTGAACTGGGTCCGCTGCTCAATATCCCGCACGATCTTGGTCTTCACCTCATCCGGCAGGCTGGCCCAGTTGCGGTTGACCATGCGCAGATCGGCGGCATCGGCCTGATCGACGGGGATGAACGGGGCGGCGGTCGGCGCCGGAGTGGGCGCGGGCGCGGCCGCGACCGGCATGGGTGCCGGGGGCGGCGCCATTACGACCGGCGCAGCGACGGGCGCGGCGGCCGGCATCGGCATCGGCGGCGGCGCCGGCTCGGAGGAAATCTGGACGGGGGCCGCCTCGGGCGCCGGGGGGGGGGCCGGCTGCTGGTAGCCGGCGGGCAGCTGGACCGGATCGGCCAGGCCTTCTAGGCCGGGGTAGGCCCGGCTGGGCGTGCGGGGCGCGTAGGTCGAAGCATAGCTCGGACCGGCCGAGCCCATCGGGGCCGCGGTCGGGGTGGCCTCTTCTTCCGTTTCGGCCGAGCCGCCGCGGGTCTGGACTTCGGCCAGCTCCAGGCTGCCCTTGATCCAATCCTGGGTGAGGCGGCGATCCTGGGGCTGATAGACGGGCTTGCCGCCGACGGGCCGGACGGCGATGGCGTTGATTTTGACAATCACGCCGCTGTAGGCCTCGGTTGATTTCTCGGCGCCGGCGACCTTGCCCAGGAAGTAAGCGTCCTTGTCGTGGACCAGCTTCGGAATCTCGCCCGGGTAGTAGACGTCGAAAACGTAGGCGTAGTTGACCGTGGCGATGCGGAACTTGGTCCCCTCGTCGGTCTTGTCCACCGAGACCACGGTGCCGAAGACGGAAATCGTCGATCCGGTATAGCGGTCGGGGTGGCGGGTGATTTCCCCTAAGTAGCTGCCGGAACTGCGGGTGGAATGGCTGCACCCGGCAAGGGCGACGGCAAGGATGGCCAGGAGGCCGAGCTTAATTTTCATAGGGTGGGAAAAGTCAATGGACCCGGTTTAAAATGTCGACTATTCTCTTGAGGAGTGGGACCAGTTTGTCCTCCAGCGGGGACAAAGGTTTCGAGTTAACGTTCACAATCTTTTCCATGGCCGTACGAACCCTGAGCAGGCCAGATGTACGACCGGCCGCCCCTCGGCCGGACCCCGGATGCCAGAGCGGGCTCGGCCCGGCTGTCGCTGCAGTCCTGCGCTCGAACCGCACGGCACGGGCATCTATGCCGTGATTTCGGCGAAGGCCTGGGAGCGGAGCACATCGCGGGCCAGGAAGAATCGGTGGCCGATCCAGAGGGCGAGGGCGGCGACGAAGTAAACCGCGGCGAGGGCGGCAAAGACCCCGGAAAGCCCGAAGCCGCTCTTGACCCAGCCGGTGACGAATACCCCGGCCGCGCCCCCGACGTTGGCGATGCCGTTGTAGCATCCGAACACGGTCGAGCGAAAGCCGGCCGGGATGAATTCGCAGAGCAGCGGGCGCTCGGCGGCGGTGGCCATCCCGCGGATCAGCGAACAGAGGGAGACGGCCACGACCACGGTCGAGAAGCTGGGCTGGAGCAGGAATACGAGCGGGAAAGGGGCGGCCGCCAAGTAATAGAGGCCGAGGACGAGCATGCGTTGTCCGGGCCGGCGCCGCCCGACCCAGTCGAAGAGCCAGCCGCCGAGCGCCATACCCAACACCAAGGCACCCGAGAGCATGATGGTTCCGGTAAAACCGGCTGCACCGAGCTTGAGGTGGTAGGTCTCGTAGAGTAAGAGGGGAAGCCAGGTGAGGAGGACCCACGTCCCCATTTCGCTCAGCAGCTGCTTGAGCATCATGACGTAAAAACAGGGGACCGTGGCCAGATAGCGGAAGGCCTGGGCCGCGCTCGCCCGGGCCGGCGCCCGGGCCCGCTCGGGCGAGCGATCGGCCACGAACCACCGGGTGGCGAAGGACAGGGCCACGCCGCCTAGGCCCAGGACGTAAAAGCCGCTGCGCCAGCCATAATGTTCAGCCAGGTAACCGGCTCCCCCCGCTCCCGCCACAATGCCGGCCTGGAAGGCGAGAGAAAGAAGACTCATGGCCCGGCCGCGGGTGGCCGGCCCATGGTGGTCCGCCACCAGGGCGAAGGCGGCCGGCGAGAAGATGCTCTCGCCCAGGCCGAGTCCGATGCGCAGGAGGCAGAGGAAGGCGAGCCCGCCCGCGACCCCGGTGAGCAGGGTACAGACGCTCCAAAAAGCCAGGCTCCACGCCACCATGGCGCTGCGGGAGAAGCGATCGGCCAGGTTGCCGGCCAGGGGCGAAGCCAGGGCGTAACTCCAGAGAAAAAGGGAGGCGAGCAGGCCCAGCCGGACGTTGCTCAAGTGGAGCTCGGCCTGGAGGGGGGCGAGGACGGCGTTGAAGGCCGAGCGGTCGGCAAAGTTTACCGCCGCCGCCAGCCCGAGGAAGGCGGTGACCCGCCAGCGGATGGGAGAGGGGCCGCGGCCGGCGGTGCTCATGCCGGCGGGGACGGGAAAAATTTTACGATCTTGGCGAAGGTGTGGCGCAGCGCCAGCCGGGTGGATTCCGGGCTCGTGCCGCCGACATGGGGCGTGATGTAGAGGCGGGGATTCTTCCGGCTATAGGCGATCAGGGGATGGTCGCGCTTGTTCTCGAGCCATTCGCCGTCGATCACATCGAGTCCGGCGGCGGCGATGCGGCCGGCCTCCATTTCCTGGATGAGGGCGGCCTCGTCGATCAGGCGCCCCCGCGACGTGTTGATGAGGGCGGAGCCGGGCTTCATGGTGTGAAGCTCCTTGGCTCCGAGCATCCGGTCGGTCTGGTCCGTCAGGTGGACGTGAAGCGAGACGAAATCCGAGTCCCGCAGCAGGGTGGGCAGGTCTACTTTCTCCACTCCCGGAGGGAACTCTTTCAGGAACGGATCGTAACCGATCACGCGCATCCAAAAGGCTTGGCCATAGCGAGCCATCATGGTGCCGAGGCGCCCAACCCCGATCAAACCCAGCGTCTTGTCGCGGACCTGGCGGCCGGCCATTTTCTCCCGCGCCCACTGCCCCTGGCGCGAGGCCTCGAAGCAAAGGGGCAGATGCCGGGCGCAGGTCAGGATCAGCCCGAAGGCGAGCTCCGCCGTGCCCGTGAACTGGTCGAGCACCTGGCGGTCATGCTTGATGCTCTGGACCGTGATGCCCCGGGCCTCCAGCGCCGACAGGTCGAGGTGGTCGGTCCCGGTCGAGGGGGTCCCGACGATCTGGAGGCGCTGGGCCCGCTCGATCACTTCGCGGTCGACCTTGATCTTGAGCGTGGGAATGTAGGCGTCGAAATCCGCGATGATCTCGAGCAGGCGGCTGCGGTCGATCTCGGGCAGGGCCGTGATCTCGATCCCAGGATGGGGAATGTCGGCGAAGGTGTCAGCCCCGAAGCGGTCGTTGATAAGGAGGACTTTTTTGGGCGTTGCCATGGGATTCAAGGGCCGAGGGTATGGCGGACATACGCCGTTTCGCAGGGCGGCCCCTCGGACAGCCAGAGGTCGCCGGTGCGCGTGACGGCGATGAAAGAACACGAGGTATAGAGCTGTCCGGGGTTGTCCTCGTGATGCTGGCACATTCCGCCCGCTTCGTGGCTTTGCATGAGAGTGAGCACATCGCGCAGGCCGAGGCGGCCCTGGCGGGCGCCGGCGTAGTCGTTCAGGAAAGCCTCCCGCAAATGCGTGTTCTCGGCCCAGCCCAGCGCCGGACCGAGTTGAAAGCGGCCATCGACCGGATGCGGGTAGTTGCCCGAGACGTAGAAGCCCGGTCCGGGACCGCCCTGCCGGTAGACATGGTATTCATCGCCGCAGGATTCGACGCAGGCCGCCCGGCCTTCGCGGTCAAGGAGGAGCATGTTGCTCGGGCCCATGAGGATGGGGGCGGCCGGATCCTGCATGAAGGCGAGAGCTTCGGGGACGGTGCGGCAGCTGGCCAAGAGCATCCAGATTCCGATACGGGGCGCCAGACCGGGCCGCCCGGACTGGAGGCGCTCGGCGACCTGGTGCTCGCCCCGGGCCGTGGTCGCGGCATCTTCGTTCAGGCTGGCTCCGGAGATGGAGAGCCCCTCCGAGTTGATGCCGTAGTGCATGTAGACGTGGAAGCGGTAGCCGGCCGAGGGCACCACCTTGACGTAGCCCAGGCCGGCAAAGCTGGGTCCGCCTCGCTCCTTGGAGAAGGCGTTGATCGGCCCGTCCGGCCCGTAGAACGCCACGTCCATGCAGGCCGCGTCGCTGGACGGCTCGGTCCGCTCGGTGACAAAGATGCGCTCGGGCGATGCCGACTCGGCCCGGGCGATCCCGGCGAGCAAATCGGCATAATACGGCCGGTGGCGGCGGAAGTAGGCGAGGTTGTTGTCCGGGCCGCCGGCCTTTCCGACGGTGATCTCGACCGAATTCGAACCGTGGAGGCGGTCGCGCGAGCGGACCAACTGTTCGCCGATCTCGGCCCACGATCCGCGGTAGTTCTCCTCCGGCATCCGGCGTGAATAGGTCCGCCAGATCGGGCTATCGGCGGCGCCGTCGACCAGGATGCCGGCCGCCGCCTCGCTCACCAGGCGGCCGTCCTCAAGCACCTTGACCCGGACTCGGGTCTCGCCGCCGGCTGCGGGGACCAAGGCGACGGGCAGGCGCGCGACCTTGCCGGGGACGAGCTGGAATTGCGCCCGGGCCAGCTCATGGTCGGTCGCAACGATGATCACGACCTGCCGGCTCCGGGCCGAGACCGCGGTTGCGAAGCCCAAGACCGACTCACCCGACCGCCCGGCGGCCGCGAAATCCGCCCGGGCCAGGACGGGGGCAAAGGCATTGCCCTCGTCCGGGGCGCCGCCGCCTTCATCCACGCTGACCTCCGTCGTCCACCGCACGGACTCCCCGCTAGCCAGGTGGAAGGGTTCGGCCCGCCAGCCGACTTCCACCGCCCGTCCGGCTCCGGGCAGGCCACGGGCGCTGATTTCCCCCTCCCGGCCGCCGGTGTCGATCCGGGCCAGGAGCCCGGTGCCATACTCCTCAATTTGTCGCCAGAAAAGAGGCGAGCCGCTCAGGCGCCTTTCGTTCTGGGCTGGCCGCAGGCTCGAACTCGCGAGCTTGAGGCATTGCTGCGCGTTCCCAATCCAGGTTCGGTCGGTCCGACGCCAGGGCTCGGCGCTTTGCCGGCAGAGCAGTCCGACGCGCCCCGAGCGCTCGCCGTCCGACCCATTGCGCAGCTCGTCGTCGATCGTGAATTCCGCCGCTTGCCCCGGCATAGTAATGCGCCGCATTAGGGTCAGTCCGCCGATCTTCCAGGTTAGCCGAAGGGTCCGGTTTGGGTGGAAATCGGTGCTGGTGGCCGGCCTGTCGGCGGAACTGAGGACCTCGCGCGAGCCGCCTGCGCTTTCGAGCCAAGGAAGGAAGAGCCGGCCGCTTCCGGCCACGCCGGCGCCCGGCGCGTTGAGAGGGAATCGGAAGGCTGTCTTGAGTTCAACTCGGGCCAAGGCGCCCGAAGCGGGATCGACCTCGACCCGGATAATCCCGTTATCCAGGAGGACGGGTGGGGCCGCTTCCAAGCTCCGCGCTCCGAAAAGGAGGGCAGCGCCCGCAATCCAGGACGCACTCCGGGCTATTCGCCGCATCGCTTCTGCCAGAGTTTCCGCAGTTCGTCGCGAGTGCGAACCTGGTCTTGCCATGGGTTGGGGAAGCAGGACAGGCCGTAGCCGGACACCACCGGGCCGAATTCCGCGCAGACGTAGAACACGTCTTGCGGGGTCGCCGTTTTCAGCATCAGGGCGAAGAATTCGTCCATGAAGGCCAGCCAGGGGATAAATTCGGGTGAGAGATTGCCGGCCCCGTCGGTGGCGGGAATCTGCGCGTGATGGCCGTTGAACGGCCGGGCGTGGATCTGCCGGATGGGCGCAATCAGGTCCGGCCGGGCGAGGAGAAAGGGGGCGTAGGGCGGGGCCAGGCTCTTGACCACGGCAAAGTGGGAGAAATCCGCGCAGAAACGGATGGTCTTGCCCGTGGCTTTCTGGAAAATATCAGCGATTTCGTAGGCCTTTTCCGGGACCTCGGTGGCGGTGTTGCGGTGCAGTTCGAGATCGATCTGCAGGCCCAGATCGTCGGCGATCGGCTGCATCGCCAGCCAGACCCGGGCGGCCTCGGCCGGCGGGGTGTCATGGTCGCAAAGCTGGACGTTGACCCGTTTCGGATTCATGGCGCGGGCCTGCCGCAGGTTTTCGCGGTAGTCGCTGCCCTCGGCGTCGATCGTGACGACAAACTCCAGGCCGTGCTTCGCGCACAGGCCCGGGATGGCGGGGTCGGGCCGGGTGTTCACGGCCTCGAAGCCGCAGCGCTTGGCCTCGGCGAACTTCTGGTCCAAGGTCCATTCGGCTTGGGCCGAAGGGTGCTCTCGGAAGCTCCACAGTGCGGCGAAAAGCTTCATCTGCGGGCGGTCGGAAGTGGCCATAGGGGAGGGGATGGAACCCAGGCTTTGCGCCGGAGCAGCAAGGTCAACCGCAATTGGGCTCAGGCCGGGCTTGAAAAAAACCGTTTGAATCTGCCGCCGCCTGGGCCATCTTTAGGCTATGGCTACTCCGACTGCCCCGTCGACTGCGGTTAAGCCCGATCCCTCGGTGGGCACGGGGATTGATTTTGACTCCAAATCTGGCGCCTTTTTCGACACCGAAGCCGGAGCCTATGCCGATGCGCTCTACAATCCCGGGAGCGTGGCGCGAAGCACTCCGACCCTGGATACGCTGAGCGACGACGACTTCAAGTTTTTCGCGGACAACGGCTACCTGACGGTGGCCCAGGCCTTTACGCCGGCCGAGGTCCAGACGGCGATCCAGGGGTTGATCAACCTTGCGGCCGGCAAACGCCCGGACTTCAAGGAGATCATCTTCGAGGCCAAGGCCCGCGAAGTGTTCCCCCGCGTCTCGCTCGAGGAACGCCTGGACTACGTCCGCAAGCTCAATGAGTTCGTCGAATATGACGAAGGCCTCAAGGCGATGGGCTACCATCCCAAGCTGCTGGCGGCGGTGCGCCGGATCATCGGCGAGGACATCGTGATGTATTCCAACTTCGCTCTGCTCAAGCCGCCGCGGCTGGGCCGGGAGAAGCCCTGGCATCAGGACAACGCCTATTTTGGCTTTCCCCTCGACACCAAGGTCGTCGGGGTCTGGGTCGCCTTGGACGAAGCCACGGTCGAAAACGGCTGCATGCAACTGCTGCCCGAATTGCGCAAGCGCGGCGCCAATCTCCATTTCAAGCGGCGCGACTGGCAGATCTGCGACAACGAGATCCTGGGCCGGCGCAGCGTCGCTGCGCCGCTCAAGCCCGGCGGTCTGCTCTTTTTCGACGGGATGCTGCCCCATGGCACGCCGGAAAACCGCACCGATTCGCGCCGGCGCGCCGTCCAGTTCCACTTTGTCTCCGCCCGGGCCAAGAAAGGCTCGGAAGAGGAGCGGCTGAAGGTTTTCGGCAGCGAGGGGAAGAACGTCAGCTGCTGAGGCGATCTGCCTGGGAGTCCGTCCGAGAAATAATAAAGCCGGCGGAACGGCGACAGACTTTCTGGCGCGATCAGGCGGGTCTGGTCCGGCCCGAGTCGCGGCAACCCTTCGAAACAGCGGCCGGGGCGCTGAGATTCATGGACGCTTCAGAAATCTCAAGTAGAACGCTGCGAACACCAAAACGATTCCAATATTCACGGTCAGCCGTTCCCCAAATCGGTTTCTGAAGAACCCGAAATCTACACCGACTATGACGGCTACCATGGCCGCCACGTAAAGCACGATTGCTACTTGTCTGCCCATTTTAGTTCTTGGCCCGTTCGTAAATCAAATCAGGCGCAAGCGCGAATTCTCGGACGCCTAGGTTGCGGCCGGCGCGGGCTGGCCCGGCTGGGCGTAAATCCGGTTCTTGAGGACACTCTGCGTCTGGTAGATGGTCCCGCGCGGGAGGGCGGCCGGCCGCGGCCGGGGCAGGCGGACCGGTACCGGGGCCAAGCGGGGCTGATTCGTGGGCTGGCCGCGGAGAAAGCTGGCGGCATAGGTTTCCCAGTAGGCATCTGAGGGCGGCATGAGCGGCCAGGCGTCGCCGGCGCAGAATTGAAACAGCAGCAAGCGCCGGGGATGCGGGCTCAAATTCGGGGCGGAACCGTGGAGCAGCCGGACGTGATGGATCGAGATGCCGCCGGCTTTGAGCAGGATCGGCACGGCCCCGTCGGGCCGGAAGCCCGCCTCGGTGACGGCGCCGACGAAGCCGCCGTCCTGGTTGTGATCATAGATCCGGCCGGTGTGGGTCTTGGGGATCACCATCAGGCAGCCGTTCTCCAGCGTGGAATCGTCGATCGCGACCCCGACGGCGAGCAGGTCGTCGTTGGTGTGGGGATAAAAGGCCCAGTCCTGGTGCCACTCGACGGGGCTGCCCACGCCGCCGATCTTCATGTTCAGCTTGTCGCCGTTGGAATAGATGCTCGGTCCGATCAGTTGCGTTACGATATCCAGCATCTGGGCCTGGCCGAGGGTCTGGCGGTAGACCGCGTGCAGCTTGGCGGGATTGGAGATCCGGCGCAGCTGCGGGTGCTCGCGGCTGTGGGTCGGCTCGAGGTCGAAGGTGGCGTCGGGCTGGGTCAGGTCGCGGGACGTCTCCACGTACTCATCGGTGACCCGGCGCAAGTCGGCGATCTCAGCGGGGGAGTAGACGTCGTTGACGCCGAGATAGCCCTGTTCGCGGTAGAATTGAATTTGGGCGGGGGAGAGCATGCCGGCGACCTTATCACGTTCGGAGCGGAAATTCATCTGCTTTCTTCCCCTTTTCTCCAGGAATCAAAGCGCGGCGAACTCCCAGGCCGGCGGCGTCGGCCCGGCGTAGGTGATGCGCGAATAATAGATGGCGCAGGCCGCTTTTTCCCTAGCCGTCGCCCGGGGGATGTCGGGCGAGCCGGGATAGGGATGATTGTAGGCGCGGATGCTGACCCGATAGACGATGGCTTGGGTCGACCCCTCGCTCGGCAGCAATTTGCACATGTCGACTTTGGGGCTGGCGGCCGGGGAAAAGGGCAGCCCGGCAGCGACCGTGTCGAAGATGATCCGACGCGAGCTGGCGGCGAAGCCCCGGTCGGGATCGATGTCCCAACAATAGAGCGGGTTTCGCGAATTTCGGTAGGGCGAGACCTTGGCGTCGCCGCTGAACAGCCGCAGGCCGCCGTCCGGCCAGGCGTAGGCCGTGAGTGGGCAGGTGATGTGGGGCGCCGCCGGGCTGATACCTCTCGGCGCGGGGGCGCCGAAGGGGTCCTCGGTGCGAAACCAGGTGGCGCCCCCTCTCGGGCCGCCGCGGGCCGCAATGATCCAGCCGTCCCGCCAGGGGACCAGGCTGGCCTCCATGACGCCCGCCTTGCCTCCGCTGGCGACAATCGTGGGGGCGTTCCGGTCCCCGCCCATAAAGGGGCCCAAATGGGTCCATTCGTAGCGCCCGAGGGCGGCGTTAAAGGTGTATTTGAGGCAGGCGACCCGCCCGCCGTCAAAATGGCAGCAGTCCGCCCATTCCGTCCGTTCCCGGTTGAAGGGCACGCCTTGGACGAAGGTCTCATTGATGTATTTGATCGGGGCGGCGCAGATCTGCGGGCCGGACTCGTACCCCTTCTGGCGCAGCCGCTCGGGCGGCTGAACGATTTCGATGTCATCCTCCGCGGAATTGAGCCGAAACTGCGCCCATTCCACCGCCTGGGTCCGCGTTTCGATGTCCAGGTCATTGGCGCTGGGCGAGAGATAGCGGCGGACGGGATCGTAATCGCGCGCCACCTTGCGCCACTTCACGACAAAAACGTTGGCGCTGGGGGCTGGCTGGCCCCCGATCCGGGCGCCCCGCGGGACGCCGAAGGCCACGGGATGGCCATGCTGCTTCACATGGCGGGTGTCGCCGTTGCCGAGCGGATCCCAATCGCTCTGGGTCCGGGCGAAGGCGCCTTCCTTGATCAGCCGTCCCTCCAGGGTGCCGGCGCGGAGTTGGTAGACGATGCTGAGATCGTCGTCGACTCCGCGAAAGCCGCGCGTGGCGTAGACCAGCAGCCAGCGGTTGCGGCTGACGGGAATTCCGTTGGGATGGGCGGGCACGACGTCATCGGCCCGGGTTTCGCCCGGCAGGCCACAGTCAGGGATCAGGACTCCGCGCGGCTCGATCGATACGATCGACGGGGCGGTCGCCCCGCGCAGTCGCGCCTGGCTGCCGACGATCAGTCCGCCCACGGCGGCTCCGGCCCAGCTCAGGGCCTCCCGGCGAGTGATGGGGCGAGGCGGGAGCAAGGGAGGTGAAAGGCCCGGAGGAAGCGCGGGGGCGAGCGCGCGTCCTCCGGTGGCGAAACGTCAGCTCCGGTCAGAACTTATAATCAGCCTCGAACCGAAACGTCCGGGGCGGTGAAAGGTCCGTGATACTTACCTGTTGAACGTCGATCGGGAAAGCCGAGTCGAGGACGTTGGCGCAATTGACGCTGACACCGAAATGTTTGTTGAAACTGTAATTGGCGAAGGCGTTCATCATGTTGGTCGGGACGACTTTGACTTCGCCCGTCAGCCGCGTGTAGGGCGTTTCCAAGGCCGTGCCGTTGACGATGCCGGTGGTGGAAATCCAGCGGGCGCCGACTTTGCTGTAGCCCCCGCCGATGGACAGCCCGTGCAGGGCCGAGCGCGAGGGAAAGTCATAGCGGGTGAACGCGCCCAGGCTGTTGTCCCAGGAGCCGCTGATCGGATTGTTGTTCTGGTCCCGGTTGTGGCCCGCGTAGAAGCTGCCGACCAGCTGCCAGCCGGGCATGATGGTCATGGCCAGGTCGCCGTCCACGCCTTCCTCCAGGCCCGATCCGGCCAGGACGGAATAAGTCGTGCCGTTGGGGAAGGTGCCGGCGGAAACGGTCACGTTGGTCGTCGCCTGCTTTTCCCAGCGGAAGTCGGCCGAGAGGCGTCCGCCCATCAGGAGCAGCTTGGCGCCGAGTTCCCGGTCCTGGCCGGCCTGGGGCGGGGCGGCCGCCCCGGTGATCAGGTAGGTGACGGTAGTGCCGGGGGAGAAGTTGGTCGCCTCCAGTCCATAGATCATGAACTTCTTGTTTCCGAAAGGATAGAAGCTGCCGGCGATGCGGTGGACCAACTCGTCGTAGTGCAGCTCGGTCGCCTGCCACGGGGTGATGGAGATATTGGTCACATTGTCGGAGACGACCGTGATCCAGGAAAATCCCGCAGTGATATCAAACCAGTTGGGAACGATTTCGGCGGTGTGCTGCCAGTAGAACCCTCCGTTCCAAATCGTGGTGTGGGAGCCGGCGCCAGTGGAGGGTTGATAGTAGGTGCTGAGCGGCGGATTCACCAGGGCATTGATGGCCGCGGTATTGGGGGCGGCGATCGCATAGGTCGTGCTCGGCTGACTCGGCAGGAGGGCGATGCCTTGGGCGGCGTCGCTAAAGGGAACGGTCGTGTTGCTGAAAATGTATTTGTACGTGATCTGATCGGTGAAGGCCCAGCCGAAGATGTCGGTTTGGCGCATCTCCCAACTGCTCGGTCCCAGGTCGTATTTCCCGGAAATATCGTTGAGCACCGTCCAGTATTTCCAGCCCTGGAAGTTATGGCGGTTGGTATAAAGGATATAGGGATAGGGCTGGAGCCCCCACAGTTGCTGGTTGTCCAGCACCTGGGCGCCCTCGTAGATTTGGTAAAAATACTGCCCGGACAGCCGCATTTCCCAATTGTCGGAGAAGCGCTGCGCCAGGGTGGCTTCCCAAGTCTCGGTATTGAGGGTGTTTTCGTTGTTCGGCGGGACGAAGCTTTCCCGCCGACCCGCTCCGAGGTAGACCTGCCCCGTAGGCGTGAGCGGTTCGGAGCCGAATTGCGAGCCATACGCTTTCTCCAGGTCGTAGTGGAAGCGAATGGTGGTATTCTTATAGATGCCCTCGAAGTACGGATAAAGCTCCTCGCGCTGGTCGACCACGTTGGTCAGCCAGGTATTGCCGCGCTGAATATCCGCGATGACGCGGTAGCCGAGGGAGACGTCCCCGACTTTTCCGAGCGGACCGGTCGCATCCAGGCCGACCTGCCAGAGGCCCCATTGGTCGGCTGAGGCCCAAGCCTGGCCTTTCTCGGCGAAGGTATCCCCGCTGGGAATGGGCTTCTTCATCGATTTCATCACGATGCCGCCCAGGCCGGAATTGAGCATGTAGAGGCCCTCGGCACCGCCCTTGATGATTTCGACCGAGTCAATGACATGATTGTCCGTCCAGCCGGCGTGGATGGGAAACTCATCGGCGTAAAGCTGTCCGCCGCCCGGGATCTTCACTCCGTCGGACTCGTAGGAGGAGGTGACGCCGAAATACTGCAGCACATCGCCCAGGTTCTCGTAGCCGATATCGGTGATGAGGTCGTTCGTCACCACCGTGTCGATCTGGGGAATGTCCATGAGCGACTCGTTGGTCTTGAACGCCTCCGAGGCGTTGGTCGCGACATAGCCGTGGCCTTGGGTGGTGGAGACTTCAAACTGGTCCATTCGGACCGTCTGATCAGGAGGAGTGCTCGAATCCGCGGTCGTCTGGGCTAGGGTGGGAGCGGACATGCCGACTGCAGCGGCCGCCAAGGCGGCGCACGGAACAAGACGCCGCCAGGCGGCGGCTCGGGTCTTATCAGGTGTCATTGGTTTGGTATTAGGAGGGTTATAAGCGAGCCATGGCCGAAACCGGACCTCTCTAGCAAAAAATGAGCAATTGCCCTGCCAACAAGGAAAGAACAAGCGTTCTAATGAGTGGTATTCAAGGGGATTTTATGCCCGGCTCCAGCTTCCATTCGGTTAACGTTAACCAGCGGGCGGCTGGACCGCGTCGGGGGCAGGCTTCATGGGCTAGGGCGCCATGTCCAAGCCCCTCCTCCTCCTCCTTCTGGCCGGATTGGCAGCCGGCTCCGCCCTGGCGGCGGAAACCCTGCCGAACGGCCTTGCGCTGCCTTCGCCCTGGCCGCCCCGGCAGCAGCCGATCACGGTCGAGCCTCCCGGCCCCCCTCCCTATCTCCTGGCGCCCCCGGCCGTGATCCCGATCGATCTCGGGCGCCAGCTCTTCGTCGATTATTTTCTCGTGGCGGACACCGACTTGCACCGGACGGCCCACACCCCGGAGTATTTCCCGGGCAACCCCGTGATCGCGCCGGATCGCCCCTGGGAAAAGTACCGGGGCCAGGGCATGGCGATGTCGTTTAGCGACGGTGTCTGGTACGATCCGGCCAGTCGGTTGTTCCAGGCCTGGTACATGAGCGGCCAGTCCACCACCTCTTATGCGACTTCGGGCGACGGCGTGCATTGGGACAAGCCCGCCCTCGATGTCCATCCGGGCACGAACATCGTTCAGGAGGCCTCGCGGGATTCCTCGATTGTATGGCGGGACGCAGAGGAAATAGATCCGACCCGCCGCTACAAGATGGTCCACGGCATGGGCAACTATCCGGGCGGGCGGCCCTTCGGCGTCTATTACTCCGCCGACGGGATCCACTGGCGCGACTCCGGGCTGCGCACGCCGCCGGTGGGCGACCGGACGACGGCATTTTGGAATCCTTTCCGCCGGGTCTGGGTCTTCAGCATCCGCGCCTACGCCCCCCGCCAGCAACCCCCCGCTTTCTACGCCAAATTTCCGTTCCACAAGCAGCCCGGCGACGAGGCCCGGATCCGCTCCTACCACGAGGGCTCGGACCTGGCGGCGGCGGCGACCTGGAAGCCCGAGGAGGCGGTGCCCTGGGTCGGCGCCGACCGCCTTGACGCCACCCGGATTGACCTGGGCTCGCGGCCCGAACTCTACACCGTCGATGCGGTTGCTTATGAGAGCGTGATGCTCGGATTTTTTACCATCTGGCGGGGGCAGTATGACCGGGCGGTGCGGGACAAGCCCAACCAGGTCTCGGTCGGTTTCAGCCGCGACGGCTTTCACTGGGACCGTCCGTTCCGCTCGCCCTTTTTGCCGATTTCCGAGCAAAAGGGCGCCTGGAACTATGCCAACGTCCAGTCCGTCGGCGGCTTGTGCCTGGTGGTGGGCGACCGTTTGTTCTTCTACATGAGCGGGCGCACGGCCGGACAGACCGGCCCGGGGACGGAGTCGACCGGACTCGCCACCTTGCGGCGGGACGGATTCATTTCGATGGATGCGGGGGAGGGCGGAGGCACGCTCACGACCCGCCCCCTTCGCTTCCACGGCCGGCATCTGTTCGTCAATGCCGACAGTTCCCGGGGCGAATTGAAGGTGGAGGTGCTGGACGCGGCGGGAAGCGTGCTTCCCCCCTACGGTCTGGCGGAGTGCGCGCCCTTGCGCTCGGACAACACCCTCCAGGAAGTGACGTGGCAGGGTGCCGCGGACCTGGGGTCGCTGGCCGGCCGGCCGGTTCGCTTTCGCTTTCATCTTCGCGCCGGCAGCCTGTATGCCTTTTGGGTCAGCCCAGACTCCTCGGGCGCCAGTCACGGCTACGTCGCGGCGGGCGGTCCCGGTTTCACCGGTCCGACCGACACGGTCGGCAAGGCTATCTACGAGACCGGCACCGTCAAACAGGAGCTGAATTAAAATTGCGAGAAAGGGAAATTTCCCAAAAGGCAGTCGATTTTTCCCGGCGAGTCCGCTACATCGAAGCCGAAATGAAGTCTCTTAGTCGACGGTCCTTCCTTCAGACGGCTTCGCTGGCGGCCGCGGGCGCGGCGCTGTCCGCTCGGTCCCGAGGTCAGGTGAGCGGCGCCAATTCGGACGTGCGGGTCGGGATGATCGGCTTGGGCAGTCGGAGCAAACAGCACCTGCGGGCCTACGACTCCTTGCCCGGCGTGCGGGTGGTGGCGGTGTGCGACGCGGACAGCGAACGGGTGCGCGCGGCGGTGCAGGCGCGGCGCGCCCGGGGCCAGGAAGTCCAGGCCTTTGCGGACTTCCGCCAGCTGCTCGATCGGCCCGACATCGATGCGGTGTCGATCGCTTCGCCCAATCATTGGCACTCCTTGATGGCGATCTGGGCCTGCCAGGCAGGCAAGGACGTTTACGTCGAAAAACCGGTATCCCATAACATCTGGGAAGGCCGGCAGGAGGTGGCGGCGGCGGCGAGCTACGGCCGGATTGTCCAGGCCGGGACCCAGAGCCGCTCCCGCCAGGACCTCATCGACTCGGTGGCGTGGATCCGGGCCGGGAATCTGGGCCGGATCAAGGTCGTGCGCGGACTCTGCTACAAGCGCCGGCCGAGCATCGGGCTCACCCGGGGGCCGCAGCCGATTCCCGCTTCGGTCAATTTCGACCTGTGGACGGGGCCGGCTCCGCTCGCTCCCCTCCGGCGCAAGCATCTGCACTACGATTGGCATTGGGTGTGGCCGACCGGCTGCGGTGACCTCGGCAACCAGGGTATCCATCAGATGGACGTCGCCCGCTGGTATCTGGGCGATCCGCACCTCGCTCCGCACAGCTTGGCGGTGGGCGGGCGCCTGGGCTACGTCGACGATGGCGAAACCCCGAACACCGTGGCGGCGATCCACAACTACGCCGAGGCCCCCCTGATTTTCGAGGTGCGGGGGCTGCCGATCCACACCGGATCCGAGGCGATGGGCCGCTATCCCGACCCCGCCCTCGGCACCAACGTGGGGGTCGTGGTCCATTGCGAAGGCGGATTTCTCGTGGCGGCCAACGGGCCCCGCTTCGACTCCGGAGCGGTCAAGACCGGCACCGACTACGGCATGGTGGCGGCCTTTGACCTCCAGAACAAATGCGTGAAGCGGTTCGAGGGCCGTCCTGAGGCCGCGGTGGAGTCTGATCACTTCGGCAATTTTCTCGCGGCTGTCCGCAGCCGGCAGGCCGAGAAGCTGCGCGCGCCGATCGAGTGCGGGCACCTCTCCAGCTCGCTTTGCCACGTTGCGAACATTTCCTATCGCTTGGGCAGCGCCCAGTCGCCGGCCGAAGCGCAGGAACGGCTGGCGGGCGATCCGGCTTTGAGCGAGGCCTACGGCCGGATGCTCGAGCATCTCCGGGCCAACGCCGTCGACCTCTCGCGAAATTCCGTCCGGCTGGGCCGACCCCTGGCGGTCGACCCGGCGGCGGAACGCTTCTTGGACAACGACCCCGCCAACGCCCTGCTGTCCCGCCACTATCGCACCCCCTTTGTGGTTCCGGCCCTCACCTGACGCGCGGGCATGAGTGGTGAGCAAGGCCGGCCGGGCGGAAGCCAATCCCGGGCATTGTATGGATCGGATCCGAGTCTGCTTTCGCCCTTCGCGAAAGTCTTGGCTGAGCGCGGCTGGCTCAAGTGGGTGATTGCGATCACGGCCGCGAGCGGGGCCCTGCTGGAGGTCATTGACACCAGCATCGTCAACGTCGCTCTGCCTGAGATTAGGGGCAACCTCGGAGCCACCCTGTCTGAAGCCGGCTGGGTGTCGACCGGCTATGCCTGCGCCAACGTGGTCATGATTCCGCTGACCGCCTGGTTGAGCGACCGCTTCGGCCGGAAGCAGTACCTGATTTTTTCCCTGACGGGCTTTACCCTCGCCTCCGTCCTCTGCGGCATCTCGACCAGCCTCGCCATGCTGGTCTTCGCCCGCATCCTGCAGGGGCTGGCCGGGGGCGGCCTCCTGGCCAAGGCCCAGTCGCTCCTCTTCGAGACTTTTCCCAAGAGCGAGCAGCCCGCCGCCCAGTCGATCTTCGGCATCGGGGTCATCGCCGGGCCCGCCTTCGGCCCGGTCCTGGGCGGCTATCTCACCGACACGTTGGGCTGGCGGTGGATCTTCTTCATCAACCTGCCGGTCGGCCTCCTGGCGGTGCTGATGACGTTCGTCTTCCTGCCGCGCGACGTCGACGAACAGAAGACGACCGGCCGGGTGGATTGGACCGGGATTGGTCTGCTCACCGTCGGGCTCGCCTGCTTCCAGACCATGCTGGAGCAGGGCCAGGAGGACGACTGGTTCAGTTCGCGCTTCATCGCCACGATGGCGCTGGGAGCGGCGGCCGGCATCGGCCTCTTCATCTGGCGGGAGCTCGCGATCGACTACCCCGCAGTGGACCTCCGCGTCCTGAAGTATCCCGCCCTCGCCGCGGGCAGCGTCTACTCGCTCGTCCTCGGCATGGGCCTCTATGGGGTCATTTTCGCCATCCCCATTTTCGTCCAAGACTACCTTCACTATACCGCCATGCAAAGCGGCCTGATCCAGATTCCCAGCGCCTGCGCCTCCGCGGTCGCCATGATCGTGATGGGCAAGATCTCGGGTCGCTTCGACGCCCGCCTGCTGGTGGCGATGGGGGCTGCTATCACGGTTTCCGCCGCCGTCCTCTTGGCGGGCATCAACCCCGATACCGGCGTCGGCAGCCTGTTTTGGCCGCTCTTTCTCCGCGGGCTCGGCAGTGTCTGCATGTTTCTGCCCCTCAGTCTCGCCACCCTGGGCTCGCTGCCCCGCGACCGGGTGTCGGCCGGCAGCGGCTTCTACAATCTGACCCGGCAACTGGGCGGCAGCATCGGGATCGCCATCATCACCACGGTCCTGGCCCACCGCGAGGCGGTGCACCGGGCCACCCTGGTCGACCGCATCACGCTCGCGCACCCCCAGGTGGCGACCCGCCTGGGCTACCTGGCGGCCGGGTTCGCCCGGCACAGCGCCGATCCCGTCCAAATCCGGCAGCAGGCGATGGCCGTGACTGACCATGTAGTCAATAGCCAGGCCATGCTCCTTTCCTTTGCCGATACCTTCCTCTATGTTGCGGTGGCCTTCGTCGTCTCGCTTCCCTTGCTCTTCTTTTTGGGAAAGGGCCGGACGAACTTGGTCGCCGACGTCCACTAACTTTAATTCGCCATGCCCAAGCCCGCCTTTCGTCCCCGCAATCTGATTCTCGCCCTCCTCGGGCTCGCCGCCCTGGTCTGGGCCGCCCAGTTTCTCATCCACTTCTGGCACTACGCTGTGACCGACGACGCGTTCGTCACCGGCCACGTGCACCAAATCAGTTCGCAGGTGGACGGGCAGGTTACGGCCGTCTCGGCCCAGGAGAACCAGACGGTCGCCGCCGGGGACGTCCTGGTCCGGATCGATCCGCTGCCCTTTGAGATCGGCGTGGCCGAGGCCCGCTCGAGTTTGGCCCAGGCCGAGGCGACCGCCGCCGAACGCCGGGCCGCGGTCGGGCAGGCCGACGCCCATTGGGCCCAGGCCAAGGCCCACGCCCTGCAGGCCGAGGCCGAGTCGGCTGAGGCCCGGGCCCGCCTGGCTTTGGTCAAGCTGACCCTGGAGCGCTCCAACCGGATGGCCTCAGACCGGGCGGTGGCGCCGGCGGAATTGGATGATGCCCGCGCCAACTCCGACGTGGCGGAGGCCACGGTGAAGGCGGCCGCGGCCAACGAGGCAGGCTGGCGGGCGGGCATCAAGTCGGCGGAAGAGGAGCAGGCCGCGGCCGCGGCCCAGGTCACGGCCGCCGCCGCCGCCATCGAACTCAGCCGGGCCTCGCTGCGCGACGCGGAGCGCAAGCTTTCCTACGTCACCCTGACGGCGCCGGCCGCCGGCCGCATCGGGGCCAAGAATGTCGAGTTTGGCAACCGGGTGCAGGTGGGCCAAACCCTGATGGTGGTGGTCGAGCCCGAGATGTGGATCGAGGCCAATTTCAAGGAGACGCAGCTGGCGCGGATGCGGCCGGGCCAGACGGCGACGGTGACGATCGACGCCATTCCCGGGCGGGTCTTCCAGGCGCGGATCGAGAGCGTCGCCCCGGCGAGCGGCGCCCAATTCGCGCTCCTGCCGCCGGACAACGCCACCGGCAATTTCACCAAGGTGGTCCAGCGGATTCCGGTCAAAGTCGTCTTTCTTCCGGGCGAGATGGAGGCCGTGGCCGATCGCATTCGCCCCGGGCTGTCCGCCGTGGTCGAAGTGCGGGTGCGTTAGGGCGGATATTGCCCAAACGTAACCGCGGGCCCGCTCTCTGCCCTCGGGCCGGAGCCCGGGCAATCGCGCTGGTCGAATTGACAGACCGGGCGCAGTTGCGGATTCTGGCCGGCGCATGGCGAAATCCGGCTCCAGCTCGCGATCGGTTCTTGAGGCAGTGCGGCGGGCGCCCGGCGGGCGGGTTAAGGTGGCCGTCGCCGACATCGACGGAGTGCTGCGGGGAAAGTATTTGAGCCGGGATAAATTCCTGGCCGCGGCCGCCCCCGGCCCTGGCGGCGGCTTCGGTTTTTGCGACGTGGTCTTCGGGTGGGACGCGGGCGACCGCTGCTACGACAACACCGCATTGGTCGGCTGGCACCGGGGGTTTCCGGACGCCCAAGTCCGGCTCGACCTCGGAACGCACCGGTCCGTGCCCTGGGACGACGGCGTACCTTTTTTCCTGGGAGAATTCATCCGGCCGGCGAAGGACGGGAAAGGCGGGGAGGAGCCCCATCCCCTCTGTCCGCGCCAGGTGTTGCGGCGGGTGCTACGCCGGGCGGAGAAGCTTGGATTCGCCGCCATGTGCGGCATGGAGTTTGAATGGTTCAACTTTTTGGAAACGCCCCAGACCTGGGCGGCCAAATCCTACACCAAGCCCGAGCCGCTGACCCCGGGCATGTTCGGCTATTCGCTCCTGCGGGCCGGCCGGAACGCGGACTACTTCAAGGCGTTGATGGAGGAGATGCCGCGCTTTGGCATTCCCCTGGAAGGCCTGCACACCGAGACCGGCCCGGGGGTATACGAGGCGGCGATCGCCTTTTCCGGCGCCCTGGAAGCGGCGGACCGGGCCCTGTTGTTTAAGGCCTCGGCCAAGGAGATCGGCATGCGCTTCGGGATTATGCCCAGCTTCATGG
>Ga0302279_10002193_pt1 | contig 26452 bp, 39 predicted proteins | sample III_Bog_N3_3_FD_194541 | JGI IMG/M metagenome (GOLD analysis project Ga0302279, IMG submission 194541) | Peat permafrost microbial communities from Stordalen Mire near Abisko, Sweden - III_Bog_N3_3 | ecosystem: Environmental > Terrestrial > Soil > Wetlands > Peat | place: Sweden: Abisko... | reverse complement strand
GGGGCCTCAGGATCAACGACGCGGTGGAGAAGGACGGCCAGCGCCTCCTCACCCTCGCCGACCTCAACCCCGACGGCGTGATCAAACTGGCGGCGGGGCGCAAGAAGATCGTGCTGGTGAGGCCCAGCTAGTTCGGCCCGTTCTTTAGATCGATCGCCCCCACTCTTCGGTCATCCCCGGGCGTCAGTCCCGGGGACCCAGGAACACAGTGGTCCAGTACGGCGGCGAGCGCGAGCCGCCGACGGCGGGGCTCCGGCCTCGCGGCCTTCGCCTCGAGGCGCCGTGTTCCTGGGTCGCCGGGACAAGGCCCGGCGATGACCGAAATTGGGGGTGATATGAGGGTTCAGTTCCAGATCTCGGCGAAGAGATCGCTCCAGTCCGGGTTTTCCCGCTCGATCAGATTGGTCTTCCAGTCGCGCTTGTACTTCTTCAGCGATTTCTCCCGCTGGATCGCCTCGGTGATCGTGCGATGGCGTTCGTGCCAGACGAGCCGCTTTAGCCCGTACCGTTTCGTGAAGCCTTCGAGATCACCCTCGCGGTGTTGGACCACCCGCGAGATGAGATCGCTGGTCACGCCGACGTAGAGCGTCCCGTGCTTGCAGTTCGCCATCATATAGACGGCAATGAAGCGCTCGCCGTCGGCCATCGGCTTATCCAGAAGCCACTGTGGACTATCGCCGACTTGCCGTCAGCCGCGCTAGATGGTTGGAAACGCGCGGAACAGCCACGAGCGAGAACCCCATGACCCTCAACCCCGGTGATTCGGCTCCGGATTTCGATCTGCCCACCGACGACGGGCGGGTTTCCCTCGGCAAGCTGAAGGGCAAGCCGGTGGTGCTGTATTTCTACCCCAAGGACGACACCTCCGGCTGCACCGCCGAGGCGCAAGCGTTCACCGGCCTGGCCGAAGACTTCGCCAAGGCGGGGGTGACGGTGGTCGGGGTTTCCAAGGATTCCGCCGCCAGTCACGGCAAGTTCAGATCGAAATATGGCCTGAACATCGTGCTGGGGTCGGCCAAGGACGACGACACCGTCGAGCGCTACGGCGCCTGGGTGGAAAAGAGCATGTACGGGCGCAAGTACATGGGCATCGAGCGCTGCACCTTCCTGATCGGCCCGGACGGCAAGATCGCCCGGGTCTGGCGCAAGGTGAAGGTGGCGGGGCACGCCGCCGAGGTGTTGAAGGCCGCCAAGGAATTGGCCGCCGCTTGACGAGAGTCGTGCGGCGCCCTGCCGCACGCGGCTTGAGTCGCCTGAAGCCGGCGTCAGTCGTCGCGTGGCTTACTTGGCCGGTCCAAGACCTCCCAATACTGCGCATTCTGGCGCGGTTGCTTGTTCCCGCTTTGATCAGGTCCGTCCGGAACCGTGGCGGTGTTGTGGCGCGATTGTGGCGAGCCTTCGAATGGCTGTGACTGGGCGCAACATGGCTTGCGCTTTGGCCCGGGATGAGGGCATATCCAGCAGCCGTCGGACATTCGCGGGGCCCCGGACGCCATGAGCTTCAGACGCTTCGCGCGCCTCGCACTTTGGCTGGAAGAACTCTTCCCAGAACGGCATCTCTACCTTCGCTCGGGCGGCGAAATGCGCGGTTTCGTGCTGACCACCGAGCGTCAGCTGATGATCGCCGGTGTGGTCGCCGCCTGCGCCCTGTGGATGGGCATTTCCACCGCCGCCATGATGGTCGCCCTGTTCACCCCCTCCAAGGGCGACCAGGAAGTCGCCCAGACCCAGGCCAAGTACGAGCGCTGGATCGCCGACCGCGACGCGCGGCTGAACAGCGCCGTCGCCCAGCTGAACGCCAGCGGCGGCACCTTCGAGGACATGGCCAACACGGTCGAGAAGCGCAACGACGCCCTGGCCATGCTGCTCACCGACCTGAAGGGCGCGCCTGGCGCCGCCCAGGCGTTGGTCCCGGTGCTGGACAAGCCCGGCGCCGACCACGGCTCGCCGGCCCAGCGGATCGAGGCGGTGCAGGCCGACCAGGACCGGCTGATCGACGCCGCGGAGAGCTTCGCCAAGAACCGCGCCGACCGTCTGCGCCTGGCCTTCCGCCTGGCCGGGCTGGATCCCGCCGTCTACGCCGGCTCCAGCGACGCCCTGGGCGGCCCGCTGATCGAGGCCAAGGACCCCCGCGCCCTGGCCGCCGTGCTCGACGTCGACGAGGACTTCGCCGGCCGCATCCAGCACGCCGCCTCCGACCTCTCCGACGTGCAGAACCTCAGCGACGCCGCCGAGGCCCTGCCGCTGGCCCGGCCGACCGTCGACACCCGCGAGACCAGCGGCTTCGGCATGCGGGTCGACCCCTTCACCGGCCGGCCGGCGTTCCACCCGGGCCAGGACTGGGCCGGCGCCTTCGGCAGCCCGGTCTATGTGACCGCGCCGGGCATCGTCTCCTTCACCGGCCAGCGCAACGGCTACGGCAACACCATCGAGGTCGACCACGGCCACGGGTTCAAGACCCGCTATGCGCACCTGTCAGGCATCTCCGTCTCGGTGGGTCAGCGCGTGGTTCTCGGTCAGAGGATCGGGGCCATGGGCGACACCGGACGATCCACCGGCACGCACCTGCACTACGAAGTGTGGGTCAACGGCCGGGTTCAAGATCCCCTTCGTTTTGTAAAGGCCGGCGACAATGTTCAGCAAACCCTCTTCTAGCACCCCCACCGGCGGCCAGCCCGCCGCCACGCCCGCGACGCCGCAGCCCAGCGCCGCGGCGCCCACGCCCGCGCCGGCGCTGGACACCTCCTCCCGGCCGCCGGTCGCCCGCGCGCCCCGGGCGACGTCGCTGATCGCCTCCGACATGACCCTGGAAGGCAACATCTCCGGCGGCGGCGAGATCCAGATCGACGGCACGGTGAAGGGCGACGTCCGCGTCGAGCACGTCACCGTCGGCGACGGCGGCACGGTGGACGGCGGCATCTACGCCGAGGCGGTGGAAATCCGCGGCAAGGTCTCCGGCTCGATCACCGCCAAGCAGGTCCGCCTCTACGGCGCCTGCCACGTGGACGGCGACATCACCCACGAACAGCTGGCGATGGAAACCGGCGCCTTCTTCCAGGGCCGCAGCCTTCGCCTGCAACGCCCCGCCCAGCCGGCGGTGACCGCGCCCAAGCCCGCCGAGCCGGTCGTCCCGGCGCGGGAGAATGGCTCGGGCTCGCTGAGCGCCAAGAGCGCCCCCAGCGCCCAAGTCTAGACCGGCTGCCTAGACCACCTCGCTGACCCCTGGCGCGCCGACGCGCCAGGCGCCCGCCGCGCCCAGCAGCGCGATCGGGATCGCCAGGGCGAAGATCCACACCGCCGTGGCTTCAGCCGACGCCAGGCTGACCCCTGAGGCCATGCCGAGCAGGTTGGCGATCATCCCCGAAAGGCAGGCGCCGGCGGCGTTGCCGACCAACCGCACGCTGTTGATCCCGGCCGAGGCCAGTTCGCGCTCGCCCTCCCCGGCCGCGGCGATCACCCGCCGGCCGGTGAGGCCGGAGCTGAAGCCGAAGCCCGCGCCCAGCACGGCGCCGCCGACGAAGATCGCCGCCAGCGGGCCAGAGCGGGTGGTCAGCGCCAGCAGCGCGATGCCGCCGACGACGCAGGCGCCGCCCAGCCGGATCACCGGCCCGTGCCAGCGTTCCCGAAGCCCCGCAACGCCCAGCGCCGCCACTGTCCAGCCCACCGACTCCAATCCTGCCGCATATCCCGACTGCAGCGGCGTCAGCCCATAGAGCTTCTGCAGCAGCGCCGGCCCATAGACCGAAAACCCCATCGAGGCGGCGGTCATGGCGAAATAGGAGAGATAGCCCGCGCCGATGACGCTGGTCAGGTCGCCGGCGGCCTGCGGCAGCAGGCTGCCGCGCAGCGCGCTTGGCAGTCGCACGGCGGCGATGAACACGATGACGCTGGCGACCAGCAGCGCGGCCGCCACGGCGACGTGGCCGGTCAGGTCCGCCGCCGCGATCAGGATCACGCCGGCCACCAGCAGCCCGAGCTGCACCCAGGGCGCCCGACCGTCGCTCGGTCCGCGCCCGGGCTTCAGCAGCACGAGCGCGGCAACGATGAACACCCCGCACTGGGCCGCGAACACCCAGAAGAGGCCCCGCCAGTAGCCGCCGTCGGCGAACAGCGCCCCGACCAGTGGCCCGAGCACCGTCGCCACGCCCCAGACGGCGGTCATCACCCCGAAGATGCGGGCCACGTGCCGGGCCGGAAAGATCGCCCCGATCGCCGCATAGCAGGCGCCGACGATCCAGCCCGAGCCGACCCCCTGCACCGCCCGTCCGGCGACGAAGACGATCATGCCGGGCGCCAGGGCGCTGACCGAGCAACCCGCCGCGGTCACCAGCCCGGCCGCAACCATCACATTGCGCAGGCCCCAGCGACCGGAGAGCCTGGCCGCCGTCGCCCCGGAGAGGATCGCGCCCACCATGTAGGCCGCGGTCGCCCAGCTGAAATAGGCGTAGCCGCCCAGCGCCCGGCCGACGGTCGGCATCACCGTGGCGGTGACCAGGGAGTCGGCCGCGTTCAGCCAGACGCCGAGGCAGATCAGCGCCAGGCGCGCCGCCCGTCCTTCCTTGAGGAAGTCGCTCCAGTCCGAGGCTTCCTCGCTCAAGGGCGCGCCAGCCCCAGCCGGTCCATGACGGCCGCGAAGTCCTCGGGCAGCGGCGCCTCGACCCGCCGGGTCCCGCCGTCCGGATGCGGGAACTCCAGCGCCGCCGCGTGCAGCATCAGCCTGGGAACCGCCGTCCCGCCCAGCACCAGCGCCCCGCCATACCGAGCGTCGCCGGCGATCGGGCGGCCGATGGAAGCCATATGCACCCTGAGCTGGTGCATCCGTCCGGTGTGCGGCCGCAGCTCCACCAGCGCCGCCGTTTCGGAGGCGGCCAGGGTACGATAGCCGGTGACGGCGCTCTCCGCGTCGGCGTGGTCGGGTTCGGTGACGCGCATATAGGCCTCCCGGCCTTGCGAGACTCGCCGCAGCGACGCCTCGATCCGCCCGTCCGGCGGCGCCGGCGCGCCCGGAGCGACGATGGCCAGGTAGGTCTTCTTCACCCGCCGGCCCATCAGCGCCTTGCCGAGGAACCCCGCCGCCGGCTTGGTCCTGGCCGCCAGGATGACGCCCGAGGTGTCCCGGTCCAGCCGGTGCGCCAAGTGCGGCCGCTTGCCGTTGGACTTGGCGAAGGCGGCCAGCAGATCGTCCAGCGTATTGGCCGCGATACGCCCGCCCTGGCTGCTGAGCCCCGCCGGCTTGTCGAAGGCGATCACCGCATCGTCCTCATACAGGACCCGGGCGCGGATGAAGGCGGTTTCGGCGGGGCCCAGGGGCTTCAACCCGCCCCGCCCTTCCTCGCCCGCAGCGCCGCCCAGCGGTCCAGGCGCTCCTTCACCCTCGCTTCGGCGCCCTCGCTGTTCGGGTGGTAGAACACCTGCCGCGCAACCCCGTCGGGGAAGTAGTCCTGGCCGGAGAAGCCTTCCTCGGTGTCCGGGTCGTACTGGTAGCCGGCGCCGTAGCCCAAGTCCTTCATCAGCCGGGTCGGCGCGTTGCGGATGTGGGCGGGCGGGATCAGCGAGCCGGTTTCCTTGGCCATCCGCGAGGCCGCGCCCATGGCCTTGTAGACGGCGGTGGATTTCGGCGCGGCGGCCATGTGCACGCAGGCCTGGGCCAGGGCAAGTTCGCCCTCGGGGCTGCCCAGGAAGTCATAAGCGTCCTTGGCCGCCACGGTGATCAGCAGCGACAGCGGATCGGCCTCGCCGATGTCCTCGCTGGCCATCCTGACCAGCCGGCGGGCGATGAACAGCGGGTCCTCGCCGCCCTCCAGCATCCGCGCCAGCCAGTAGAGCGCCGCGTCCGGGTCGGAGCCGCGCACCGACTTATGCAGGGCGGAGATCAGGTTGTAGTGCTCCTCCCGGTCCTTGTCGTAGGCAGGACTGCGCTTCTGCAGCACCTGGGCGAGTTCGGCGGTGGAGAGCGGCGTGGGCGCGGCGATGTTGAACAGGGTCTCGGCCAGGGTCAGCACATAGCGGCCGTCGCCGTCGGCCATGGCCACCATCGCCGAGCGCGCCTCCGGGGTCAGCGGCAGCGTGCGGTTCTCGAAGGCCTCGGCCTTGGTCAGCAGGCTCTCCAGCGCCGCGTCGTCCAGGCGCTTGAGCACGAACACCTGGCAGCGCGACAGCAGCGCGCCGTTGAGCTCGAACGACGGGTTCTCGGTGGTGGCCCCGACCAGGGTGACGATCCCCTCCTCCACGAACGGCAGGAAGCCGTCCTGCTGGGCGCGGTTGAAGCGGTGGATCTCGTCGACGAACAGCAGCGTCGCCTGGCCGGCGGCCCGGCGACCGCGGGCGGTCTCGAACGCCTTCTTCAGGTCGGCGACGCCGGAGAACACCGCCGACAGCTGCTGGAACTGGTAGCCCGCCTCCTTGGCCAGCAGCCGGGCGATGGTGGTCTTGCCGGTGCCGGGCGGTCCCCAGAGGATCATCGACGCCAGCCGGTGCGCCGCCGCCATCCGCCGGATCGGCCCATCCGGCCCCAGCAGGTGATCCTGCCCGACCACCTCGTCGAGGGTGGCCGGCCGCAGGCGGTCCGCCAACGGCCGCGGCGCCTCGGGCGTCAGTCCAGCGGCTTCGAAGAGATCGCTCATCACCGCAGGCTAGCAGGAAACGCCAGTGATCGCGCTCCTCCCCCGCGCAGCGGGGGAGGTGTCACGCGAAGCGTGACGGAGGGGGCGCGCTGCCCCCTACACCCGCACCTGCGCGGTGATCGTCTGGCCGCCCCGTTCGATCACCAGGGTCCAGGTCTGCACCGCGACGCCCAGCACCTCAACCAACTGGGCGGTGGTTTCGATCTTGGTTCCGTTGATCTGGCGGATGAAGTCGCCCGGGCGGAGGCCGAGGTTGCCGGCGAAGCCACCGCTGATGGCGGTGATCACCACGCCCTGGCCGGCGAAGGGATCGAGGCCGAGATCGCTGGCGGCGGCGGGCGATAAGTTGATCACCGTCGCCCCGGTCAGCGGATTGGCCCCGGTGATGGTGCGCTCGTCCTTGGGCGGCTCGCCCGGCGGACGCTCCAGCCGCACGCTGACGGTGTGGTCGTCGCCGCCGGCCTTGCGCACCACCAGGCTCACCGACGAGCCCGGCGTCTGGGTGGCGATGCGGTAGTTGACCCCGGCCGGATCGTTGACCGGCTGGCCGTCCACCGAGACGATCACGTCGCCGCGGACCACGCCGGCCCGCGCCGCCGGCCCGTCGGGCCAGAGTTCGGCGACGATCACCCCCTGCGGCGCGGCGAGGCCGAGGCTCTTGGCCATGTCGCCGGTCAGCGTCTGGGTCTTGGCCCCCAGCCAGGGCCGGACCACCGCCGTGCCGCCGCCCAGCGCCGTCTCCACCACCTGCTTGGCCAGCGCCGCGGGGATGGCGAAGCTGACGCCGGACGAAGTGCCCGAGCCGGAAAGGATGGCGGTGTTCACCCCGATCAGGTCGCCGTTCATGTCCACCAGCGGGCCGCCGGAGTTGCCGGGATTCACCGCCGCGTCGGTCTGGATGAAGAAGGAATAGTCGCTGACCCCCACGTCCGAGCGGGCCAGGGCCGAGACGATGCCGTTGGTCACCGTCTGGCCGACCCCGAACGGATCGCCGATGGCCAGCACCAGATCGCCGATCTGCACGTCCTCGCCGACGTCGATGGCGATGGCCGGCAGCTTCTCCGCGCCCGGATCGATCTTCAGCACCGCCAGGTCCGCGCGGGGATCGTCGACCAGCACCTTGGCCGGCCATTCGCGGCGGTCGGCGGTGACCACCATGATCTCCTGGGCGCCGTCGATGACGTGGTGATTGGTCAGGATCACCCCGTCGGAGCGGACGATGGAGCCGGACCCCAGCGACTGCTCGACCCGCTCGCGGGGGATCGCCCCGCCCATGAACATGCCCCAGAAGGGATCGACCTGGGTGCGCACCACCCGGCGGGAATAGACGTTGACCACCGCCGGCGCCGCCTTGCGCACGATCGGAGCGAAGGAGAGGTGGACCTGGGCCGCATCGGTCGGCGCGACCCGGGCGCCGGGCGCGGGCAGGTCGTTGGGCTGGGCGGTGACGAGCGGGCTTAAGGCGCTGGTCGCGGCCAGGATGGCCAGGGACAGAAAGGCTTTGCGCGGGGCGTTCATGGGGCGTCCGAATTGTGGATGATAGCGCGATACTCAAGTGAAATTATCGGCGCAATGATGACGCGCGGCTGAACGCCTAGGTTCCCTCGCCGGTCAGCAATGTCGGTGGGCCCAGCGTCGGAACCGGCCGGGCGAAGAGGTAGGCGAACGTCAGGGCCACGACGACCAGTCCCGAACCGACCAGCAGCGACAAGCCCGGAAGTCCCAGCCCCCTGCCCGTCCCGATCGACCAGGCGAAGATGTTGGTGAAGGCGAGCGGCGCCACCAGGCCGCCGCTGGCGAACAGGATCTGCAACGCGCCCTGCAGCTGGCCCTGCTGATCGACGCCGACCCGCTGGGTGAGCAGGGAGATCAGACTGGGGAACGACAGTCCTCCCAGGACCAGGATCCCGACCGCGGCCCAGAAGAACGGCAAGGTCGAGGCGAGGCCCAGGCCCGCGAAGCCGAATACGCTCAGCGCCATGCCGGCGATCACCGAGCGCCGCTCGCCCAGCCAGCCGACCACCCAGCCGGCGACGAAGCTCTGCATCAGGATGCCGCCGCCGCTGAGCACCATCAGCAGGATCATGATCTGGGGTGGTCCCCAGCCAAAGCGGAAGTGGGTGTAGAACTGGAAGACGCTGTTGAACGAATAGCCGGCGAACTGGGCGAGGAAGAGGATGCCGGCCATGCCGAGCAGGCCCGGCGTGGTTATCAGCAGCTGGGCTGCGCCGATCGGATTGGCGCGCTTCCATCGGAACGGCGCCCGGCGCTCATGGACCAGGGATTCAGGCAGGAAGAACACCCCGTAGAGACCGTTCATCAGGGCGAGGCCCGCGGCGATCCAGAACGGCGCGCGCGGGTCGTTGTGGAAGAGCGAGAAGCCGAGACCGCCTAGCAAGGGTCCGATCAGGATCCCGGCGTTGGCCGCCGCCTGGAACCGGCCGAAGTTGCGCGCGCGGTTATCCGGCGTCGAGACGTCGGCGACATAGGCGCCGGCCGCCGAACTGCTGGCCGAAGTCATGCCGGCGATCAACCGCCCGACGAACAGCCAGGCGATGCTGGGGGCGAGCGCCATGACCAGATAGTCGAAGGCCAGCCCGAACATCGCCACCAGCAGCACCGGACGACGGCCGAAGCGGTCGGAAAGGTTGCCGAAGATCGGGGCGAAGATCAGCTGCATCAGCGCCCAGGCGGCGCCGAAGACGCCGGTGATCTGCGCCGCGCCGGCATCGCCGACGTGGGCCAGCGACTTCACCAGCGGCGGAAACACCGGAATGATCACCCCCATCGAGAGGACGTTCATCAGGATCGCCGCATAGACGAAGCCGAGCGCGGCGGGACGCCGCTCCGGATGGCCGGCCGTCGGCTCCAAAGGCGTCGTCTCGCTCACGACGCCCCCCTTTGCGCCACATAAACAGGCGCGGGCTCATAGCACCCCGAGGCGGCGACCAGAACGGCTTTGAGAAAACTTAAGCCGCCTGCGGCGCCAGGGTCTCACGGCGCGCGAAGCGCAGGCTCAGCACCAAGGCCGCGGCGAGCAGGCCCACCGCGATCAGGATCGGCAGCCCCGGCAGGCCGGGGACGTTGCGGAGGGCGAAGGCGAAGGTCAGCGGGAACACCGGGCCGATGATCGCCGCGACGCCGCTGGTGGACTGGTTGGCGCCCTGCAGCCGGCCCTGTTCTGAACCGGAAACGTGCTGGGTCATCAGCCCCTGTAGCCCGGGCTGACTGAGGCCGATCAGGGCGAAGATCGGCATGCCGGCGAAGTAGACCCACTGGTTGGGCGCAAGGGCGTAGATCAGGAAGCCGATCATGCCCGACGCCGTGCCGACGATCACGGCGCCGCGCTCGCCGATCCGCCGCACCACCGGCCCGACAATGAAGGCCTGGACGACGATGCCGAGCGCCCCGGTGATCACGAAGGTGATCCCAAGAAATCCCAGGGACCAATGGTAGCGCAGCTGGGTGTAGAGCACGAAGATGCCGGGCAACACCTGTTGCGACAGCTGGCCGAGGAAGTTGATCGTGGCCAGCGGCAGCAGGTCCTGGTGCGCCCGCAGCAGCGACAGGCTGGCGACCGGATTGGCCCGCCGCCAGTTGAACGTGGTCAGCCGCCGCTCCACCGGCAGGGATTCCGGCAACACCAGCAGCCCATAGACCCAGTTGATCGCGCAAAGGCCTGCCGCCACCAGGAACGGCATGCGGATGCCGGCCAGGTATAAGCCTCCGATGTGGATGGGAATCCCCGCCAGCACGCCGCCGGCGGCCGGTCCCAGCAGGAAGCCGACGCTGAAGGCCGAGGCCATCCAGCCGAAATAGCGCGCCCGGGTCTGCGGGGTGGCGATATCGGCCACGTAGGCGTTGGCGGTGGAGAAGCTGGCCGCCGTGGCGCCGCTCATCACCCGGCCCAGCAGCAGCCAGGCCAGCGTCGGCGCGAAGGCCATCACAAGGAAGTCCAGGGAAAGGCCGAGGATCGAGATCAGCATCACCGGCCGGCGGCCATAGCGGTCGGAGATCATCCCCAGCACCGGACCGGAGACGAACTGCATGAAGCCCCAGGTGAGGGTGAAGACGAACTGCCAGTCCGCCGCCGCCGCCGTCGTCGCCGTCGTCGCGCCCGCGCCGAAGAACGATCGGATCAGGCCGGGCAGCACCGGGATCATCAGGCCGAACGACAGGGCGTTCATCACCGCCGTGGCGTAGATGAAGCCGAACGCCGCCCGCCGACCCGTCGGCGCCGGCGCCTCGTCCTTCGCGCTCACGCTCATTCCCCCCGCTCCACCGCGGCCTTGTACGACGAGAGCAGGGTGCGCCACCACTCGCCATGGCGTGTCAGGAAGATGCTGTCCGGGAAGCCGTGGCGGGCCACATGGCTCGCCGGCACGCTGTCCCAGCCGGTGTGGGTGACGGTCACCCGGGTCTCCTCGCCGACCGGCTCGAACAGCACCTCGACCTCGGTGTCCTGGCCGGGCGCGAAGGCCGCCTGGCGCCAGCCGAACACCAGCCGGCCGGGCGGCTCCCAGGCGCGGATGCGGCCGATCTCGAACACCTTGCCGCCGCCCCGCGTCTCGGTCAGCCGGCCGCCCTCACCCGGCTCGAAGGCGATCACGCCCGGCTCGCGCGGAGTGAAGGCGAAGAGGCCGTTCGGCCGCCACCACTGGCCGATCTCGCCGACAAACGCCTCGAAGGCGCGCTCGGGGGTCGCCTTGACGCGCAGAGCCACCAGCACCCTGGAGCTCACGCCGCGCCCTTCTCCAGATGCGCCTTGAAGGCGGCGAGCTGTTCGGCCCACAGCCGCTCGATCTCTTCCAGCCAGCGCTTCAGTTCGCTCATCTGTTCGGCCCTCAGGGCATAGATGCGCACCCGCGCATCGAAAGTCGGATGGGATTCCTCGACCAGGCCGGATTGGCGCAGGGTGCGCAGATGCCGGCTCATCGCCGCCGGCGCCAGGCCCACCGCCCGGGCCAGTTCCCCGGCAGGCAGGGGTCCGCGGCTCAGCAGGTCGACCACCCGGCGCCGGTGCGGATCGGCCAGCGCGGTCAGGATCGCGTCAACGCCTGAGGCGTCTTCCAGGCGCCGCGCCGCACTCACGACGGCGCCTGGGCGGCGTCGAGCTGCTTGACCAGCTTCTTCGGCGCCACCGCCCGGTAGCTCTGCACGATCCAGGCCTTGATGGTCTCCAGATCGAAGTCGTCGCCGGTGCGCTGGCGCACGTTCACCCAGCCGGCGCGGCCGAGCCCGTGGCCGGCCGGCGACACATAAGGCAGCGTCAGCGCCATCTCGGCCGAGATCGGCAGCTTGACCGTGACCGACAGCTCATCGTCCGAACCCGCCGCGCCGCCGAAGAACACATAGACCTTCGGGCCCACCTTCAGCACCGTGTGCTCCCAGGGGTGGTCCTCCCAGGCCCCCGGCATGGTGCTGGCGAAGGCGATCAGTCGCGCCTCGGCGTCCCTGGCCCTCATCAGACCCACCCGGTGATCTTGACGCCCGGCAGGCGCGCCTCGGCCTCTTCGCGGGTGACCGTCTCGACCGTCTGGCCGAAGCTCCAGTGGTGGCCCTCCGGGTCGCGGCAACGATAGGTGCGGTCGCCGTAGAACTGCGTCTCCGGCTCGGCGACGATCACCGCCCCGGCCGCCCGCGCCCGCTCGCAATGGGCGTCGACATCGCCGTCGAGGCTGACCGAGGTGATCTGGGTGTTCTTGCCGCCCGCGTGCAGCGGGCTCTTGTACGGCTCGTCCCACTCCTGGCCCACCGAGACCAGGTGCTCGCCGTAGCTCATCTGGCAATGGACGAAGCCGCCGTCCTCGGCCTCGATATAGATCGCTACGTCGAAGCCGAACGCCTCCGCCAGCCAGCGCATCGCCGCCTTGGGGTCCTCATAGATGATCGAGGGTTGAAAACCCGTCTTCATGGCCATCGGGTCGGATCCCTCAGAGTTTATCGTGGATCACGTGGCCGGTGGCCTTGGCCATCTCGGCGCCGGTGAGCAGTTCGATGGTCTGGCCGAACGACCAGCTGTGCCCTTCCGGATCGCGGCAGGTGTAGACCCGGTCGCCGTAGGGCTGGTCGTCCGGTTCTCGGTCGATGGTCGCGCCGCCGGCCCGCGCCCGCTCGCAATGGGCGTCGATGCCGCTCTTCAGCTGGATATGCACCGAGCCGGTGCGCCGCCCGTCGATGTCCGCCGGCGATACGTAGAGGCCGGCGGGCGGGCCGCTGACCATGATCACGCCCTCCTCGAACACCGCTTCGGAGTGGATCACCCCGCCCTGGCCGTCCTCGACCAGCAGCCGCGTCTCGAAGCCGAAAGCCCGCTCCAGGAACGCCAGGGCGGCCTTGGGATCGCGATAGAACAGCAGCGGCGAAATCACCGGAACGTCCATGATCTCTTCTCCTTAGAGCGAGGTCTTGATGGTCAGGCCGCTGGCCTTCTCCATCTCGGCGATGGAGACGTCGGCGACCGGCTGATCGAAATTCCACACATGGCCCTCCAGGTCGAGGGCCCGGTAGGTGCGCGCGCCGTAGAATTGGTCGGCGGGCGCCTGGGTGATCCGCGCCCCGGCGGCCCGGGCGCGCTCAAAGTGGGCGTCGAGACCATCCGGCATGTGGATGCGGATGAACTGGGTGCCGACGCCGCCCAGCGAGGCCGGGCTCTTCAGCTCCGCCGGGCCAAGCAGCTCCGGGCTGGCGAACTCGGCGCCGACGTCGAACACCGCCTCGCCGATCTTCATCTCCGCATGGCCGACCCGGCCGGCGTCGTCGGTGACCAGCATCGTGGTCTCGAAGCCGAACACCTGTTCCAACCACTTCAGCGCCGCGATCGGATCGCGGTAGAACACCGTAGGCGTGAGGGTCATCGACATGGGGCGGCTCCAACACTGTTCGTTGTCGGCAATATTTAACGCATGTCGCAACTACTTCGTCAAGCCGCTCGGCGCCGGCCTGATCGCGCTCGTGCTCGCCGCCGCCGCCCCGGCGTCCCGGCCGCCGTTCATGCCCGGCTTCGCAGCTGTGGCGCACACCGCGCTCGCTTCGGCGAAGAAGAGCCGGATCGACCTGTGGACCCTGCGGCGGGACGGCGACAGCGGCGGGATCACCCTGGGCATGGTCACCACGCCCCGAAAGGCGGCGCGGGTGCGGATCGTGCCGGTCGCTCGCCGCGACCGGGCCCGCGGCCTCTATGCGTCGGTCCCCTGCCCCGGCGCCCTGGCGATGATCAACGGCAGCTTCTTCGAGGGTAACCGCAAGAGGGAGCACATCCAGGGCCTGCTGCGGCTGGACGGCGTCACCCGCCAGCCGCCGTCGGCGCGCACCACCGGCGGCTTCCTGGCCACCGACGGGCGGACGGTGCGCGTGTTGGGCCGTGACCACGCCGAGGAGGCTCTGAAGGCCGACAACGCCATCGAATCCAGCCCGATCCTGATCGAGGGCGGCCAGAACGGCATGCGTCGGGACGACGGCGTCCGCGCCGACCGGGTCGCCGCCGGCGTGACGACCGACGGGGACGTCGTGCTGTTCGCGGCCATCGGCAAGGATGGCGGCGGGGTCAGTCTCTACGAGTTCGAGGAACTGATCCGCGCCGGGGCGGCGGTCCAGGGCAAGCTCCTCGCCGACGTCATCGCCATGGACGGCGGCCCCAGCGCCCACCTGTGGCTGCCCAGGCAGGACCTGTTCCTGGGGCAGACCGGATCGATCTTCCTCACCGAGGCGGTGTGCGTGGGGGTGGGGTGATCCGAAAGCGGGTAACCCCTAAACCACCGTCATGGCTACGGCCCTGCCTCGATTCATCGAGTGCATGGGTCCCCGGGACTACGCCCGGGGATGACGGACAGTTTGGGGAAACGAAGAAGGTGAGCGGGGCGCTGGCGCCCTACTCGTCGCCGCCCAGGTTCTGCACCGGGCCGGAGTCCAGGCCCTTGGCCTTGACGTCGCGGTCGACGAATTCAATCACCGCCATCGGGGCGTTGTCGCCGTGGCGGAAGCCGGCCTTCAGCACCCGGATATAGCCGCCGTTGCGGGCCTTGTAGCGCGGGCCGAGGGCGGCGAAGAGCTTGCCGACCTGGTCGACGTCGCGGACCTTGGAAATGGCCTGGCGGCGAGCGTGCAGCGTGCCCTGCTTGGCCAGGGTCACCAGCTTCTCGACAAACGGCCGCAGTTCCTTGGCCTTCGGCAGGGTGGTGGTGATCTGCTCATGCTTGATCAGCGAGGCGGCCATGTTGGCGAACATGGCGGTCCGGTGCGCGGACGTGCGGCCCAGTTTGCGGTGCGCGTAACCGTGGCGCATGGGGGTCTTCCTCTTCTCTCAAGCGCGGGCCGTCTCGCGACGGGCCGGGGGATGGCTAGATCTGGTCTTCGAACTTCTTGGCCAGCTCTTCGATGTTTTCCGGCGGCCAGTTTGGCACGTCCATGCCCAGATGCAGGTTCATGTTCGCCAGCACTTCCTTGATCTCGTTCAAGGATTTGCGACCGAAGTTGGGGGTGCGGAGCATCTCCGCCTCGGTCTTCTGGATCAGGTCGCCGATGTAGACGATGTTGTCGTTCTTCAGGCAGTTGGCCGAACGGACGCTGAGTTCCAGCTCGTCGACCTTCTTCAAGAGCGCCGGGTTGAACGGCAGCTCCGGCTTGGCCTCGCCGTCGAGCTTCTTCTTCGGCTCTTCGAAGGTGATGAACACCTGCAGCTGGTCCTGGAGGATGCGCGCGGCGTAGGCCACGGCGTCCACCGGCGTCACCGCGCCGTTGGTCTCGACTTCCATGATCAGCTTGTCGTAGTCGAGGCTCTGGCCCTGGCGGGTGGGCTCGACCCGGTAGGCGACGCGGCGGACCGGCGAATAGAGCGCGTCGACGGCGATCAGGCCGATCGGCGCGTCTTCCGGACGGTTGCGCTCGGAGGGCACATAGCCCTTGCCGGTCTGGACGGTGAACTCGACGCGGATCTGGGCGCCGTCGTCCAGGGTGCAGAGCACATGGTCGCCGTTGAGGATCTCGATGTCCGAGGGGGCGTCGATCTGGCTGGCCTTGACCGCGCCGGGGCCGGTGGCCCGCAGGGTCATGCGCTTGGGGCCGTCGGCGTGCATGCGCAGCGCCAGTTGCTTGATGTTGAGGACGATGTCGACCACGTCTTCGCGCACGCCTTCCAGCGACGAGAATTCGTGCACCACGCCATCGATCTGAATGGCGGTGACGGCGGCGCCTTGCAGCGAGGACAAGAGGACGCGGCGCAGAGAGTTGCCGAGCGTCACGCCGAAGCCCCGCTCGAGCGGTTCAGCGACGATGCGCGCCTTGCGGCTGGCGTCGGCGCCGGACTCGATCTGCGGCTTCTCCGGGCGGATGAGCTCGTTCCAGTTTCTTTCGATCACAGGCGGGTATCCCTAGAACGCGGATTCGCCGGCCGCGAGGGTCGCCGCGCCGGCGTGGGGGGCAGGAATGGACGTAGTACTCTAGACGCGCCGGCGCTTAGGCGGCCGGCAGCCATTGTGCGGGATGGGGGTGACGTCGCGGATGGTGGTGATGGTCATGCCGGCGGCCTGCAGAGCGCGCAGGGCCGACTCGCGGCCCGAACCTGGGCCGGAAACGTTGACTTCCAGGGTGCGCACGCCGTGTTCGGCAGCCTTTTTGCCCGCATCCTCGGCCGCCATCTGGGCGGCGTAGGGCGTTGACTTGCGCGATCCCTTGAAGCCCATCATGCCCGACGACGACCAGGAAATCGTGTTCCCTTGGGCGTCGGTGATGGTGATCATGGTGTTGTTGAACGAGGCGTTCACGTGCGCCACGCCCGAAGTGATGTTCTTGCGCTCGCGTTTCTTGACGCGCGCCGGTTCCTTGGCCATCGGGCTCTCTTACTTCTTCTTGCCGGCGATCGGCTTGGCAGGCCCCTTGCGGGTGCGGGCGTTGGTGTGGGTGCGCTGACCGCGGACGGGCAGGCCCTTACGGTGACGAAGGCCGCGGTAGCAGGCCAGGTCCATCAGCCGCTTGATGTTGGTGGCGTTCTCCCGGCGCAGGTCGCCTTCGACCTGATAGTCGCGGTCGATGGTCTCGCGGATCTGCAGCACCTCGGCGTCCGAGAGCTGGTTGACCCGGCGGGCGTCCTCGATGCCGACCTTGCCGACGATCTCCTTGGCCTTGGCCTTGCCGATGCCGTGAATGTACTGCAGCGCGATGACGACGCGCTTGTTGGTCGGGATATTTACGCCTGCGATACGGGCCACGCCTGCTCTTCTCCTAGTCACGCCAATAAGCGCGAAGCACGCGCCCGGCAACCACGCTATCCAATGCGCGGCGCCGGCGCGGTCAGCGCGCCCTTTCGCGGAAGGGTCCTCATATAGGGAACGACGCCCACGCGTCAATGCGATTGAGGGGGAAAGGCGGTTTTAGGCGCTCAACCCTTCCCCCGCGCTTGCGGGGGAAAGCGGCGAGCCGCGCGGAGCGCGCTGCGCCGATGGGGGCGCGAGTGGCGCCGGACTTGGGGTTTGCCTGTGAGAACCCCCATTGTCGCTCGCCGAAAAAGGCGTCGCGACGTTTCCCCCGCTCAGGCGGGGGAAAGATTTGGACCCCTAAACCCTCGGGCCGTCGATGGCGTCGTCGATGGCGGCGGCGACGGCTTCGATCGAGCCCATGCCGTCGACTTCCACCAGCTTGTTGTGGGCCTTGTAGTAGGGCAGCAGCGGCGCGGTCTGGGCGTTGTAGGCGGCCAGGCGCACCTTGAAGCTCTCGGGGTTGTCGTCGGCCCGGCCGCTCTCGGCGAATCGGCCGGCGACACGTTGAAGCAGGGCCGCGTCGTCGACCTTCAGCCGGATCACCAGGTCGATCGGCCGGCGGCGGCGGTCGAGCATGGCGTCGAGGGCCTCGGCCTGGGCGACGGTGCGTGGAAAGCCGTCGAACACTGCCCCGCCGTGAGCCTCGGCCTCCGGCAGGCGCGCCTCGATCAGTTCGATGACGATGGCGTCGGAGACCAAGTCGCCGCGCTCCATGATGGCGGAGACCCGCCGGCCCAGCTCGGAGGCGGAAGCGATCTCGGCCCGCAGCATGTCGCCGGTCGACAGATGCACCATGCCCCGGTTGGTCACCAGACGCTTGGCCTGCGTGCCCTTCCCGGCGGCGGGCGGGCCGAACAGGATCAAATTCAATCTACCCCCCTACGAAGTAGGCGTGCGTTCTGGCGTTTGGCGTTCTAGCGCTTGGCGCCGCGCAGCTTGGATTTCTTGATCAGCCCCTCGTACTGGTGGGCCAGCAGATGTGACTGGATTTGGGCCACCGTGTCCATGGTCACCGACACCACGATCAGGATCGACGTGCCGCCGAAGTAGTAGTTGCTGACATTGCCGTTCGCCATCAGGAACTCGGGCAGCAGGCAGACGGCGGTGATGTAGAAGGCGCCGATCACGGTCAGCCGGGTCAGCACGTAGTCGATGTACTCGGCGGTGCGCTTGCCGGGGCGGATGCCGGGCAGGAAGCCGCCGTACTTGCGCAGGTTCTCGGCGGTGTCGTCCGGATTGAACACCACCGAGGTGTAGAAGAACGAGAAGAAGATGATCGCCAAGCCGTAGCAGATCATGAACGGCACGGTGCCGTGGCGCATCTGCGCCGGGATCGCCGCCAGCCATTGCAGCTGGCTGGGCAGCTTGGTCGGATCGATGAAGCCGAGCACGGTGGTCGGCAGCAGCAGGATCGACGAGGCGAAGATCGGCGGGATCACCCCGGAGACGTTGATCTTCAGCGGCAGGAAGCTGGTATCGCCGCCGAACATGCGGTTGCCGACCTGTCGCTTTGGGTACTGCACCAGGAGCCGCCGCTGGGCGCGCTCCATGAACACGATGAACAGGATCACCGCCACGGCCAGTAGCAGGAAGAAGACCAGGGTGATGCCGTTCAGGTTGCCCGTGCGGGTCTCCGACAGCAGCTGATAGAGGGCGGTCGGCAGGCGCGCCACGATGCCGGCGAAGATCAGCAGCGAGACGCCGTTGCCGACCCCGCGGCTGGTGATCTGCTCGCCCAGCCACATCAGGAACATGGTCCCGCCGGTGAGGATGACGATGGTGGTCAAGAGGAAGACGATGCCGGGATTGTCGACGATCCCCTTCTGGCTTTGCAGGCCGAAGGCGATGCCGGCCGCCTGGAACAGGGCCAGGATGACGGTCAGGTAGCGGGTGTACTGGTTGAGCTGCTTGCGCCCCGCCTCGCCGCCTTCCTTGCGCAGCTTCTCCCACGGCGGATAGACGGTGCCGAGCAGCTGCACGATGATCGAGGCGGAGATGTATGGCATCACGTTCAGGGCGAAGATCGCCATGTTCCGCAGCGCCCCGCCGCCGAACATGTTGAACATGCCGAAGATGCCGCCGGCGCCCTGCTTGTCGAACAGGGCGGCGAACTGCACCGCGTCAACGCCCGGGATCGGGATGAACGCCCCGATCCGATAGACGATCAGCGCTCCCAGGGTGAACAGGAGACGCTTGTGGAGCTCCGTCGCCTTCTGGAAGGCGCCGAAATCAAGATTTGCGGCTAGCTGCTCGGCGGCCGAAGCCATCTAGAACCCCATCACTGATGCGGACCCACACATAGGGCGTCCCGTCTGCTTCGTCATCCCGAGAGCGGGACGCGATTGGGGCCCTTAAGCCGCGGCTTCGGCCTCGGCCTTGACCGGACGGGTCTCGGTGAGCTTGCCGCCGGCCTTCTCCACCGCCGCGCGGGCGGCGGCGGAGGCGGCGTAGACGGTGATCTCGATCTTCGAGGTCAGCTCGCCCTTGCCCAGCAGCTTGACGCCATCATGGGCCCGGCGGAGCACGCCGGACGCCACCAGCACGGCGGCGTCGATCGGCTTGCCCGCATCCAGCTTGCCGGCGGCGATCGCCTGCTCGATGCGCCAGAAGTTCACCTCGGCGAACTCCTTGGCGAAGGGATTGTTGAAGCCGCGCTTGGGCATGCGCATGTGCAGCGGCATCTGGCCGCCCTCGAAGCCGCCGATGGCGACGCCGGAGCGCGACTTCTGGCCCTTCACGCCGCGGCCGGCGGTCTTGCCCTTGCCCGAGCCCGGGCCACGGCCGACGCGCATGCGCTTCTTGACGGACCCTTCGCGGGGAGAAAGTTCGTTCAGCTTGGTCATGTGCCTGCTCCTTGGAGAATGCGCCGGGCTGGGCCCGACTCGGCTTTGATGTGCGTGCTTCGAGACGCCGGCTTCGCCGGCTCCTCAGCATGACGACTAGAGTAAGACGCTACTGACCTACGTCATCCTGAGGAGCGCTCGAAGAGCGCGTCTCGAAGGACGCAGGGACGCGCTGCCCTACTCGGTCACCACCTCCACCAGGTGGGCGACCTTGGCGATCATGCCGCGGACGGACGGGGTGTCCTCCAGCGTGCGGATGCGGCCGGGGCGGTTGAGGCCCAGGCCGATCAGGGTGGCGCGCTGGTCGCTCTTGCGGCGGATCGGGCTGCCGGTCTGGCGCACGGTGACCTTGGCGGTGTCCTTGGCCATGACTTCTAGGCCTCCGCCGTATCGGCGCCGGCGCCATCGGCGCGGCGGCCGATGATGTCGCCGACCTTCTTGCCGCGCTTGGAGGCGACCTGGCGCGGAGACGCCTGGACCTTCAGCGCTTCAAAGGTGGCGCGCACCATGTTGTAGGGGTTGGACGAGCCCAGCCGCTTGCCGACCACGTCCTGCACGCCCAGGGCTTCGAGCACCGCCCGCATCGGGCCGCCGGCGATGATGCCGGTGCCGGGAGGGGCCGCGCGCATGACGATCTTGCCCGCGCCCCAGCGGCCGGCGCCGTCGTGGTGCAGGGTGCGGCTCTCGCGCAGGGGCACGCGGATCATCGACTTCTTGGCTTCCTCGGTCGCCTTGCGGATGGCTTCCGGGACTTCCCGGGCCTTGCCGTGGCCGTAGCCGACGCGGCCCTTCTGGTCGCCGACCACCATCAGGGCGGCGAAGGAGAACCGGCGTCCGCCCTTCACCGTGGCCGCGACGCGGTTGATGAACACCAGCTTCTCGACGATGTCGGAGTCGGCGCGGTCTTCCCCGCCCCGGTCGCGCCGGCCACCGCCGCCGCCTCTGTTGTCTGGTCCACGAGCCATGTTCAGTTGTCCTAGAAGTTCAGGCCGGCTTCACGGGCGGCGTCTGCGAGCGCCTTGACCCGGCCGTGATAGATGTAACCGCCGCGGTCGAAGACCACATCCTTGACGCCCTTGTCGAGCGCCCGCTTGGCGACCAGCGCGCCCACCCGGGCGGCGGCGGCCTTGTCGGCGCCCTTTTCGGACTTCTCCTCGAGGGTCGAGGCGTGCGCCAGCGTCACGCCCTGCAGGTCGTCGATGACCTGGGCGTAGATGTGCTTGGACGAGCGGAAAACCGACAGGCGCGCGCGGCCGGCGCCCATCTTCTTCAGACGGGTGCGGATGCGGCGGGCGCGCAGCTGGGTGGGATTGAGCTTGGAGGCGGCCATGTCGCTACTTCTTCTTGCCTTCCTTACGCCGGACCTTTTCGCCGGCGTAGCGCACGCCCTTGCCCTTGTAGGGCTCGGGCGGGCGGATCTTGCGGATGCGCGCGGCGGTCTCGCCGACCTGCTGCTTGTCGATGCCGCTGACGCGGATCTCGGTCTGCTTGGGGACCGCGAAGCTGATGCCCGCCGGCGGCGGCATATCGACGTCGTGGGAGAAGCCGAGCTGAATGGAGAGCGCATTGCCCTTCATGGCGGCGCGGTAGCCGACGCCGACCAGTTCGAGCACCTGCTCATAGCCCTTGGTCACGCCTTCGACCATGTTGGCCACCAGGGTGCGCGACAGGCCCCACATCGCCCGCGCCCGCTGACTGTCGTCGCGCGGGGTGAAGCTGATCTGGCCGCCCTCCTGGGAGACGCCGATTTCGTCGACGACGGTCCAGGAGAGCTGGCCCTTGGGGCCTTTGACGGCGACGGTCTGGCCGTCCAGCGTCACCGTGACGCCGGCCGGAATGGAGACCGATTTCTTGCCGATACGAGACATATGCTGATCCCTCCCCTGCCTAGTAGACGCGACAGAGGACTTCGCCGCCGACATTGGCGTCGCGGGCGGCGGTGTCGGACATGACGCCCTTGGACGTCGACAGGATCGAGATGCCCAGGCCGTTCTTCACCGGCTTCAGGTCGTCGATCGACGAATAGACGCGCCGGCCCGGCTTGGAGATGCGGGCGATCTCGGCGATCACCGGCTCGCCGTCGAAGTACTTCAGCTCGATCTCGAACTGGGCGAAACCGTCGGCCGAGAGGCCTTCGCTGTAGCCGCGGATGTAGCCTTCGGCCTGCAGCACTTCCAGCACCCGCTGGCGCAGCTTCGAAGCCGGGGTCACCGTCTTCGCCCGCTTGCGCATGGCGGCGTTTCTGATCCGGGCGATCATGTCGCCGATGGGGTCGTTCATAGCCATGTGACCCTCCCTACCAGCTCGACTTCACGAGGCCGGGGATGTGCCCCCGGGACCCCAGTTCGCGCAGCGCGATCCGGCTCATCTTCATCTTGCGATAGAAGGCGCGCGGACGACCGGTGAGTTCGCAGCGGTTGCGAATTCGGGTCGGCGACGAGTTGCGCGGCATCTCCGCCAGCTTCAGGCGCGCATCGAAGCGCTCCTCCAGCGACAGGGATTCGTTGTTCGCAATCGCCTTCAGGGCGTTGCGCTTGCCCGCTTTGGCTTTCACCAGGCGGCGGACCATTTCGTTGCGATTAACGGCGCTCTTCTTGGCCATGTCGGTCTCTTCTCCCGTCCGTTATGCGTTGAACGGGAATTGGAATTGTTTCAGCAGCTCGCGGGCCTCATCGTCGTTCGTGGCGGTAGTGCAGACGATGATGTCCATGCCCCAGATCTGGTCGATCTCGTCGTAGTTGATCTCCGGGAACACGATGTGCTCGCGAAGGCCGAGGGCGTAGTTGCCGCGGCCGTCGAAGCTGGTGGGCTTCAGCCCCCGGAAGTCCTTCACCCGAGGCAGGGCGATGGTGATCAGCCGGTCGAGGAACTCGTACATGCGATCCTTGCGCAGGGTCACCTTGGCGCCGATGACCATGCCTTCGCGCAGCTTGAAGCCGGCGATGGAGGTGCGGGCCTTGGTCGGCAGCGGCTTTTGGCCGGTGATCGCCGCCAAGTCCTTCATCGCCGCGGCCGCCTTCTTGGAGTCGGCCACCGCTTCGCCGATGCCCATGTTCACCACGATCTTGTCGAGGCGGGGGATCTGCATCTCGGTGGAATAGCCGAACTTCTCGCGCAGCGCCGGGCGGATGGTGGCCCGGTACTCGCTCTTCAGCCGCGGTTCGTAGGTTTGCGTATCAGCCATGGATCACCTCGCCGGTCGTCTTGGCGACGCGAACCTTCTTGCCGTCCTCGATCTTGAAGCCCACGCGGCTGGGGTTACCGTTGGAATCGACGATGGCGACGTTGGAAACGTGGATCGACGCCTCCTTGCGCTTGATGCCGCCCTGGGGGTCGCCCTGGGAGGGCTTGGTATGGCGCATGACCACATTGACGCCGGAGACGAGCACGCGGCTCTCCTTCGGCATCACCTTGGTCACATTGCCGGTGCGGCCCTTGTCCTTGCCCGTGAGCAGGATCACGCGGTCGCCTTTTTTGATCTTGGCGGCCATGGTCAGATCACCTCCGGCGCGAGCGAAATGATCTTCATGTGGTTCTTGGCGCGCAGCTCGCGCGGAACCGGGCCGAAGATGCGGGTGCCGATCGGTTCGGACTGCTTGTTGACGATCACCGCCGCGTTCTTGTCGAAGCGGATCAGCGAGCCGTCCTTGCGCTTGATGCCCTGGCTGGTGCGAACGACGATGGCTTGCAGCACATCGCCCTTCTTCACCCGGCCGCGCGGAATGGCTTCCTTCACCGACACGACGATACGGTCGCCGACGGAGGCGTAGCGACGCCCGGCGCCGCCGAGCACCTTGATGCACATCACCCGGCGCGCGCCGGAGTTGTCGGCCACTTCGAGGTTGGTCTGCGTCTGGATCATCGGATCCTACCTTCCTCAGGCGCCGGCGGCCTGGGCGTCCTTAGGCAGGACCTCCCAGGTTTTCAGCTTGGACTTCGGGGCGCACTCGATGATCCGGGCGGTATCGCCTTCCTTGTAGGAATTGGCCTCATCGTGGGCGTGGTACTTCTTGGAACGGCGGACGGTCTTCTTCAGCAGGGGGTGCAGGAAGGTGCGTTCCACCTTCACCACAACGGTCTTGTTCCCCTTGTCGGAGATCACCACGCCTTCGAGAATTCGCTTGGGCATTTCGTCAGGCTCCTAGGGCGCCAGGCGCCTTGGCGCGCAGGACGGTCTTGATGCGCGCGATATCCTTGCGCACCTCACCCACTCGGTGGGTCTTCTCAAGCTGGCTGGTCGCGGCCTGGAAGCGCAGGTTGAACTGCTCCTTCTTCAGCTGCAGCAGGTTGTCGGCCAACTCGTCCGGCGTCAGGCGACGCACTTCATCGATCTTCATGCTGCGTGCTCCACACCGGCGTCGAGGCGGGTGACCACGCGGGTCTTCACCGGCAGTTTCGCCGCGCCGAGGCGCAGGGCCTCGCGGGCGACGTCGTCCGGCACGCCGTCGACCTCGAACATGATCCGTCCGGGCGCCACGCGGGCGGCCCAGTATTCAACCGCGCCCTTGCCCTTGCCCATGCGGATTTCGGCCGGCTTGTCGGAGACCGGCACGTCCGGGAAGATGCGAATCCACACCCGGCCCTGGCGCTTCATCTGCCGGGTGATCGCCCGCCGCGCGGCCTCGATCTGGCGCGCGGTGACGCGGTCCGGCTCCATGGACTTCAGCCCGTGCGAGCCGAAGTTCAGCGCGGTGCCGCCCTTCGACATGCCGTGGATGCGGCCCTTGAACTGCTTGCGGAATTTGGTTTTCTTCGGAGACATCATGGCGGTGTGACCTTACGCATTCGCCTCGGCGCGCCGATCGCGGCGTGGGCCGCGGGGTTCGCGCTCGGGCCGATCGCCCCGTCCGCCGCCTTCGCCCGCCGGGCCAGACTCGCCGGCCAGGCGCTTGTCCTGGGCCATCGGGTCGTGCTCGAGCACCTCACCCTTGAAGATCCAGGCTTTGACCCCGATGATCCCGTAGGTGGTGTGGGCTTCGGCGAAGCCGTAGTCGATGTCGGCGCGCAGCGTGTGCCGGGGCACCCGGCCCTCGTGATATTGCTCGGTGCGGGCGATTTCGGCGCCGCCCAAGCGGCCGGCGACCTCGACCCGCACGCCCTTGGCGCCCAGACGCGTGGCGCTCTGCATCGAGCGCTTCATCGCCCGGCGGAAAGCCACCCGGCGTTCCAGCTGCTGGGCGATGTTCTCGGCCACCAGCTGGGCGTCGGTCTCGGGCTTGCGGATCTCGACGATGTTCAGGGCCACTTCGCCCTCGGTCATCGCCGCCAGATCCTTGCGCAGCTTATCGATGTCCGCGCCCTTCTTGCCGATGATCACGCCGGGGCGCGCGGCATAGATGGTCACGCGGCACTGCTTGTGCGGGCGTTCGATGATGATCCGCGAGACACCGGCCTGATTGAGCCGATCCTTCAGCATCTTGCGCATCTTGATGTCGTCGTGGAGCAGGCGCGCGTAGTCGTCCTTGCGGGCGAACCAGCGGCTGTCCCAGGTGCGGTTGATGCCGAGCCGCAGACCGATCGGATTGACCTTCTGACCCATGTTAGCTGGCCTCTCCCAGTTCGCGGACGACGATGGTGATCTCGGAAAACGGCTTTTCGATCCGCGAAGCCCGGCCGCGGGCGCGGGCCGAGAAACGCTTCATCACCAGGTTCTTGCCGACGAAGGCCTCGGCGACCACCAGGCTGTCGATGTCCAGGCTGTGGTTGTTCTCGGCGTTGGAGATCGCCGAATAGAGGGCCTTGCGCACGTCGGAGGCGATCCGGCGCGGGCTGAATTCCAGTTCGTTGAGGGCGCGCTGCACCTTCATGCCGCGGATCGAGGCGGCGACCAGGTTCAGTTTGCGCGCGCCGGTGCGCAGGGTGCGGACCTTGGCCATCGCCTCGGCCGGCTTCAGGCGCCGTTCTTTGGCTTGCTTGCCCATGGCTACTTCCTCTTGGCCTTCTTGTCGGCGGCGTGCCCCGGGAAGTAGCGGCTGGGCGCGAACTCGCCGAACTTCATGCCGACCATGTCTTCACTGACCAGCACCGGCACGTGCTTCTGCCCGTTGTGGACGCCGAAGGTCAGGCCGACGAACTGCGGCATGATGGTCGAGCGGCGCGACCAGGTCTTGATCACGTCCTTGCGCCCCGAACCTTGGCTGGCTTCGGCTTTCTTCAGCAGATAGCCGTCGACGAAGGGGCCTTTCCAAACCGAGCGGGTCATCGGGCCTTCCTCTGGTGGCGGCTGCGGATAATGAATTTGTCGGTGGTCTTGTTGGTGCGGGTCTTGTGACCCTTGGTCGGCTTGCCCCAGGGCGTCACCGGGTGACGGCCGCCGGAGGTCTTGCCTTCACCGCCGCCGTGCGGGTGGTCGACCGGGTTCATGGCGACGCCGCGGACGTGCGGACGGCGGCCCTTGTGGCGCACGCGTCCGGCCTTGCCGAGCACTTCGTTCATGTGGTCCGGGTTGGACACCGCGCCGACCGTGGCCATGCAGCTGTCCTGGACCATGCGCAGCTCGCCCGAGTTCAGGCGGATCTGGGCGTAGCCGCCGTCGCGGCCGACCAGCTGGGCGTAGGCGCCGGCCGAGCGGGCGATCTGGCCGCCCTTGCCGGGCTTCAGCTCGATATTGTGGATCATCGCGCCGATCGGCAGGCCGCGCAGGGGCGAGGCGTTGCCGGGCTTCAGGTCGACCTTGTCGCCGGCGATCACTTCGTCGCCGGCCTTCAGCCGCTGCGGGGCCAGGATGTAGGCC